>Ga0193962_1000687_pt1 | contig 15662 bp, 15 predicted proteins | sample FB_5_MG_FD_140335 | JGI IMG/M metagenome (GOLD analysis project Ga0193962, IMG submission 140335) | Microbial mat bacterial communities from the Broadkill River, Lewes, Delaware, United States - FB_5_MG | ecosystem: Environmental > Aquatic > Freshwater > River > Microbial mats | place: USA...
ACCAGCAACTACATTTGTTCCATATTCAATCATTTGTTGGGTATGGAAAGCCCCTTCAGAACCAGTGATTCCCTGAACCACTAACTTTGTATTTTTATCGACTAATACGCTCATTATGCTTCAATTGTTTTAAGGGTGGCTACTACTTTTTTAGCTGCATCTTCTAATTCTGTTGCAGCAATAATATTCATTCCAGATGCCTCTAAAAGATTCTTACCTTCTTCAGCATTAGTTCCCTGTAAGCGAACCACAATTGGCACTTTTGTATCGATATTTTTGATAGCTTCAATAACTCCTTTAGCAACTCTGTCGCAACGAACAATACCACCAAAAATGTTGATTAGAACAGCTTTTACACTACCATCCGATAGAATAATTCTAAAACCTTTCTCAACAGTCTCAGCAGAAGCCCCTCCTCCAACATCAAGGAAGTTAGCAGGTTCGCCACCAGTAAGTTTAATTATGTCCATGGTTCCCATTGCTAAACCGGCACCATTCACCATACAACCTATATTACCATCTAGCTTAATGTAATTTAATCCAGATCTTCCCGCTTCTATTTCTAATGGTTCTTCTTCGTCTAAATCGCGAAGGGCAGCAATGTCTTTATGGCGATATAAGGCATTTTCATCGAAATTTGCCTTTGCATCAAGTGCGATAACATCTCCTTCTTTTGTAACCACCAGTGGATTGATTTCAAAAATAGAAGCATCAGTTCCCATGTATGCCTTATAAAGTGCCATTAAGAACTTCACACCATTTTTAAAAGCATCACCAGTTAAATCAAGTGCGAAAGCCATTTGTCTGGCTTGAAAAGCTTGTAAACCAACTGCAGTATCAACTACTACTTTTACGATCTTTTCAGGAGTCTCCTCAGCTACTTTTTCAATTTCCATACCTCCTTCGGTAGATACCATAAAGGTAACTGCAGATGTAGCACGATCCATTACAATACCTGCATACAACTCACGGTCGATATTCGATGCCGCTTCAATTAGAACTTTTTTTACTAGATTTCCTTCAGGACCAGTTTGATGCGTGATCAGTGTCATTCCTAATATGTCATTTGCATATCTGGATACATCCTGAGCTGTAGGTGCGAATTTAACTCCTCCACCTTTACCTCTACCACCGGCATGAATTTGGGCTTTAACAACAACGGGCAATCCAATTTCGGTTGCGGCCTCTTCAGCTTCCTTTACCGAAAAAGCAATTTTGCTTTCCGGAACAGGAACACCAAACGACCGTAAAATTTCTTTTGCTTGATATTCGTGAATCTTCATTCTGTGTAATTTTTTGTTAGGCTTGGAAATGACCTGCAAAAGCTCTGCTAGTATTGTTTTAATTGATTTTGAACAGGTTTAGGCAAGTCGGTTAATAAAATACAATTGTTTAATTTTTTGATGAACCTAAATATATAAATATCTGCATGGAATAAAAAGGACATTTATTGGAAATTTAAAGATTTTCGCATCTTTAAATGATTGTTTGATTTAACTGTTTGATTGCCATGGTTTATGATGTGTATTATTCTTTTTCGATATGGATATAGATTTCAATGATGCTATCAGGTGATGATTAGCATATTTATAATTTGCCAAAATTTCTCCAATGTATTTCTTCAAATTTCAGGAAAACATGTAAAAACTCCCATTTATCGATTTTTTTGAAGATTCTCCCGATTAAATAATGTCTGTATGCTGCGGATTTAGTAATTTCAAACTCAAACCTTAAAAATCAGGGAAGTTGGAGAAATGTCTTTAGTGGCCATAACAGATAAATATTTCTCCAAGAGGATAAATTGTTCTAATTTTAATTAATTCAATTTTAAAACTAAAAAAAATGAGTACATATTATAACAAGGTAAAAGATTACCTATTGAATTTAGAATACAATATTGTTCAGGAAGATACAGCCGAAGAACTTTTCGTAGTTGAAAATCCTGATGGTGGAATTGCAAATTTAATCGTAGATTGTGAGGATCCAATTTTAATTATTGAAGGATTGCTTTTTGAGATATCTGATGAAAATCCTGATATCTATAAGTCCTTATTGATTAAGAATAGAGAAATTATACATGGAGCTTTTACATTGGATGAATCAGGAAAAAAAGTTATTTTCCGCGACACTCTTCAGTTAGAGAATTTAGATCAGAATGAATTGGAAGCAACATTAAACTCATTAGAGATGTTGTTGAGTGAATATTCTGAGGAGATTATTTCATTTTCAAAATTGTAAACGAATAAAATAAAATACAAATGGGAATTTTTAGTAGACTTTTTAACGTGGGCAAAGCAGAAGCTCACTCAGCTATAGATAAATTGGAAGATCCAATTAAGATGACCGAGCAAGGAATCAGAGATCTTAAAAAGGATTTAGATAAAAGCTTACAAGCATTGGCAGAAGTTAAAGCTTTGGCAATTCGCAGTAAGAGAGAATTAAATGAACAATCATCTGTTGCTAAAAACTACGAGCAAAAAGCAATGTTGTTATTGCAAAAAGCTGAGAAAGGTGATTTAGAAATGTCGGAAGCTGAACGTTTGGCTACCGAGGCTCTTACTCGTAAAGAGGAAGCAACTGCAAATGCAGCCCGAGCTCAGGAAGAGGTAAGCAAGTTTGATACGAACATTAGCCAGTTAGATGCAAATGTGAAGAAACTGAAATCGACAATTACTCGTTACGAGAATGAGTTGAGAACTCTAAAAGCACGTGCTCGAGTAAGTTCGGCTACTCAGAAAATTAACAAACAACTTTCAGGAATCGATAGCTCGGGAACAGTTTCTATGCTTGAGAAAATGAAAGATAAAGTTGCTCAACAAGAAGCAATGGCTGAAGCTTATGGCGAAATTTCGATGGAGAACAGAAGTTTAGATGACGAAATTGATGCAACATTAAGCGATACGAATGTGAAAGCTTCAAACGCCTTGGAAGAATTAAAGGCGAAGATGAAGAGCAAAGCATAGCTGTTTTACAAATTTGAACGATAACAAAAATGGGAATATCCGATTTTTTTAAAAGGAAAAAACAGCCCAAGTACGACAGCACCAATATCCGGGTAACCGACCTGGATGTTGGTTTTGTTTTTGAATACGACTTGGAAAGCTGGGAAGTGCAAGCTTGTTACGAGTACGATTGGGGAGATAATTTCTTCACTCAGGAATTTAAGATTTTTAATGGTGTAAAAACCTTGTTTTTATCTGTTGAGGATGATGATGAGATATCTGTTTCAGTTTCTACTAAGATTAAAACTCGTCAACTGGGAACAAAGGTTCACGAAGATTTATTGAACCGTCAAAAAGCACCAACATCTTTCGAATATGAAGGAAGAAAGTACTTTTTTGAGAAGGAAGCTCCAGGTTATTTTAGCGATGTAGCTAAAGGAGAGGAGTGGTTGGAATTTGTATCCTGGGATTTTGAAGATGAAAGTGGCGAGTACACTGTAACCATTGAACAATGGGATGAAAAGGAATTTGAAGCTTCAGCTGGTAAGGTGATTAAAGAATTCGAGATTTCGAACATTCTACCTTCTGAGAATTAATAATATTGCCAATAACCTAATATTTAAAAGCTATCATTTATGAATACTGCAGCAAAAATAGTCATTGGGATTATTGTGGTGTTTTTTATTGCAAAAACTTGTGGAAGAGATAAGTCTTCAAGTTCAAGCTATAAAACATCATCATCCCAAACCGCAAAAACATGGGAGAAATCTCCAGTTGATGATTTGATAAAGGATTTGAATGGGGAACAGAACTTTTCAATTATCCTTTTTGATATGGATGCTGATGAGAATGGAAACACCTACCGTCATCAATATCAAACAATCATCCAACGTCCCGATACGGTTATCGAAAGTAAAAGCGATTGGAAAAATGTAAGCGAAACATTCTTTTCTCAGAATATCAATAATATGGGAATGGAGATTGCTTCGAAGAAGGATGGTAAAGTTACCAAACAAGCTGTTCCTGCCGGATACAACCATTACGTTGGTAATGAAAAATACGGACGATGGGAAAATCGTGGAGGTACCTCATTCTGGGCTTTTTATGGGCAGTATGCTTTTATGTCGTCTATGTTTAATATGATGACTTACCGCAGATCGTATTGGGATGATTACAACCGAGGTGGATACTATGGCGGATCTCGTGGTTATTATGGTCCTAGTGGAAGCAACCCTGTATACGGGACTAAGAGTTACACTTCTTCAAGCTCTGGAAGCAAAAGTAAGTGGGCAAGTAAACCATCTACTTTTAAAGATAGAGTTCGCACTAAAGTAAGCCGATCTTCTTCTACGAGCAATTCAAAATTCTCGAAGCAAAGAACTGCTACAAAAACAAAAAGAAGTTCATCAAGATACAGTTCAAGTCGATCCACTCGTTCAAGAAGTGGTGGATTTGGAAAATAAACCCAGTGTATAATTCATAGATTAAAATATTATGATGTCATTATCAGAAATTTCGTTTATCGTTTATGATGCTGTGGTTTATATAGCCGTGGCTTTTGCTATTTTCCTAATTGGGAAATTTGTTTACCAATTGCTTCATCCTTCGTTTAAGGTGAAAGAGGAGTTGGTTAAGAAAGATAATTTTGCTTTTGCAATTGCTCATGTAGGTTACTATGTAGGATTGCTTTTGGCAATTGGTAGTGCAATAGTTGGTCCATCGAACGGATTGGTTGCCGATATTATCGATATCGCAGTATATGGTTTGCTGGCAATTGTACTATTGAACTGTTCCATTTTTATATCAGATTATTTGATGCTTCGTAACTTCTCAATTCGCAAAGAGATTATTGAGGATCAGAATGCAGGAACAGGAATTGTAGAAGGTGCTGTTTCGGTAGCTTCCGGATTGATTATTTTTGGAGCTGTTTCTGGCGAAAGTGGAGATCTGCTATTTGGAATTTTAACCGCAGTAGTGTTTTGGGCATTCGGACAGTTGGCTCTGATTATTACGACCAGATTCTACAATTGGATTACGCCGTACAACCTTCATGAGCACATTGAAAAAGATAATGTTGCTGTTGGTGTTGGATTTGCAGGAGCTATTATCGCTATTGCCAACTTAATTCGTTTTGGATTGGCTGGTGATTTTGAAGGTTGGTTACCATCCTTTACCGAAACAGGATTCGAATTAGTTGTTGGTTTAATTCTTTTACCTGTAATGCGTTTAATTACAGATAAGATTTTACTTCCTGGTGAAAGATTAACTGATGAAATTATCAATCAGGAACATCCAAATGTGGGTGCTGCTTTGGTGGAAGCTTTTGCTTATATCGGAGGATCAGTATTGATTACATGGTGCTTGTAAACAAGTAAAAGGTAATAAGTATAAAGATACAAGATATCCTTGATTGGTTTGGACTTTCTCCCTTTTAGGGGAGATCCCGACAGGGAGAGGAGTGTTTTAAGAATTAGAATTCATAAGTAAAGAATTGTGTTTAAGAATCGATCTACATTACTAAAAGCAGCAATATTTGCCACCGGATTTTCGGGTGTGGTGGCAGAATATATACTGTCTACTCTTGCTCAGTACTTCCTGGGGAATTCTATTATTCATTGGGTGATGATAATTTCACTCATGTTATTCTCCATGGGTTTAGGTAGTAGGATTACCAAGAATTTTGAAACTGGATTATTGAAACGTTTCCTATTATTAGAATTCGCATTATCCTTTATCGTTTCGTTTGCAGCATTGTTGGTTTATACTGCATCGGCATACACACAAGCTATTGGGATTTTGATTTACTCCTTAGCAATTCTGGTTGGTTTGCTCATTGGTATGGAGATTCCTTTGGTAATCCGTATTAACGATGATTACGAGAAACTGCGTTTTAACATTTCCAATATTTTGGAGAATGATTACTATGGTTGTTTGTTGGGTGGTATCTTTTTTGCGTTTATTGGTTTGCCAATATTTGGATTGATTTATACACCTTTTATTCTAGGTTTTGTCAACTTCTCAGTTTCAATTGTGGTTCTTATTTTTCTTTGGGATTTGTTGAAAGCGAGTGATAGAAAACTACTGTTGAGTATAGGTGTTTTCATAATGATAACCTTAAGTACAGGGCTATTTGTTACCGATCCTATTATTAAGTTTGGCGAGCAACAGAAGTATGCTGATAAGGTGATTTATGCAGAGCAAACCAAGTACCAACGAATAGTTATTACCCAATGGAAAAATGATTATTGGTTGTATTTAAATGGCAATCAGCAATTGTGTACTCGCGATGAAATCATGTATCATGAACCTTTGGTTCATCCTGCAATGACAATGCATCCGAATCCAACCGATGTTTTGGTTTTAGGCGGTGGCGATGGTTGCGCGGTTCGTGAGATACTGAAATATCCAAAAGTGAAAGAAATCACTTTGGTAGATTTAGATCCAGCAATGACCAATTTAGGGAAAACCAATCCTATATTGACAAAGCTAAATCAAAACTCGTTGAGCAACGAGAAGGTGAAGATACTGAATGATGATGGCTATAAATTTTTACAGGCAACTGATAATTATTACGATATAATCATTATTGATTTACCAGATCCTCGCTCGGTTGAATTGGGGAGATTGTATTCTCACGAATTCTATAAAATTTGTTACAAACATTTACGACCAGGAGGTGTAATCATTACACAGGCGGGTAGCCCTTATTTTGCGACACAAGCTTTTACTTGTATTTTGGAAACCATGAAAAGTGCCGGTTTCGAAACAGTTCCTATGCACAATCAGGTAATTACACTTGGTGAATGGGGATGGAGTTTAGGAGTTAAACAGCCAAACTCAAATGTGAAAAAGCAATTGCAGAAACTGGAATTTGATGTGCCTACAAAATGGATAAATAATGAAGCAATGGCATTGATCACTTCTTTTGGTAAAGATTTTTATCCATGGGCAAAAGACAGTGTATATGTGAATAAGATACATGAACCCGTTTTGTACAAATATTACTTAAAAGGAAATTGGGATCTGTATTAGTAGTAAAAAAGAGTCTAAATGGAGGCAGAAACAAAAATATTAACAGCAAAAATTCATAACCTTCGCTTTTGGGTATCGGAATGCGATCCGGATATCTTAAAAGAAACTTTCCAAAATTATTTGGAACAGGTTGAATTTGTGATTTTGAATTGTTCCGATCATCATTTTCCGGTGCAAGGATATACTGCATTTTGGTTGTTGGCAGAATCGCATTTAGCCATTCATACTTTTCCAGATAAAGGATGGTCCTACGTAGAATTGAGTTCTTGCAATCAATTAAAATCGAAGAATTTTAAGGAACTGGTTGAAAGAAGCAATTTGGATGTAAATTGGAATGGAAATGGTATAGAAATTTGTTTACCTGAATAAGTCAATTCTTATGAATAAAAAGCTCGGGTTTTTAATTGCCTTTTTTGTATATGTTATTGCGATTTTATCGATTCATTGGTTTGAAAGTCAATCGGCAGAATCCAATATCAAAACCATTGGCGATGCCTTTTGGTATGCAATTGTAACACTTACTACGGTTGGCTATGGTGATTTTTATCCGGTGACTTTACCAGGGAAAATTATTGGTTTAATTGTAATTATTGGTAGTCTTGGAATTTTAGGATTTATTATTGGAGAAGTAACGGTTAGATTCAATCAGTATATGGAAAAGAAAAAAAGTGGTTTTTGGGGAACCGATTTTGACAATCATTATGTGATTATTGGTTGGAATGAATTCGGACAGAAAGTGGCAAATCAAATTATTCATGCTGGGCAAAAGGTTGCATTTGTAACCAATTCAAAAGCCGATTTAGATTTGATTACGGATCTGTATTCTTCAAAAGATGTCTTCTGTTTATTTGCCGATTACTCTAATATTGATGCATACAAAAAAATTAATATCGAGAGCTCGAAACGTGTTTTTGTAAATTTTGTAGAGGATTCGGAAACACTGGTTTTTGTAATCAATCTCAAAAAGCAATACCCTTCAGCAAATGTTGTGGTAACCTGCACCAATCCTAGCTTGAAAGAAACATTTCTGAATGCAGGAATCGATCATGTGATTGCTCAAAACGAGGTGGCTTCTAAATTGGTTGCATCTTATTTGTTTGAACCGCATGTGGCAACCTATACCGAAGATTTAATTGCGACTAGTGTTGCCGAAGAAGATTCTGATATTCAGCAATATTTAATCAAAGAAGAATGTGATTTTTCGGGATCGGATTACATGAATGCTTTTATGAAACTGAAATTGGATTACAATTCCATTTTGATTGGTTTGGTGAAGAATGATAAAATCATTAAAAATCCTGTAAAAGGAACTACTATAGATACAGGAAACTATTTAATCCTGATTTCAACAGGAGATAGCAAGCAAAATCTTGAAAACTTTTTTGGGGTGAAAGAGGGGGAATAGTATTTTTGCCTGTAAATCAATGTTACTATTCACTCGCCTATGTGTGAATGGTGTCACAGCCTAAGTGTTAACTGTGTCATAGCTTACGTGTGAAGACCGTCATAGCCTAAGTGTGAACGGTCTCATATTATCAAATGTCATAATTCAGAAATTTATTCTGGATTGTATCCTACATCATCCGGAAGATTGGGTGCCTTAGAAGCCATAACTGCAAGTTCATCTGCTCGCTCGTTACCCGGAATATTTGCATGACCTTTAACCCACACAAATTTCACGTTGTGTTTCTTATAGATCTCCAGAAAGCGCATCCATAAATCAGCATTCTTCTTTCCCTTAAAACGTTTTTTCACCCAACCAAATACCCATTTCTTATCTACCGAATCGATCACATATTTCGAATCGGAATAAATGGTTACATCACAGCCCGGATTTTTAAGCGTTTCCAAACCTACAATTACAGCCAGTAATTCCATCCTGTTATTTGTAGTAAGTTTGTAACCCTGGTTTAAATCTTTACGGTGTTTCCCTGATATTAAGACAACACCATATCCTCCCGGTCCGGGATTTCCACTTGCTGCACCATCGGTAAACATTGTAATTTTTGCTGACATCTTTATTGGTTTGGGATTTCTAAATCAAAAGTAAGAAAATTTACCTTCCATTTCTCGATTTGCAAACATAGAAAAAGGATGTCCGAAAATTCGAACATCCTTTTGATTTATTTTGTGAGTGGTTAATTACTTCACAATAGTTAATTCGTCGATGATGTTTTGAGCACCTGCAAACTTATCAATAATGAAAAGTGTGTAACGAATATCAAGGTTGATACATCTTTGAAGGTTATCCTCAAAATCGATATCACCAGACATCGCTTCAGAGTTACCATCGAAAGCAGTACCAATTAACTCACCATTCCCGTTGATTACAGGAGAACCTGAGTTGCCACCAGTAATGTCGTTGTTTGTAAGGAAACAAGCTGGTAAGTGACCATTCTTGTCCGCATACATACCGAAGTCTTTCTTTTCGTATAATTCCTTCAATTTAGCAGGAACAACGAATTCAGGATTTGTTGGATCTTCTTTTTCCATTACACCTTTTAAAGTAGTGTAGTGGTAGTAGTAAGCACCATCTTTAGGAGCATATCCACCAACAGTTCCGTAAGTTAAACGAAGAGTTGAGTTGGCATCAGGAGCAAGATTTTTCTCTTTGTTGATTTGCAATAAACCATCAACGAATAAACGCATACCTTTATTTAACTCATCAGCACCTGCACTCATTTTTTCATAGCTTGCGCCATACGACTTTCTTACAGAAAGCCCAATGTTTAGAAGTAAATCATTTTCTAAAACTTCTAATTCAGGAGCTACGATAAACTTGTTGAATTTCTCCTCAGATGCGAACACTGAATTTGCATAAACTTCTTCAGCAAACTTATCAAAGTCATTGTTGTATTCTTCAGCAATAGTTTTGAAAATTTCAGGACTTTCTTCTACAGCGATTTTATCAGCATACATTTTATACAATCCAGCCATCAATTTTTGATCGGTTGGAGCATTGTAATCTTTATAGAATCTTTTTGCAGATGCCTTTAGTTTTGTAATTGCCTTTTCAATTGCTACAGTATCTTGCTTTTCAGCAGCTAATAATTTTTTCAAATTCTTAGCTCTAGAAGCAAACATTGGAGCTTCAGCACCTTGAGCAAGAGCTTCGCCAATATATGAACTTGCAAAGCGTGCATCTTTTCTATCAGCAAAAGCTTTTTTAATCATATTTAAAGCTTCTGCATATTTTGCTGCACGTTTTGGTTTCTCATTAGCCCAATCAAGATATTCTTTTTCAATATCTTCTTTAGCGCCTTTTGTATTTAGTTTCTTAAGTGCTTTGTTCTGCTCGTTAGAGTATTTCCAGTAGTTAGCACTTCCCGCATGCTTCGAAGCATACTGAATTCTAACTTTAGGATCTTTAAGCATATCTTTTTTCATGATATCCAACTTCAAAGTACGAATGTCGTAACGATTTTGGTTGGTAATTTTCATTGTCTCATCAAGACCATAAGAAGTTAGGTAACGATTTGTAGTTCCAGGGAAACCCATAATCATTGCAAAATCTTGTTCTTCAACACCTTTTACAGAGATAGGTAGGTGATGCTTAGGCTTCAATGGTACGTTTTCTTCTGCATAAGCAGCAGGCTTTCCATCAGGAGCAGTATAAATTCTGAACATTGAAAAGTCAGCAGTGTGACGAGGCCACATCCAGTTGTCAGTATCGCCACCAAATTTACCCATTGATTGAGGAGGAGCACCAACTAAACGAACATCTTTGTAAATTTCATATACGAAAAGGAAATATTGATTTCCCTTGAACATACTTTTAATGTTTGCTTTGTAATGTGTTCCTTCAACTGCTTTTTCTTCCAATTTTATTGCAGCTTCCTCAATAGCTTTGTAACGCTCTTCTTCAGTCATATCATCTTTAACCTTAGCAAGAACTTTTTTGGTTACATCTTTCATGCGAACCAAAATTGAAGCAGTAATTCCAGGATTTGTTAACTCTTCTTTTTTATCATATGCCCAAAAACCATCAGAAAGGTAATCGTGCTCTGGAGTAGAGTGTGATTGAATTACACCGAATCCACAGTGGTGGTTGGTTAAGAATAATCCCTGGTCTGAAATAATTTCACCAGTACAAAAATGACGGAATGGTCTTCCTTCACTTCCTAAACCAACAATCGCATCTTTTAAACTTGAATTGTTAATGTCGTAAATATCTTCAGAAGATAATTTTAATCCCATCTCCTGCATTTCTGCAGCATTTTTTTTCAATAGAGATAAAAGCCACATTCCTTCGTCAGCCTTCACATTCGAAAAGCTAAGCAAAAGGCTTAATCCCAAAATTAATGATCCTAATTTTCTCATTTTAGTAATTTAATTTTAAAAAGATCCTCAAAGTTTTATGCTAAAACTTAAGGAAGTATTTATTGTTTGTAAGTATTCTGTTGAAAAACAAAGTTAATATTAATTCGATGTATTAAAATGTCTGGATTGGGGTTGAAAAACAACATTGAATCTAAATGATACAAAATCAATCGTTTATGCGTTTGTACGCTTTCTGTTTTTAGATAAACGTATTAATTTTCTCGTTCAAATTTGATTCATAATCAATTGTTAATGAAGTTTTTGTTAGAATTTTAACTCCATTTGATCGGGTTGTAATCCAAAACTTTTTCGATGATATGGAGTAATTCCATGTTCGCGAATGGCAAGTCTGTGTTTTTTTGTTGGATATCCCTTATTGCTGTTCCAATCGTAATTTGAATATTCTTTATGAATGGATAACATATAGTCATCACGATAAGTTTTCGCTAATATGGATGCTGCAGCTATGGATAAAAATTTGCCATCGCCTTTTATAATGCAGGTATGTTCAATTTTTGGATAAGGATTGAATCGATTGCCATCAATTAACAAATGTTCCGGCTTAACCTTCAATTGATCAATTGCTCGATGCATTGCCAGAAAAGAGGCATTTAAAATATTTATTTGATCTATTTCCTGATGGTCAACAGTTCCAACAGCCCATGCCAGAGCCTCTTTTTCGATTATCTCACGAAGTATATACCTTTTCTTTTCCGATAATTTTTTAGAATCGTTAAGCAAATCGTTAGAAAAATTAGTAGGTAAAATTACTGCTGCGGCAAATACAGGACCGGCAAGACACCCTCTTCCAGCTTCATCGCAACCGGCTTCAATTCTATTCTTTTCCAGGTAAAGAGCTAAATCATTCATGTCAATTCAAATTTTCGACAAATATAAACCAATAGTACATTCATCGACGAAAATACTTGAAATAATGAACTCAAATATAGCTAGGAATTACTTTTGATATTTAATGGTTCTGGCGTGGTCTATGAATTCAGATTTAATCCTTTTCGGATTTTCGATAACTTTATAGAAATCATCGAAATAATTCAAAACTCGTTCCTTTTCTTTGTCGCTAAGATATTCACAGTTAGTGTACAACTCGTAAAGAACATTTTTTTTCATTCTGAATTCTCTAAATATATATTCCAAATCTTTTGCAGATCTTTTATAGCCTCTGTACAATCTTTCATGAATAGATTTGATATCTAACTTTTGATTGGGAACGGCATAAGGAGCATTTACCAAACTTGCCCAATCAAAATCATAGGGTACGGGAGTTGGTCGTGAATTGGGTGTTTTACTAATTAACTTGATGTTGTGAAGAGTAGGAACGCCCCAGTCTGTGTTTCCAATCAGGTACTGAAAAATTGCCAGTTTTGTTACTTTATTTATTAGGGTATGATCTTGATGGACTTTGGAATCATATCGTGCAATTTTTCCATTACGTTCAGCCATTTTCTCAAAATCTTCAATAAAAAAGGCATGTTTAATAAGTGGATCCATCTGTCCCTTACTGTCTTTGTAAGTTATTTTTGCAAGCCTTACTCTAAAGCTTTCAGGTGTAAATAAATTGTAGGCTTTGTAAATCAAATATTCCTGAATAATCATTTGCTCATATCTGGAATTGCGATTCTGACAATGAGTAACCATTTTCAGTTTCTTTTGATTGTGAAATAGTGAGTAGCTCGATTGAGATTTATTAAATTTTATTCGAATTGGAGGAAAAGCACAGATGCTTCGGTCTTTTCTAAAATTCCCCCTGGTTTTTAAATCCACTGTCATGGATACAATAGAATCTCCTAAATGATAAGATAATCGTGCTTTATGATATTTATTTTTGTCACCAATATCTCTTACCAAACTTTTTAAGTCCGTAGTTATTGATAGTTCTATTAATGAATCAGATTCAAACAGATTTGGCGCACGGTAGATAGAGTCTTCCTGTATACTTGCAGCTCCTTTTGAAACTAAAGGGTGCAAGAGGATAAAACTCCATAATATAGAAGCTAAAATATATCTTAATTTTGTTATCATAGCAGTGGGAAACTATTGATGTATTTTAAATTATTCCATTCCTTTATCGCTTAATTCAGCATCAGTTAGGATGTTTGTATTTGCATCATCTTTATAGAAAATGGTTAAGCGAATACTGTTTTTGGCTAAATCGATTTGTCCAATTTTAAATCGAGTGATTTCCATTCCGGTTCTGGCTTTAATATCTTCTCGTAATAGATGATGTTTTCCAGGATGAATTAGATCCATTCGATCGTAAATTATGGTTCGTCTTGCCATGTGGCGACGCATCCAAACTCTTTCCATAACCCATGTGGTAGCCATAAAGGCAAAGTTTGTCACCAAAATTTCACCAAGACTCACATCTCTTCTTGCTAGTGCATTAATAACTGATATGGTAATTACCAGAAAAAGATAGGTCATTTCCCGAATTGGAATGGTATCTGTTCGATAGCGGATAATTCCAAAAATGGCAAATAATCCAAGGGCAAAACCCAATTGCAGATCTATACTACCTAATAAGAAACATAGAAAGAACACTGTTGTACTTATCATGATATAGGTAAACACATAAGTTCTTTTTCCTGTTGCTCTAAAATAAACGTAATTGATAACAAATACGGTTACAATAAGGTTTAAACCAAATCGAAGTAAAAGCTCCAATAAATCATTTGGGTTAATAACAGTTGTTGGCACGCCTACGGTACTAATTAAATTTGTAAGTAATTCCATTCTTTCTCAACTTTATTGTAATCGTTCTTTTTCTTTGTGTGCAAATATCCGATAATATTTTTGATTCTCAATCAATAAGCCCTGGTCTATAAAACTTGGATCTCCAATTGGAACGTCCATAGCAATAAGCTTAAACGAATAAAATGGATATACTCTTGCAACTGGAGTATGCCCAAATATGATGACAATTGAATCATAGAATTCCAAGGTTTTTATTACATCAGCCAATGCTATGCGATCATAGTTTGGAGTTCTGTTTAGATATCCTCGATACCACAAAGGACTATATGAATATAAGAATAAATCGACTAATGTTGTATCATTAAGTTGTGTATAATTGTTTAAATGATACCTCATTTTCATGTTTACTTCATCAATTTTAAACTTTTTCGCTAAAAATTGAGGAGATATTCCTGCATGAACAAACAATTGTTTGCCTATTCTAACCAATGTATTTTTAGACCTTAACCAATTTCCTAAAACCGAATATTTATCAAAGAAATGAGAATAATGATACTTTAAATGGCGCGCCGCATGTTTGTATTTATCATCAACGTATCTATCATCAAATAGTAGTGCCATCATTTCGTGATTTCCAATAATGTAGTGTACGTTTCCTCCAGCTTTTTTAGCCTGTATTTCCAGTTGAAAAATTAACCACAAACATTCGGTTACTTCACTTCCTCTATCAAATACATCGCCTGTGAAAACAATTCGACCTTTACCATATTTCCATTGATTGTTTTCGTCAATTACACCGTTATTTCTAAGCATTTTTAGGAGAGATTCATATTGACCGTGAATATCTCCTAAGACTATAATTTTATCTGAAGATTCGTAAATTCCAGAGTGAGGTTTTATTTTTTTGGGAATAATATAGGTTGATGTGTCTTTTCCTACAAAGCCTTTAAAAATGATAGTGTCATTTTTGTATCGAAACGATTTGGAAATTTTTCTTGTTCTGTTTTTTAAACTATCATGCTGAATGTAAAAAATATCTACACGATTACTTGTGGAGTATCTAATGTGAGGTCCCTCGGTATATGAAGAAACAATCAACGAATCTTTTTCTTTTTGTATTTTTTGTGAAAAAGAATTGTTGCTAAAAGATAATAAGCTCAAAAGACTAATAATATATGTAGTGGTAATGTAAATACGCATTTAAAATTTCCCTATTTAGAGTATTTAAAGATAGGATTATTTTTTTATCTCAAGAATGACATTAAATTATAAGCAAAGGGTTAGACAAAATCGTAAGATAAATTAATTTTGTGCTCAAAGAGAAATTAAGATGTATACAAAAGAAGAGAAAAGAGAAATCAGAATTGAATTTTGGGATGGATTTAAAAGATACTCAAAGAAAAAGGGTCGTAAAATGACATCATGGGTATTGAAAGGAACTCAAATGAGAGAAGCTCAGCTAAAGTTCGATCTAAATGAGAATGGCGCTTTTGTAATGCTGCAAATTGATAGTAAGTTTGATTCTAAGCGTTACTCTGTTTATGAGAAGTTCGAAAAGTATAAAACTGTTATAAATGAAACTTGTGGGGAAGATCTTCTGTGGGATAAAGATTATTTTATGGATGGTTTTAAGGAAGTTAGTTTGATTTATTTTCA
>Ga0193962_1000689_pt1 | contig 15659 bp, 15 predicted proteins | sample FB_5_MG_FD_140335 | JGI IMG/M metagenome (GOLD analysis project Ga0193962, IMG submission 140335) | Microbial mat bacterial communities from the Broadkill River, Lewes, Delaware, United States - FB_5_MG | ecosystem: Environmental > Aquatic > Freshwater > River > Microbial mats | place: USA...
CTATTTCCCATATCCTTCCAAAATTCAGTATTCTTTGTAAAGGAAGGGTCTTCTTTTTTCAATTCTTCACAAACAGGACTCCACCATCCCCAAGGATGTACATTTTTATAAAATGTTTTTAAAGTATCCATATTCGTAGGTACTGTTAAATAAGTACCTAAAAATGACCCTAAAATGGAAAATAAAAATATAATTGGAAATAAGTAAATAGCCGGTATTTGTGCTAAGTCATACAGTAAGGTTCCAACCTCAAAATTAGCTTTATTTTGATCTACTAAAAATTGCAATGTTGCAATTATTAATCCAGAGGTCATTCCCCAAAAATATCCCCAACCATTAAAACGCCACCATATCCATTTTAAGAAATTAGCTGCCACATATCCTCCATAAAGAGCACTTGTAATCCATAAGGTTATTGAGTTTATAGAATCAGCGAAAAAGCCCATCACAACACCAAGTATTACTACAGAAAATGATGCAATATGACTTGCTTTAATATAATGCTTACTACTAGCATTTGGTTTAAAATATTTTTTATAAATATCATTTACTATATACGCCGGTCCAGAATTTACAAAAGCAGAAAAAGTAGACATAAATGCAGCTAACAATCCGGCCAACAACAATCCTTTAATTCCAACAGGTACATGATTATTAATAACTTTAGGTAAAATAACTTCTAAATCTCCAAGACTTAATGTTGAAGATGCCGCCATCTCAGGAGCTAGGAAAACCAATCCCAAAACAACAATCCCTCCAATCAACAGATATCTAGGTATAAAAAGTACCAAATTGGTAAAACCAGACATATACGCTGCTTCTTTTACCGATTTAGTTGATAAAATTCGTTGCATATCATAACTTGGAGTTGGGCCTGCAATACTTGCGAAAAAACCTTTAAATAGCGACATTCCAATAAATGCTCCAAACATTTTGTAACCTTGGGTATCAATTAGATTATTAAAGGCCATGAATTTTCCACTCCAAGAGCCTTCAAGTTCCCATCCAAATAACAAACTATTCCATTCTGTTGACAACACATTATTAATTTCAACATCAGTTACAGCAATAAAAGCATAAACGGCAACCAATATACCTGCAATTACCATTATACCATACTGTAAAACCTCAGTAGCAACTACAGAGAACATTCCTCCCTTAATCGTATAAAGTGTTGTTAATAGAATAATTGACAAAGCATAACTTTGATCTGAAGTTAACAATTCACTACCGTTAAACATTAAAGTTAAATCCCACGGTAAAATAATGGTCATAAACTTTCCTACACCCTCAAAAAAGTATGCTATAAATCCAATAGTGGCTACGATAGCAAAAATGGCAACTATTATATGGGATGCTCTTCCTGCCTTTTTATCACCAAAACGCGTTAAAATCCATTCAGAACCAGTCATTATATTTGATCTTCTTATCCAAATGGCTAAAAACATCATGATAAAAATTTGATTGAAAATTGGCCACATCCACATAAACATGAAGCTTTTCACCCCATATAAAAATAAAATTCCGACCATCCAAGCAGTTCCTGAAACATCAAACATTCCAGATCCGTTACTCAACCCTAAATAATACCATTTTATATTATTTCCTCCTAAAAAATAAGATTTCAAACCTTTGGAGGCTTTTTTTGAAACCCAAATTCCAACAAATAATGTTAGTATAATATATACTGCAATTATTGATACATCAATTATATCCATTCGCTATTTTTCAATATTTTTAATTCCCCAGCTTTTGTTTGGTGTATTTCCCATCACAAACTGAAGAGTTCCTCCTTGTAATAATTCTTTGTGCGTAATTGTAGTTCTATTAAAATCTTTTCCGTTTAAAGTAGCAGATTGAATATACATATTTGCATCAGAAACATTCTCGGCTATAATTGTAAATGAAATTGAGTCTGAAATTTTAATTGTAGATTTTTCAAAAATTGGGCTTCCTATTTGATAATCACCAGAAGCAGGACTATAAGGATATAACCCTAATGAACTAAACACATACCAAGCTGACATTTGACCGCAATCTTCATTACCACTTAATCCTTCAGGCGTAGTATTGTATTGTGTTTTCAATATTTCACGTACCCAATATTGTGTTTTCCATGGTTTATTAGCATAATTATACATATAAGCAATATGATGACTTGGCTCATTTCCATGTGCGTATTGACCAATTAATCCAGAAATATCCACAGAAACGTTTTCTCCTGTGATTTCAGAAGACTCAGTAAATAACTGCTCTAACTTATCAGTAAAGTTATCTTCACCCCCATGCATTTTAATTAAATTATCTACATCATGTAATACAAACCAACTATGCTGCCATGCATTTCCTTCAGTATATTCAGCATGAACTCTATGGGCCGAATATTTAGGATCGAAAGGTTCTTTCCAAGCTTTTCCGGTTTCATCTTTACCTCTCATAAATCCGGTTTCAGCATCGAACAAATGTTCATAAGCTCTAGATCTATTTAAGAAGTAATTGTAATCTTCTGTTTTACCTAATTCTTTTGCTATTTGAGCAACACACCAATCGTTATAAGCATATTCAAGAGTAATTGTAACAGATTCATCTAACAAATTGTGAGGAATATATCCATACTTTTTATAATGATCTAACCCTCTTTCATCTTGCATCATAGTTGTTTTCATTGCTTCATAAGCCTTTTCAATATCAAAACCTTTTATTCCTTTAATATAGGCTTCAGCAATAACTGGAATTGAATGATACCCAGTCATTGTATTTGTTTCATTTCCATATAAAGTCCAAACTGGTAATATTTTCTTCGTTTCGTAATAAGACAACATTGAATTAATGATATCCGCTACTTTTTCGGTTTGTAAAATGGATAACAAAGGATGTTCAGCTCGAAACGTATCCCATAATGAAAGTGTTGAATATGCAGTAAATCCTTCAGCTTTTTCAATAACATCGTTTTCTTTTCTAAACTCTCCATTCACATCACTAAATGTTACAGGTGCAATTTGTGTATGATATAAAGCTGTATAAAATGTTGTTTTTAAATCTTCATTGTTGCTTTCCACTTCTATTTTAGATAAATTCGAATTCCAGCCTTTTTCTGCAACATTTTTCACGGCTTCAAAATCAAAACTTTCTCCTGAAGATGCAATATTCTTAAGTGCATTTTCTATACTAACTGATGACAGACTAACTTTAACCTGCAATTCTTCTCCACTTTTTTCATCAAAAAGTAATTGAGCATATGTTTTTTCTCCTAAAACTTTATCTTTTTTAACTTCTAAACCATCATTAACAAATACATGTTCTAAAATTGGCTTAGAAAACTTAGCTACGAAAAATACCTTTTGATTTTTAGCCCATCCTTTACTATGTCTGTATCCTGAAATGGTGTTTTCATCTATAATTTTAATACTTGAAGCTAAGCCCTTGTCCCAATTGATAGCAAAACCAAGATCAATCACAACTGTTTGAGTATCCCCTTTAGCAAAGGTATATTTATGGTTAGCAGCTCTTAAACTTGAAGTAAGTTCAGCCTTGATATTAAAGTCTTTTAATAGTACACTATAATATCCCGGACTTGCACTTTCATTTAAATGAGAATAAGAAGATTTATAAGGAACATCATCTCTTGACTTTATTTCTTTTGTTAAGTCTACTTTTTTATTCACTGGCATAAATCGAATATCAGCCAAATCTCCAATACCTGTACCGCTTAAATGCAAATGACTAAATCCAATTGTTATTGAATCTGAATAGTGATATCCAGAACACCAATCCCATTTAGAAATCCCATTATCCGGGCTTACCTGTAACATTCCAAAAGGAACAGTTGCTCCTGGATATGTATGCCCATGACCTCCGGTACCTATAAACGGATCTACATATTTCGTTAATGACTTATTACTTTCAGAGCTGTTTTTTTCAACATTAGTGCACGAACTAAATGCCAAAATCAACCCTAAAAAACCCACTTTATATATATTCTTCATAATATTAAATAGTTTCAATATTTAAATGTAATCAATTTGTTAATTTATAATTTAGTTATAAATATTATTTAATTTAGCAGATCTAAAAAATAAATTAGACGTATAGCATCTAAACTACGCTGAACATAAAAAACATTAAGATAATGTCTCTAATGAAAGCCATGGAAAATAAGAACACAAATTCTGTTCAACAGATCACTTTAAGACATCATATTATCTTTTGGACTATTTATTTTTTGTTTAATACATTGCGTTGGGGAAGCTATTTTGATGACTACAGCTATTCTTTAAAAACAAATTTAATAGGCTTTCCCATACATATGACATTGTGCTATTTAAATGTATATGTTTTTATGCCTAAATTAGTTTTTCGAAAAAAATACTTAGCATTTGTTTTAGCATTAATTTCTGCCTTATTTATAATGCTTTTGGTGAAATACAACCTAACATATTATCTTGTAAGTCAAAATGTTTGGCCTGAAGGATATGAAGTGGTAAACCATTTAACTTTGAATTATTCAATTGACATGATGATTGGTGAACTGTACGTAATAACCTTTGTTACAGCTATTAAAATAACCATGGATTGGTTAAAAGAACACAAACGTGTGACAGATCTTGAAAAAATACAGTTAGAAACCGAATTGCTTTTTTTAAAGACCCAAGTTTCGCCTCATTTCTTTTTCAATACTCTAAATAATATTTATTCTCTTTCACTTATAAAATCTTCAAAAACGCCAAAAATTATTTTAAAACTTTCTGAATTAATGCGATATCTATTGCATGAAACTAAAGAAAGAAGACAAGGTTTGGATAAAGAAATTATGTGCATTCAAAATTACCTTGATATTGAGCGCATGAGGTTTGACCATTTACTAGAGGTAAATATGGATATTTCAGGAGATATTATTGGAAAGAAAATATCACCAATTTTACTGCTTTCTTTTGTTGAAAACGCATTTAAACATGGAGCAAATAAAAATATTGGAAAAATAAGTATTGATATTGACTTTAATATTAAAGGTGAATTTCTTTATTTTACAATCTCAAATCCTATTCCAGCAGTTTCTAATTTTACGCAACGCTTTAATACATCAGGAGGTATAGGATTACAAAATGTTAAAAAAAGATTAGCTCTTGGTTATAAACCCGGTGAGTATGACCTAAAAATTGAAGAAAAAGACGGATTATTTATAGTTAAATTAAAAATTAAAGTAGGATGAAAACAACATGTTTAATTATTGATGATGAGCCTTTAGCTATTGATGTTATAAGAAGTTATATTGAACAAATAAATGACATTGAAGTTGTTAATTCATTTTCTAATGCCATAGATGGACTTAATTTTTTGAAAGATAATGAAGTTGATTTAATTTTTCTTGATATAAACATGCCATTGTTAGACGGATTAAGTTTTATTAAAAGTTTGCAAAACCCTCCTCTAATAATTATTACAACTGCTCATTCTGAATTTGCTGTTGAAGCCTATGAATTAGACCTTTTAGATTATTTAGTAAAACCAATTTCATTACCACGTTTTTTAAAAGCAGTGAATAAAGTTTTTAAAATTAAAAACAGTCAAAATTCACCCTCAAAACTAATTAACGAACGGCCATATCTCTTTGTCAAAATTGACAAAAAGAAAATGAAAAAAATCTATTTAGACGAAATTTTAGTAATTGAAAGTTTAAAGGATTATTTAAAAATTACAACTGTTTCTAATAGATATATAATTCATCAAACTTTAAGTAGTTTTACTGATCAATTACCTTCTAAAAACTTTATTAGAATTCATAGATCCTATACCATTGCTATTGATAAAATTGATACTATTGAAGGTAATAGTGTTGAAATCGCAGGAATTAGATATATTATTGGAAGAACATATATTGATGATGTAAAATCAAGTATTTTAAAAAGTTAATATCTTCAAAGTTTTATTTAAAAAATAACACCCACCAAACTTAAACAAACCTTTCAAATTTATTTTTTGAAAAATTAGATTGACCAATATCAATAATCAAGACAAAAGACACTTCACAAATAACTATCTTACCATTGATTAAGGTCATTTCATTCTTATTATTTTAAAGTTATTTTTAATGAAATAAATAGCGTATAACTTTAAAAAAATAAAATTATGTCACTAGTAAATTTTAAAAAACGAATGCCTTGGAGTAATTTTATGACTTCAGATTTTTTGGACACTAACGACTTTTTTAATGACAAATTTTGGACTGGCAGAACGTTAGAACCAGCTCTTAACATTAAGGAAAATAACGATGAGTATCAAATTGAATTAGCAGCACCTGGTTACTCTAAAAAAGATTTTGATGTTAATATTGACAATGGTTGTTTGAATATTACAGCAAAAAGAACAGAAACAAAGGAAGATAAAGGTGAAACTTACTCACGTAAAGAATTCAGCTATGATTCTTTTAAAAGATCACTACAACTACCTGAAAGTGTAATGGATGAAAAAATTAAAGCTAAGTATGAAAATGGAATTTTACGTTTTAGCCTTGCTAAAAAAGAAGAATTCAAAAATCATAAACCAAAATCGATTGAAATTTCTTAATTCTAATAATTTCAACATTGAAATTAATTGAAGAGTAAATTTCATACGATTACAAAAAGCCCGCTAAACGTTAATATTTAGTGGGCTTTTCAATTACAACATCGTATAAATTAATAAAAATAATTTACACGAATTAGATTAAATCTACATGTTCTTTGATAAAAACTTGAAAAATTCCTTTTTAAGGTTTGCATACAAATGCCTTTGAACTTCCATGTGTTCTCTATATTCTACATGCTTTCGAACAAATAAACTATCCAAAACATCTTCACCTTTTCTAAAATGTTCAGACATATTAATTTCATGAGAATGAATTCCATTTTTTAAAGAATTAATCACCTCTTCATGTCTAATAAACTGGTTTTGAAACTGTTCTAATTGAACTAAAATATTTTTATCTGTCCAACGTAAAACAAGTTCGCTTAATCTTTTTTTAAAAGATTTTAGCTCATCTTCCCAAAATAAAAGGTCTTTACTCCATTGTTCATGCTCAAAGTGCAAATCTGAATTAAATATTAATACTTTTTCCATGATTTAGTATTTTAAATTAGTTACAAACAAATTGACAACCTTTGTAATTAAACTCCATCCACAAAATTTCTATTTAACAATTTCAAAAATAATGCTGATTATCTTAATAAATTTAAAGAAGAATTGACTAGAGTAAAATGATTACAATCATTGATTTACAAGGTTTTGATGAGAAATATCATTTAGCAATTTTAAGATATCAATTAATTTTAAGCAACCATAAAACTCTAATCGTGAAAAAATACGTTTTGGCAACAGATTTTTCAGAAAATTCTATAGCAGCATTAAAATATGCTCATGAATTTTCACGTAAAACAAATGCTGAATTATGGGTGATTAACGTATTTAATAAACCTTCTTTTAGCTCAAACATAGTAGATCCCTATTATTTTACTTCAGCTGAAAGTATTGTTAAAATAAAAAATCAAATTAAGGAAATGTGTATTGAGTATATAGGTTCAGCCACTAATATCAAAACTGAAGCAATTGATCATAGTCCGGTTTCTAGTGCCCTAATTTCAAAAGCCACAGAAATAAATGCCTCACTTATAATTACCGGTATGAAAGGTAAAAACCCTTTAAATGAGCTATTAATTGGTAGCACCACATTAAACCTTATTCATAAATCTCCAATCCCTTTACTAACAATTCCTTCAAATAATCTAACCAATAACTTTGAGAATATAATATATGCTACAGATTTTGAAAAAGAAGATGTTTTTGCTATTCTAAATTTAATCGAAATAATTAAACCGCTTACGCCAACAATAAAAGTTACTCATATTTCAACAAAAAAAGAGTATAAAGGACAAGATCAAATGGAATGGTTTAAAGAAATTCTACTTCAAAAAGTAACATATCCAAATTTAGAATTTTACTTGTTCTTTTCTGAAGATATTTATGAAACTCTTCAAAAATTTTCAGAGGAAGTAAATGCAGATGTAATTGTTATGCTTGAAAGAAATAAAAAAGATATCCTAAGAACTATACTTCATCAAGACTTGGTAAAGAAGATGAAAAACTCAAGTACAATTCCATTATTAAGCTTTAATGAAAAATATTGTTGATTTTGTAAAACACGAATCAACATCCTTCCAAAAAAATTAAGCATCATTAAAATAATTGATTAAAATCAATCTTCGGATTTTACATGTCCAAATATCATTTTTTAGGAAAAAAATTATTTGATATCAATCATTGTAAAAAACAACTTTCCCCCTTAATTTCAAGATGCAAAGCAAAATTTCAACATAAAACCTAAGAAGAAACTTATTGAATATGAATTATAAAAATTATATATCATGAAAAAACTAATTATTGGTTTAATTATTTTTGGAGTGACCTTCCAATCATTTGCTCAGATAAAAATAAAAACAGAAAAATTATCTGAAGTTGTTATAGCTGCAACAAATTACAAGTATTTAACTAAAGTAGGTTTGGAGAATGCCTCTATTCCGGTTACATTACTTGAAGATAAAGTAGCAAATTTTGATCTTAAAAATTCAGAATATTATCAGGATGATTACGATGTTTATGAAATCTCCTTTTACATTCCTGAAGGTAGTATTCTTGCTGCATATGATAGAGATGGAAACATTATACGCACAATAGAACGTTTTAAAAATGTACAATTACCTAAAGCTGTAATTGAATCTGTTGCAAAAACATATCCTAACTGGTCTTTTGCAAAAGATAGCTATATGGTGAATTACCACGAATCAGGAAAAATTGTGAAAAAATATAAAATCACATTGAAAAATCAGGATAAAAAAATTAAAGTTAAAACTGATGCTGATGGTAATTTCATTTAGTATTTCCTAAAATTGCTATGAAAAAGTTATAATAATTCCAGTTCATTCAACATTTAAAATCATGAAAATATTTCCTTATATACTAATTTCAATGTTAATGATTAATTGCTCATCAACGAAAATTACACAGAGTTGGAAAAACATGGAATATAATAATTATCAGCCAAAAAAAGTTTTAATTTTAGGAGTTACCAACGATCAAAATACCAGAAAATTTTTTGAACAAAAACTAAAAGAACAACTCGAAAACAGATCTATTTTGGCAAGTGAAAGTATTCATTTTTTTGAAAAATCTTTTACAGATTTAAACCAGACAGAAGAAAGTGTGCAGATTGAAATTGAAAGATTAATTAACAATGGATATGATGCTGTATTAATTTCTGCTGTAAAAGGTTACGATGAAAAAGTTTCATTTAACCGAGATATTTTTAACAGTGATTATTACCTAAGATGTTTTGATAACTATTATTATCTAAACCAGGAATTGTACTTTAATAGAAATTATGATGAAATATATAAAGTATATCATATTGAAATATCATTATATAACTTATCAAACAACAGTACTAAATCACTAGTTTGGCAAGCTTATTACGATATAGTTAATCCGCAAAAAGTTCAATCGGCCATTAACCAAATTATCAAAGCTATTATACAAACATTAGAAGATGAAAACCTAATTTCTACAATAAATTAGACATAAAAAAGCTATTATTTCTCATTTTTAAGAGTTTTTATGCTTGAAAAAGATGAGGAATATCATTTTTAACCCATATAAACAACAGTATATTTGAGTAGTGATTATTGACAATACAACAAGTTTTATGGCATTATCACTTCAAATACCACAAAAAATCAAAGCCTTTTTCATAGAAATTGGCGAATTATCCTATTTTGCAGGTCGTTATTTTAAAGAAGCTTTTTCACCTCCTTTTGAATTCAAAGAACTTCTTCGACAATGTTACAACGTAGGAAATAAATCCTTGTTACTTGTTGGAGTTACAGGTTTTATTTTAGGGCTGGTATTTACACTGCAATCAAGACCTACATTAATGGAATTTGGCGCAGAATCATGGATGCCATCAATGGTAAGTATATCAATAGTTAGAGAAATAGGACCGGTTATAATTGCTTTAATTTGTGCTGGAAGAATTAGTTCAGGAATTGGGGCCGAACTTGGTTCTATGCGCGTAACAGAACAAATTGACGCCATGGAAGTTTCAGGTACAAACCCATTTAAATTTTTAGTTGTTACCCGAATTACAGCTACTACACTAATGATACCGTTATTAATAATTTTTGGTGATGCCGTAGCTCTTTATGGTTCAGCACTTGTTGAATATTTAAAAGGAGATGTATCATTTACCTTGTATTTTAATAAAGTTTTTGATGCAATAAAATTTTCAGATATAATTCCGGCAACCACCAAATCCTTTTTCTTTGGTTTTGCTATTGGACTGGTAGGTAGTTATAAGGGATATAATTGCAAAAAAGGAACAGTTGGTGTTGGAGAAGCTTCAAATTCGGCGGTAGTTTACACATCCATGCTGTTATTTGTTATTGATTTTATTGCTGTATTTATTTCTGATATTTTCTTTGAAATCTAACAATGACAGAACGAGCAAACATATCGCCAATATTAAAAATAACCAACTTAAAAAAAAGTTTTGGAGAAAACCATGTTTTAAACGGTTTTACAATGAGCCTTTTTAAAGGTGAGAATTTAGTTATTATGGGAAAATCGGGTTCTGGAAAATCTGTGATGGTTAAATGTTTAGTGGGTTTAATGGAAGCAGACAGCGGATCTATTGAAATTATGGGTAAAGACATAACAAAACTAAAACAAAACGATTTAAATAATTTAAGAACTGAAATAGGGTTTCTTTTTCAGGGAAGTGCACTTTATGATTCTATGACGGTTAGAGAAAATCTGGAATTTCCACTAAGAAAATTAAAGAAAAAATCGAATAACCATGATAAACTAATAATTGAGGCTCTGGAAAATGTTGGATTAGCCCATGCTATAGATTTAATGCCCGATGAACTATCCGGAGGAATGAAAAGAAGAGTAGCACTGGCTAGAGCATTAATACTTCATCCAAAAATTATTATTTACGATGAACCTACCACAGGTTTAGATCCAATAACGTCAAAAGAAATTATATTATTAATTAAAAACATTCAAAAAAAATATGGTACTTCTTCATTAATTATTACTCATGATGTGGACTGTGCCAGAGTCATTTCAAATAGAATGATTTTATTAATTAACGGTATTAACTATAAAGAAGGTTCTTTTAAAGAATTAGCTTCTTCAACAGATAAAAACATTCAGGCATTTTTTAAATAGTTACGATATGAAACAGTCTAATTCACAGAAATTTAATTTAGGTTTATTTGTAATTTTAAGTACAATTATATTAATAATTGCACTTTATTTTGTTGGAAATCGACAAAATTTATTTGGAAAAACCTTTAAAATTAGTGCTGTTTTTAATAATGTAAATGGACTTCAACCTGGAAATAATGTTAGGTATTCTGGAATTAATGTTGGTACTGTAAAAAATATCTTAATGATTAATGATACAACCATAGTTGTAAATATGGTTATTGAAGATAAATTTTTAATTCATCTAAAAAGGAATGCTGTTGCAGCCATTGGATCGGACGGATTGGTAGGTAGTATGGTAATTAATATTGCGCCTCATAAAAATATTTCATCACCTCTTAAACCAGGTGACACTATTAAGTCCTACAGTAAAATTTCAACCTCAGACATGCTTGAAACCTTAAATACTACAAATGACAATGCTGCTTTATTAATATCGGACTTTTTAAAAATTACAACGTCAATAAATCAAGGTAAAGGTACATTAGGAATGTTAATTACTGATCCTGAAACTGCCTTAAATGTGAAACAGGCTGTTGTAAACCTCAAAGGTGCAAGTGCTGATGCAGCTAAAACTATTTCAGATGTTAAAAATATTGTTTCATCTATTAATTATGATGAAAGCTTTGCTGCCGTTTTGTTAAGCGACTCTATATCTGCAATTAAGCTAAAAGAAATCATTTCCAATATTCATAAATCAAGTAATGGAATAGATTCAGTTCTAATAAATTTAAATGATATTTTATTGAGTGCCCAAACTGGTGATGGAATTATAAATTATGCTTTAAACGATACTATTTTAGTTAAAAATATAGATGAAACAGTTAAAAACATAAACATAGGAAGTACCAAACTGAATGAAAACTTAGAAGCTTTAAAACATAACTTCTTTTTTAGACGCTATTTTAAAAAATTGGAACGTCAAAAACAAAAAGAACTTAAAAAGCAAAACTAAAATCATACTCAATTGATATATATCATTTTAACAATATAATCTTCTCTGTAACTTATAGTATTAAATACTAATATTATGAAAAAATATGGCCTAATATTATTTGCCTTTTTAACTATTGGTAGTTTTACTTTAAATAGCTGTGGTGTAATAGTTGCACCATCTTCAAGATTATTAATGGATTCACATCCTGGATATTACTCAACCAATATTGAATCGGTTCGCTATTATTACTATCCTGAACACATGGTTTACTTTGATTTATCCATCAAAAAATACATTTATTTAAGTGATGGCGTTTGGATTACAGCTGCCGTGCTACCTTCTCACTTTGGATCTTTAAACTACAGATTTTCAAACCGTGTAGGAATACATAATTATTATGGAGATAACATTTCGAAGTATCATTTAAAAAACAGAACTAGAAAAAGTAAAAGAGGTTCTGTGATTAAAAGGATTAAGTAATCAATTTCTACTTAAAAAAACCACTAATAATTAATTTCAGTTATGAATATAGAACATTTAGAAGAGCGCGTTAATGATTACAGAGCTTCAATAAAAACAGTTATTGAGAAAAAAAATATTTGGCATAAAACCACAAAAAAGCTATTGAAAAAAACACTAACCGAAATTGTAAAAAAATATAATATTGGATGGTGCGTACAAGAACTTAACTGGATGAATACAAATGACTCTATTAATATCAATTTTGAATCGTTTCCTGACGAATTTATTGAACAAACAAGCCTTACCCCTTCTCTTCAATTTATTAAAGGAGGTGCTTTAATATTTACTCAAACCTATAGTGGAGATGTAAATGTATTTACCTTATATCCATATATAGAAAATTCTCCTGACAACTTATCAGATAATGAAATTGAGGTTTATAATCCTCAAATGATTGATGAAAGACTTATTATTGAGAAAGTTGATGAGTTTTTAAAAGATATGATTAATTGGGAAGTTCCAAATGTTAAAAACAAGGTTGGTTTTTAATTATTTAACACCATAAATATTTTTTAATACTACATTTTTCCCCTTCTCATTTGTTACATTTAAATTGTATTTAATAATAAGTTTGGTTCCAATTGGTGCATAATAATAAATTACCCAGGCATCAGCTTCCTTAGTTCCAATACAACCATTGGAATAAGCCTTACTTAAGGTAACGGGGTTGGTTGTTGGATGAATTAATTGTCCGTTTCTAACATTATTCACCTCCGTTACTAGCCAAGGAATTTGAGGCATTTTAGTTGTTTTATTATCATCTCTTATTGTGTAGAAATATTTTTTACCATTTACAGGGTTATAAAAATCTGGATTTTTAACATGATCAACAATACTTCCAATACCTGTCTTGGTTTTTAAATTGGTAATTCTGTCACCCATTTTTAAATATTTTCTTTCATTTCTACCAACTCTAACAGGAAATTCAAAACGTTGAATAGAATCCTCATAAATACGTAACTTAAACTCTGGAATATTTATCTCTATAAAAGTTTTACTGAATGAATTCAACATTGAATCTGCAAATTTTTCATTTGGAATAATTAACCTACTACCCTTATGCAATACGATTAACTCTTTTTGATTATAAACAAAGGAATCTTTTTTCATCATTAAATAGTAATCAGTGTTTTTTAAAGAATCTAAAATCCAAGGATTAAACCTTACTAACAAATGCTCAGATAATTTATAGTCTGTCAATGAATCATAAGCATTTACAATAGAATCCATATAGGTAAAATAAGTTTTAATTTTTATATTTTCTGAAACCAAAACAGTATCACACTTAGATTTAAAAATAGTATCATTTAATTTTGAAATGACTGTAATTTCATTTGAATTCATTGAAAATAACCCTAGAATTATAAATAACAGGAATACAAAAAGCTTTAATATGTTTTTTGAAGCTATCATATTGGTCTTTTTCAAATAATTACAAAAAGTTAAAATATTTAAAAACCAATATCAATGATAAGAATCAGTAGTAAAAAGATTTGAAGAATAAATTAAAAAATTTCTAATAAAGTAATTTCTGGACGCATTCCTAACCTTCCAGGAAAACCAAGCCAACCAAGTCCTCTATTAACATATAAATATTGAGAGTTTATTTTATACAAACCAGCCCATTGTTTGTATTTATATTTTATTGGACTCCATTCTCTTTTTCTAATGTTTAAACCTGCCTGCATTCCATGAGTATGTCCTGAAAGTGTTAAAGCAATATTTGTATTGGAAACAACTTCTTCAACCCAATGAGAAGGATCGTGAGATAGCAAAATTTTAAATGGCAAATCACTTAAACCTTCTAACGATTTTTTAAGATTTCCATATTGTTTAAAAGGTGGATTTCCCCAATTTTCGACTCCAACAATAGCAATTTTATCATTCTTATAGTTAACGATACTAGACTCATTTAATAATAATTTAAAGCCTATTTTTTTATGGAAATGCTTAATCAATTCAAAATTAGATTGCTTTGCTTTTTTTGTTTTCCATTTGCTATAATCCCCATAGTCATGATTTCCCAATACCGAAAATTTACCCAGTTTAGCTTTTAACTTACTCAACACTTTACTCCATCCTTTTAACTCCCATGCATGATTATTCACCAAATCACCAGTAAAAACAATTAAATCGGGTTCTAAATTGTTAATTATATTTACGGCTCTATCTAAAATGTGATAACGAAAATTGAAACTTCCCAAGTGCAAATCAGAAATATGAGCGATTCGTAATCCTGCAATGTTTTTTGAAATTTCATCAACATGTACTTTAATTTTATAAACCTTAAACCTATAGAGTGTTCTAAATATACCATTAAGAATTACAAAGAATGGTAAAAACCCTGATAGCAATCCAACAATTGGTACTATAAGCAAAGATTCTTTTTCTGAAAATAAATAGTTTGTAAAATATAAGATTGAAATTACAATGCTAAAAATAAGTTTGGGAACAAATGAAGCTATTACAATTCCATAAAAAGATGAAATTAACATCTGCTTTCTATAGGTGTTCATTTGATCTACTCTTCTTTTTAAAACAAGAATAGAAAGTATTAAACCGAATGTAAATATCCAAAAAGAACTATTAATTATCGTTTCTAAATATGGTAGGTTAATTTGTTGGGTTATTGATTGAAGCCAATAAAATGCAAAAATATCCACTAACAATAATAATCCACATAACATTAAAATTGTAAAAAATGAATAAGGTCGCATCATCTTAAATAATATTTATAACTACTCATGTAGTCGTTTATCTTTTAAAGCCCAATAAATACCTTTTACACCTGAAACCCATTTATCGTATAAATAAATTAAAATTATTTCTTCTATAGTTTCCAAAAGTCCTAAAATAATCATTGTATAAAATAACCAGTATATTGGACCAAAAAATAGTAACCATA
>Ga0193962_1000690_pt1 | contig 15652 bp, 22 predicted proteins | sample FB_5_MG_FD_140335 | JGI IMG/M metagenome (GOLD analysis project Ga0193962, IMG submission 140335) | Microbial mat bacterial communities from the Broadkill River, Lewes, Delaware, United States - FB_5_MG | ecosystem: Environmental > Aquatic > Freshwater > River > Microbial mats | place: USA...
GAAATATATGAAGATTATACAGATGAAGAAAAAGATGGTTTGTTTGAAACGTTTCCGCACTATGAAAAATACGAAAAATATGTATATGAAGATAGATTACCATTTGAATTTGCAAGAGATTTAATTATTGCTGAATATAAACATGGAAAAGAGATAAATATTATAAATAAAACATATGGTTATTTCAGGTGTATGATTGATAATCAAATAGAAGGTTATCCTTATCTTTTAAAATTATACCAAATTTTAACTCAAAAATATGAAATTCATGATATGTATGATTTAAGTGTTGAAGAATTAATGGAGTTTGTAAATAAAGATAAAGTAATAGAAATAGTATATCAAAAAATAAAAAAAATATTCAAAGTAAGTGATGACGATATTGTTCAAGAATTAGAAGATAGCTTCCGTGGAGATTTTGAAGAAATAGAAGATAGATATTTATATTTACTTAAAGAAGATGAAACCATAATGGAAATATTTGGTGGAGGTGCAATGGAATGTTTCTATGAAGAGGTAACATCTATGTTGGCTGTACAAGACTATCATAAAACTAACAAAAAAATAGAAATTAATTATGACCTTGTATATGGAGATATAAGTAATACATATGATGAAGACTATGATGAAAGAAATATAAAACAAGCTTTAATAAAATTTAAAAATAGAATAGTAGATTCAACAAAACCTATTAAAAAAACTAAAAAGACTAAAAATAAATAAAAAAGTAAACACTTTCTTAACACAAGTATGTTATAATCATCATAAGAAAAATAAAAAAGGATTTATTATGAAAAAAATAATCATACTAATTATGGCAATATCATTGTCTCTAAGTGCAACAGTCTTTAACCTTGATAAAGGTCATTCAGAAGTAGGTTTTTCAGTAAAACATTTAATGATTTCAAATGTTAAAGGTAAATTTAAAAATTTTGATGCAGAATTCGAAGTTAAGAATAAACAATTAACGTCTATAACAGCAGAAATTGATGTTAACACTATAGATACAGGTATTGTAAAAAGGGATAATCATTTAAAGAGTGATGATTTTTTCTTAGCTGAAAAATACCCTAAGATTTATTTTAAATCTACTAAAATAGAAAATGATAAAGTATATGGTGATTTAACAATGAGAGGTGTTACAAAACAAGTAGTTTTAGATTTAGAGTTAAATGGATTTATAAAAGACTTCAAAGGTAATACAAGAGTTGGATTTACTTTAACAGGTAAACTAAATAGAAAAGATTATGGATTGAATTGGAACAAAGCATTAGAGTTTGGTGGAGTTGCAGTTGGAGAAAAAGTTAAACTGACTATTGAAATAGAAGCAGTTGAAGCTAAATAATTAAAAATAATTTATTTAGAAATATCTTTTATGTAAAAGATATTTCTAATATTAATCAAATAAATTACCCTTCATAAAAATATTGTTTTGTAAATTTTTTACCATTAAAGGTGTGAGTACAGCATTTACAAAATGGTTTTAAAGAAGTTTCATTAATATTACTATCAACATATTGTAAAATGTCGTCATTGTCAACATATAACGTACTGTAATATGAACTTTCACTACATCCAAAATATCCACATCCATTATTGTCTTTTTTAACCATATAATGAATAGGGTCTTCAGTATCTAATCTTGATTTGGCTTCACTAAAAACATGTTTCCATTCTTTACCTACATTTTTAAGTAAAAATATAAATAAAGGAGTGTAATCCAAACCTCTTTTTTCATGAACCATTCTACTTTCTTTATCTTTGTTTTTTTTACCCTTTGTTTTTGCATATGAATCACCATGATTGTGATGAACATTTCTTGCTCTTGTATTAACCTTTCTATATAAAGGTTTCTTTTCCCATTTTGTAGATTTATGTGACATATATTTCCTTGATTTAAATAATAATATATAGTTTTATATTCAAATTATAAAAAATAAATACTTTCGTAATACTTAAATGGTTCAAAGGTTACATAAATTTATTAATTAAAGAAAAGTTTAAGTAACCTTTAAGAAAACTTTAATTATAATTCACATACACAATTTCCAAATTGTTTACACTCTGCCACTCTGTCAATCTCGCAAATTTAAGATTAAGGGTTAAATATGGAATTTGTTAAATACAATAGTTTAGAGAATTCTTACAGAATTGGATTTATTGAAAAAATAATCAATCAAGGTAAGAATAGAGGTGAATTCGTAGTACAAGAAAAAGTACATGGTTCAAACTTTAGTATTTGGTTTAATGGTACTGATTTTAAATGTGCAAGAAAAACTGATTTTTTAGAAGAAGGTGAAATGTTTTTCAACTTTGATAAAATTTTAGAAAAGTACAAAAAAGAAATCAAAGTTATCTTTAATAAGATTAATAATAGTAAAAACATTGATACTATAGCTTTCTTTGGGGAGTTATTTGGTGGTAATTACGACCATAAAGATGTAAAACCTATTAAAAATGCATCTAAAGTGCAAAAAGGTATTTTATACCATCCTGATAATATGTTTATGTTATTTGATGTAAAAATCAATGGTGCATATTTAAATGAAGATGAATTAGAAGAACTTGTTAAAGGTACTTCTTTTTATAAAGCAAAAGTATTATTTAGAGGAACTTTAGAAGAATGTTTAAAGCAACCTAATGAGTTTATAACTAATATTCCAAAAGACTTCGGTTTACCTGATGTTGATGGAAATATCTGTGAAGGTGTAGTTATAAAACCTGTTATCCCTGATTTTTTATACGGTGGTAATAGAGTAATCATTAAAAACAAGAATGATAAATGGTCTGAAAAAGCAAAAGCACCAAAAAGGGATAGAAAGGTACAAACTATTTTTTCTCCTGAAGTTCAAATGCAAATAGACAACATGGAATTATTCGTTACTGAAAATAGATTAAGAAATGTTCTTTCTAAGATTGGAAATGTTACTGAAAAAGATTTTGGTAAAATTTTAGGTCTTTTCAATAAAGATGTTATTGAAGATTACATGAAAGAATATGATGAAGAATTAAATGTTCTTGTTAAAGAGGACAGAAAGAAAGTAACAAATGCGATTAACAATAAAAGTGCAAATCTTATTAGACCAAACTTTTTAAACATTATTGATGGAAATTTTTAAGCAAAGAATTCTTTGCTTAAAGACCATCTTTAATAATATCTATCATAATAAAAATAAATTAAGCAAAAATTAAGTTTAAATAATATAAAATATATGAAATATCATATAAGGTTAATTAATATGAAAATATCTAATTTTTTATATACTCCAACATCAAAAAAAGTAAAAGTTATATCAATAATCACAACAATATTAATCATTTGGGGAATTATAGACTTAATATCAATGGTAGAAATACTTAAACAAACTATCCCTATTACATTACCACTAATAACTATTGTTATATATGAATGTATAACAATCCTCTTAAAAAAAATAAAAAGTGAAATAAAATGATTGAATTATTTAATATGTTAACATGGAGTTTATATGTAATATTAGTAATGGCAATATTGTATTTTGTATCTATTCTTTTTGATAATTTAGTTTTTAGAACTGATTTTGAAAAAACGAATACAATGTTTTTTTTAATATCATTAGTAAGTATTTTAATAGATTATTTAATAGTAAGATAATAATAGGGGTTAACAAATTGCCCTATATTATTATCTTTGTTCTCTTTCTAATCTAGAATTATATTCTTTCATAAATTTTTTAGCTTTAAAAAAACCCATACTAGCAGATTGTTCTATAAAAATAATACCTGTTCTTTTTTGTTTAGGATTCTTGGCTTTATTAAATAATAAATAACCATAGTCATATAAAGCATAAGGGTGTCTTAAATCAACTGCTTTTCTTAAATAATTATAACCTTTATCAAAATTAGAAGTAATACCATATCTACCTTCTAAATTAGTTAAATAAAGCATATAATTACTATCTGCATTACCTAATTGAGAACCTAATTCTAATAGTTTAACACCCATATCTTCATCTTTATCAAGATAAGTCCCTTGTATTAAAAGAAACCCTTTTACAAAGAAAGCTGAAGGTTCTTCATTTGTCATAGAAATATCTAAATTATCAGATACTTTTTGTTTGAACTTTTTAGAGGGGTCATTAGATGAAATAAATTGTGCCTCTTTAACCATAACTTTAAAATTTTGTTTAGTATAATTTTCCATTTTTTGAGATAAATCAGAATTTGCAAAAGATTGTAAACTAACTAAACTGCAAAAAGATAAAGAAATAAAAATTTTTTTTATCATTAATCAACCTTGTCTTTTTTATTTTTAATTATATTAGAAATATGTAGATTCAAAAGTAAATTAGTTAAAAAAGTAAGAATCATAAATAAAAAAATGACAATATTATTACCTTGAGAAGAAATACCTAATATAAAAGCTATAACCAATGCTATCATAACACCGAATTGTCTTAAAAAACTATTCATAAAAAACCTTTCAAATTAAATGTAATGTAAGAATTATTATTATATCATATACATCGAAAAAATAAATAATATTTGTTTACAATAAATAAATAAAAAACAAGTATAATAAATAAAAATAAACATAAAGGATTTACTTATGGGTAAAAAACAAGTGGATGTTTATAAAACATCATCAAATGAAAATTTAAGTATTGAAGATACTAATTATTTTATGGCACAAGCTTTACAAGCTCATATCATGAATGATTGTATAAAAGACATTGATAGAAATGAGTCATCTAACCCTAATGAAGATACTCTTGATTATAAACTTACTTTAAATCACAATTTTATAACTATTGATAATGCTTTATTAAATCAAGAAAAAGAAGAAGGGATAGAATTAGTAGAAGATTTAGAAATATTTGGAAAGTCATTCAATGAAATAAAATTAACTATTGCTGAAGCAAATATGGTTAATGGAAAATTTTATTCAACATTTGCAATACCTGAAAAATTTTTTAAATCAGAAGAACTACATGAAGCGATTTGCGAGTTTTATGAAGAGAACGGTAATTCTTTACATGATAACAATCAATATGAAGACTTAATTATTGAGAAAATAGAAATTGATATTGATGTAATAAAAGAAGATAAAAAGAAACCTGTAAAAAAAGTTTCTAAATCAAAAACAAATGCAATGAAAGGATAAAATATGGGTGCAGGACACGGTTATTCTTATGAAAACTTTATGCTTATAGATTCTAATGTTTTAACGGGTGATGAAGCAAGAATAGAGTTATTAGATTCAATAGATGGTGAAGAATATGATTATCAAATTAAAAAAATTGTAGAATCAGAATTATTTAATTATGAAACAGAAGATGAAGCAAATGAAATATTGGAAGATTATAAAACAGAAGGCGTTGTTTCAACTACTAGAGACGGTGTAGAAAAAGTTTATGATTCTCTGAATATAGAAAAATGTAAAACAAAAGTATATGAAGATGAAGGTCAACATGACATTGAATATGAATCATTTACTGAGCATATAGGTTCTATAATGGACGAAATAGGTGAAAAAATTAAATCTAAAAAAGATACATTACACAATGAATGGTCTGATTCTCAAGAGTTAAAAAATCTATTTGATATTGAAATAAAAAATGATATATTTTTAATGGATGTAAAAGTTTCTTTCATTGCAGACCAATATAATAATGGATTAGTGACATTTCTAAAAAGTAGAGACTATAGCAATGAATATACTAAAAATATTGATTTTGAAGAAATATTTATGGGTGAAATTGAAGAAGATGGATATTTAGAATATTTAGCTGATAGTAATACTTCAAAAAATCCTTTACAAAATGGTTCTGATTTAATGGATTTTATAAAAATTATTAATGAGGATTATTCAGAAGATTTAAAAAATGCTATGATAGATGCATGGGAACAAGATTATGAAAATTTATCAAAAGATGTAATGGTAGAAGCATTTAATCAAGATGAATATGATAATAGATTTGAAGAAAAATATGATAATGATAGAGTCTTTAAAGCACAAATGGATTTTAAAGCAACAGAAGTATCAGAAATGGTTATACAGAACATTAAAAACCAAATGGAACAAATATCTAATCAATATGAAGAAGTAACTTCTAGGCTATTCAATGAGCTTATATTAAGATATGACGATGGAACTTTTTACTATCCAACAAGTGCTTGGACAAGTGGAAGATATGGTTCTTTTGATGAAGATAATGAAAAAGAAGAAGTGTTATTTGATGATAATAAAGAAATACAAAATGAAATCAAATCAAGTATAGAAAAAGAACAACAAGCTCATTTAGAAAGAGTTCAAAAAACAACATCTACAACTATGAAAAGATAATCCTTTAATTAGGGTTTTCTTTTTTCTACATAACAAATTAAGTGAAAATTAAGTTAACTTTTAATAATATAAATAAAATAATATTAAAGGAAAAATATGTTAAAAGGAATATTTTCATTTGGCTTGGGATTTGTTAAAGATTATGCAATTGAGAAGGTTATGGAAGAACTTGAATCTACTTTTAATGAAAAACAAAAACAAGAGTATGAAACTTTGGAATCACAAATTTTAAAATCAGAAATTTATCTATACAGTTTAATAGCATTTATTGTTGGAACATTAGTAGTTTCAAATATAGCTTTTTTCTCATTTGATGTAGGTTTTTTTAAGATTTTCTTCTCAAATATCGTATTAGGTATTTTCTTAACTTATCAAACAATAGTTCAAAATGCAAAAGCATATAAAAATAGATTAACTTTTTACGCAAGTTTAGGAGATAATGTTAAACAATTATCATCTGATAATGCTGAAAAATTTAAAAATTTCACTAATAAAATAAAAAATAGAGGTAATAATTAAAAGGGTAAAATCCCTTTTAATTTTATTGAGAAAAAGTAGTTTTTTTAGGTTTTTTTGAACTAGTTTCTTTTAAATTAACATCAAAAGAAGATTCCATAATATCTGTAAAAGCATCACTTAATTTTGAAATACTTGTATTAGCCATTATTAAATTAGAGCCATTGTGATGTATATTTAAATCAATATCAATCTGTTCATGCAATGAATTAACTGTAATATTAGGATAATAAGAATAACCTCTTGTTTCAACTGATAATACCATTGACAAAAGAGCGTGATTATGCATTTTTTCATCAAAATCTTTATTTATATCATCAAAAAATTCTTCTTCTTCTAAATGATTATTTTTATCAACTTCAATATAATCAAGTTTATCTAAAAAAACAAGTAAATCATCTTTCACTTGGTCTATAAATAATTTATCAATTTTAGATGGCTTTCCATTTAAAAAAACAGTTTTGTCAATGTATTTACTTAAAACATCAACAAAGCTCTTACGTTCTGCTTTTCTTTTTATTTCTAATGCTTTGGTAGACTGTATAGACGTTTCTTTTAATAAATCCATAAGTCTAAAATAAGCACCTACTTGAATTCTTTCTGAAGTATTTTGCTCTAAATCTTTTTTGTATTCAAATGTAAAATCAAGTTTCGATAAATTTGTTTCTAATGTGTTTTTTAAACTATTTAAAATAACATCGTGTTTTTCAATAGGTTGGTTCATAATATTCCCTTTTAATATCAGTTTTTAATAACCATATTATACAGAAAATATCTAAATTAAAAATTAAGAAAGAAAAAGTTATCGTAAGAATTTATCAATTTTTTTTAACAGGAAATATAAATCAAGTCTTTTATATAAATCAAGGTCATTAGAATACTCAATTAAACCATTATTGTTAATATCAATAAAAAGATATTCACTATTATACCTTATCTCTATATGCATACCACCACGTATTAACGGTGAGGTTAAAAGTAAAGGTTTAATCTTATAAAATTTTTTACTTAATATAATATTTACAAAATGAATATAAATATTATTAGCTATTTTAGAAGATAAAAGGGAAGGTCTTTTTGTATTACGTCCGTAATCCCAATTATTAGGTAGTCTATGAATTCGTTTAAAATATTTAACGTATATAAATTTTTTATATAAAATTTTTTTTCTAAAATAAGATGAATTATGAGGTTTTAATATATTCATAACTAAATATTAGTTTTATGAGATTGGAAATCAAATTTAACACCTAATTTCTCATAGTAAGTAATTAATTTCATTGCTTCTTCAATTTTATCTAAATCATTTTTAGCAATATGTTCTACAACTGCATGGTTTGGGTGACTTGTTTTAGAGTCAAAATCAAGTAATGAAACCCAATAATATATATTATTAATAACGTCATTCATTTCAACAGGTGTTTTTAAGGCATTTTTCATTTGATTAAAATGTGTTTTATTATCCATTAAATCTCTTTTTTTATATTATTTTTGCAAATTTTATTTAAAATATCATCATGGTTTAATTCATAAATATAAATATCATCAGATGGACTATATGTTTCAAATACTTTTGTTCTTAAAGTCAATTCTTTACCAATAACAGATTCAGAAGACTTTAAGCATGAAACACCACCATAAAATCTTACTTTTTTATTAGTTTCAAAATCATATAAATGAATATAATAAGGACTTATTTTTTCAATTTTATCAACCCTATATTGACGTTCATATTCAATATAATCACTCTTTTTTGTAATATGATTCAAACCTAGGACAATAATAATAATTAATATTAAAACCGATATAAGTTTTACAATTTCTTTCATGATAAAAAACCTTTTTTATTATCTAAACTAAAGTATACCAAAGTAAACCTTAAAATTAACTGATTTTTATTTAAGTATAATAAAAATAAAAGAAAAAAAAATGTTGAATCAAAACCAAATAAATAATATAGTTAAAAAAGCATTAGATATAGTAAAAAAAGATGGTAGTGAGTTACCTTCAGATGGAGTTTTAACAGGTCAAGCTATTTCTACATTATTATTAGAAGAAATTAATTGGAAGAAATATAGAAAAAAACCTGATAAAATAACTATAAATGATATTGATGTTTTTCAAGAAAGAAAAATAAATAGAGAAGTAGCAAACCCTGATGGATTTGCAAAAGAAGGTAATGATATAGCTATAAAATATAATAAATATGATTATATTAATAATACAAATATTATAAATAGATATAAAATTTTAAGTTCTATAAAAACAGAAAAAATTAATATTACTACTTTTGAATATAAAAAAGAATATTATGATATAAGAGGTAATGAGAATACACAAATAGGTAGATATAAAAAAGTCTTAGAAACATTTGATTTAAATAATGTACAAGTAGGTATTGACTTAGAAAAAAAAGAACTTATTTATACACAAAAATTTGAAGAGTTTATAAAAACAGGAGAACTTAAAGTAGCTGATTTTGAAACACCTTTACATTCATCAATAAGATTAGTTGAAAAACAACAAGAGCATGGATTGTATTGTAATATTGAGCGTGAATTATCAAAACTAAGTATAAAATATGGATTACCTGAATATAGTAAATGGGTTTTTAGGGAAGAAATGGCAAACAAATATAATAAATATTCGTATATTTTGAATAAGTATTTTGATATTAAAGAAGTTGATATATCTGATAAATTAGAAGAAGGAGAAGTACAAAAATTTAGACTATGGACTTTAAATAAAACGATGGTCTTTAAAGAATCTATACAGCACTATATAGATGATATAGAGAAAATGTCTTATATTTGTAAAACTACTACACCTGTATTAGAAAATATTTTAGAAATGTTGTTTTATGCAAAAGATAATATTAAACAAAATTTTATAAAAATGTCTGAAGATTTAAACATATTAATGTTAAAAACATTCCCGTATCAGGTGGAAGATAAAACAAAAGAAATAAATGAATATAAATATAATTTTGAAGAATTCAAAAATTGGGATAATAGAGAGACTATACTTATGTTAAATATTATGTTTAGTAGAATGTATAAATCAGATATACACATGAAAAATATTAAAACTATATTTAGAACTATTAAAGACCATAGAAACATGATATATGTTTATTATCATTTCAAAAATTTTAAAGATTTATATAGAGTTGATAGATTACTTAAAAAATTATCAAATAAATATAAAAGAGAAATGGGTAAAGACTACGTTATAGGTGTAATAGAATCTTATGAACAAGATGTTATTCAGGAAGGAAGTATAGAAATTCAAGATATGACAGATGTAGAAATTGAAAATATGATAGAAAGTAAATATCAATATACAATAACTGCCAATGTTGAAAAAAAATTTGATGATATTAATGATAGAGAATGGAATATTTCAAATATCAATACAGGTAAAGGGTTAGTAAAAGAGGGAAATGAATTAGAACATTGTGTAGGTGGTTATGCTGAAAAACTTTATAATAATGATAATATGATTATCTCAATTAAAAATTCAATACATAATGAATTAAATTGCACATTAGAAATAGAAAAAAACGACTCTGACAATAATGAGTGGTATGTTAGACAAATATATTTCAAAAAAAATATTAAAGTTTATGCTAATTTAAAAAGATATATTTATTTAAAATTAAAAGAAGAAGTTAACATTACAATAAATGATTATAACGAAAATATGCTAAACCAAGATTATAATGATGATGATATAAAAAATGATAAAATGTACATAAATCAATTCAATAAAGATATAAGAATAAAACAACCTAAAAAAAGTAAAAAAGAAATAATAATAAACAATGAAGATATTCCTTTTTAAGATAATATTTAATCTATTTTTAAGCAGATTTTATATATAATGATATATATAAAAAATAAGGCTTAATTTAATGGAAGATATTATTAAAGAAATAAATCAATTTTCAATTTTATCATATGAATATAGTATATATTTATTAATAATAGGTGTATTGTTTATTAAATCATATATAAAAAAAATAGTTTACAAAACATTTTATATTGGAGCAATTATAACTTTTGTGGGTGTTCTTTTACATGAGTTATCACATTTAATAACAGGTATACTTTTGGGAGCAAAACCTCGTTCTATGTCGTTAATACCTAAGAAAGTATACAAAGAAGATAGAGAAGTACAAGAAAACCCTAATAATAAAGAACTAGCCAAAAAAGTAGCCAAAATGAAAGATTATGAAAAGGAGTTTTTAGGTGTTTCATATGGAAGTGTAGGTTTTCAAAAAAATACTATAAATTTCATTAATGCACTTCCAATTGCTATAGCTCCATTATCAATGTTTATCTTAGTGTATTATATTTATATTTATTTCTTTAATTTTGTACAACAGGGTCTAGTAACTGAGTTTTTACTTATGCTAATAATTGCATTAATCTCTTGGAATGCAACTCCATCATCAACTGATATTAATATCATAAAAAAAAATAAAGGAACTATTTTCTTTTGGGCTATTTTAATAATTGTAGGAGTTTATATTTACAATCCTGATATTATAAATATAATAATAGAAAAATATAAAGAGTTTGCTAATGGATAACGATTTAAAAGCATATATTATAGTAATAGGGATAACAGTAATAATCATGGGTGCAAAATATTTAATGTTTTCAAATGATGAAAAAGAAGAGAAAAACGAAAAAGAAAAATAACAAAATATAATCTTAAAAAAGAAGGTTATATTAAATGAAAACAATATGGTTAAATCACGTTTGCTCACAAATTAATGAAATTATTAACAAAATAAAAACAATAAATCCTAATATAAATATTATATATTCAAATGATTCTTATACAGATGTATGTTGGAAACAAAAAGATATTGAAAAATACCAAGACAAATATGACGAAAATTATATAGAATATATCATATCATTCATAAATGAAAAAAAAATAGATTTATATTATCCTTGGAAACAAGTAGAGTTAATAATTAAAAATTATGATTATATTATAAAAAATATAAATCATCCAATCAAAATAATAATCCCATCTATTGAAAAAAACAACTTTGATATAATAGAAAATAAACAAAAAACTTATGAATATTTGCAGTCAAAAGATAAAAACAATATACTAAATATTCCTGAACAATATGTTGTTAATAATAAAGAAGATTTTTTAATAATTTATGATTTATTAAAATTAAAAGGTGAGAACGTTTGTATTAAACCTTTAAATGGAAGTGGTGGAAGAGGGTTTCGTAAAATATGTGAAAATATATCTAAAGAACAACAATATGAATGGTCGCTGAACGATAGTAAAAATAAAAAAAATTTGATTTTTGAAAAATTTATAAAAATTATGCCCACATCATTTGATGATATAATAATAATGAAATATTTGGAAAGTAATGAAATATCAGTAGATATATTCTGTATAAATGGAAAAATTAAAGAAAAAGTAATAAGAGAAAAAAATTTAAAAAATGATGAACAAATAATAATAGAAAGTAAAATCATTAATCAATATATAGAATTTATAGCTGAAAGCTTTAAATTACAAAGTTTTAATAATATACAATTTATAACTCATAAAGATAAATTTTATTTATTAGAAGTAAACCCAAGACCTTCAGGTGGAATTATTAAAAGTGAAGAGCTTTCTAATAAAGAAATGATAAAGTTATTATTTGAACACATAGAATCTATTCAATAGAATTTATGTGTTTTATATTAAAGTAAAAAGCTTCTTTTTGATACCCGTGAGCTTCGAGGGTATCAAATAAAGAAATAAAAGAATTAGTTTCAGTTATGCCTAATTTAGGTTCTAAAATTCTTTCTGATAATAAATATAACATCATTTTTCCAAGGTAAGAAGTATTAAAAGGTAATCCTGCTTCTGCAACAAAATCAGGTATTAAATCAAAATCAGTTTCCCCATCATCATAAGATGGTTCTTCTTCATAACCATAAAAAAGTGTTAAATTATTATCTTCTAAAGTTGGGAATCTAAGATTTTTTGGATGTATTTTTTTATCTTTACTTAAAGAAATAGAAAAAGTACTTAAATCTGCACCTATGTTCTCTAAATATTCCAAAAAGTTTTCATTAATATGAATATCTAGACCCCTAAAAATAAGAGGTGATAATAACATTTTTTTTATAAAAAAAACATCTTCTAATAAGATATTTTCACCAATATCAAATATTAAACTTTTATTATGATAACTTACATGAACATCATTTTTGCAAACCACGTTTAAACCTTTTTTTGTTTTTTTTAATTTTTGGAATAAGTTTATTTTTCTCTAAAAATTTACTACTCTTAATAACTTTAATTGCTTCATTAATTTCATAATTAATATCTTCACAAGTGTATTCATCAAAAAACCAATCAGTCCATTCATATAATGCTTCAAAAGTAGTTATTTTATCCACAAAATCAGATTCTAAATATTCTTCATCAATATCAGGATTTAAACCTGATGCATCAACTTTAATTCCATCTGTAGTAATACACCAAGCATGAGACATATATTCTCTATCATCCTGTGAATGATAGAAAGTATAAGCTTTAATATCTAAATTAGGAACTAATTTTTTAAGTGCTAAAGCAAATATATAACATTTACCCTTAGTATATTTATGTAAATATCCCATATCCATAATTAAGACCTTAAGTTAGTTTTAAACTGATTTGTTTTTTTTGTAGGATTCTTTTCTTTCTTAAACTTAGTAAGTCTTTCTAAACAAGTTTTACAAGTTACAATTGAATTATTTTTCATATTCGTATCACTTGATGAATTTAAATCTTTAAGCTTACCTGTCGGTTGTGTACACAAATATTCACCTTTAGCTCTATTGAACCTACCATTTTTATAATTTTCTTCTAAAACAATATGAGTTATAGTATTGCTCTTACTACCATTCCCTGCTGATTTATAACTTAATCCTGATGATACAATTTTTATATCAACTCTAAATTCAAATGGGATTTCATATGAATCATAAAAATTTTTAGCTTCTAATTTTTCTTTATCTTCTTGTTCTTGTTTGAGTTGTAAGTCTTCTTTAAAAATACGTTCAGTTTCCTCTTTTTCCCATAAATGATATTCTAAAAACAATGATTTGATAGCAGTTTCATAAAATCTATTACCTAACCATATTTTCATAGGTGTTCCATTTTCTATAGAAGTTGTATCAAAAGATTTATCAACAAATCTAAAAGATTCAGAACCGTTTGTTGCAACTATAAATCCATCTTGGTATATAAAATCAAAGTTTTTTGAATTAAATTTAGGATGTAAAAAATCGGTTGTAATTTCGTAAGAATCATATTTTTTCATAAGGTAAGACCTCGTTATATTATTTAATGATATTATAACATTATTAAATTAAAACAAAGTTAAGTAAATTATAGATAAGTGGGATTAAAACCCACTATCTGTTAATGAAAAAGAATTAGAACCGTTAACTTTTTTATCTCTTTTATTTGAGTCAACTTCTAACTTTTTAAGATTTTGTAATTGTGTTAAATATAAGCTATTTAAAATATCATCATTCACCATGATAGCATCATTTTCATTAAAGTATATAATTTCATTAACTATCTTTTTATCAGTATGAATAGGGTTTAAGATAGTTTGCTGATTTGGATTCACATTAACTAAATAAGTTTTTGAATGTAAAGATGAAGAAATTAAAATATCTTCAAAATAAAAATTATGAACAGTAATATCAATATTATTTTTACCAAAAGGTACTTTCATATTATAAATTCTTAATTTCATAATATTTTTACTAAGAGAACTATCAATTTCTTTCAGTTTATTAATTAACTCTGAATAGTAATATTTATTTACATTTAAAACTTTAAATAAAGGTTCAATAGTATATCCAAAAGCAGATTCTTTTAATGAGTTTTTTTTATTTTCATCAAGGATATAAGTAAGACCAACAATTTCTTGTACGTTTTCATATTTAGATGATGATTTGTTTTCATCAATAATTTTCATCTTCTTGTTCAATAATTCTTTAGAAACATCTAAATTCAATTCTTGTTCATCAATAAAAAAAGCATACCAATAATCATCACCATTTACTCTTAATTCATAAGGTTTTCTTAAAGATAAACTTCTTGAATCATAATCATAATGGTCATTTAACAAAACAGAAGTCAATGATTGGTTAGGTGAAAACTTATAAGAATCACCAATAGGTTCTAAAGAATCAAATAAAAACAACCGTTTAGAAGTAATTAACAAATAATAGTTTTTTAAACTATAAACTCTTTCTCCAATAACTGATTTAGCACCTAATTTCTCTAATAATTGAATAACTGACATTGTATCTAAAAACATTTAAAGCCCTTTGTTTTTTATATGTTATAATAATAACAAAATTTAACTTAAAACTAAATAAAAAAATAGAAAATATAATGATATATATTAATAAAAAAGGAATCAAATAAAATGTTAAAAAAAGAACCTATAGAAATAGATATAGCAGGAAAAAAAGCTTACATACATTTTTTAACAATTGTAGGAAGTACTTTACATAGATTAACTATAAAAGAAAGTTCTGACATAGATTTAAAAGGAGTAATTGTATGGGGAGAAAAAGAAAAAAACTCACTAGAACAACCTGTGAATATAATAGATAAAGGAAAATTAAAAAAAGAGTATGGGTTAGAAGGGAAAGTAATTATGAAAAGAATAATTATGCAATTAAATGATAAGTTGAAACTTAGTTTAAATCCTGAAGAAGATGATATTGTACTTTATGATGCTAGAAAATTTATTATTGATTCAAAAAA
>Ga0193962_1000691_pt1 | contig 15643 bp, 11 predicted proteins | sample FB_5_MG_FD_140335 | JGI IMG/M metagenome (GOLD analysis project Ga0193962, IMG submission 140335) | Microbial mat bacterial communities from the Broadkill River, Lewes, Delaware, United States - FB_5_MG | ecosystem: Environmental > Aquatic > Freshwater > River > Microbial mats | place: USA...
ACAACCTCAATGTTCTCACTTAGATGGGTTAACTAAACAACCATATCAACTTGCTGAACCGTGCCAACATCCCCCGCTTCCGTTAAATAAAAGCCACTGGAGCGCACTCGGCCATTGTGCTGATTATCTTCACCTTTCAGATCAAACTCTGTGTCGGTTGAACCTAGGTAGATAGCGCCAATACCTTTATCTGCAAGCGAATCTAGTCGATCGACATCCTCTGTTTTGGTCCATATTTTTAACTGATCGAAAATCGAATCACCTTCATCGATATAGTTGTTACCATCTTCATCATATTGAGCTAGATCGGCAAAACCATTACCACTCAAGGCACCAAATAGTTCGCTACCGTCATTAATAACACCATCCTCATTGTTATCGACTGCCAACATACCGCCATTCCCTGCTAAATAACTAATCAGCTCTTTATCACCATCAGCATCGAGATCAAATTCAAATTTTTGATCCGATAGGTCGGCATGATTACCTTCAAAATTTAGAATCAATGGATCGGTAAATTCGACTGTCTGAGTCATCTCGTACTCACGGGTAGCAGAATAGCTACGCTCCATCTCAAGATTCAGATCGAACTCAATCTCTTTACCATCAGCGGTGGTAACTTTACCGCAACTCGAAAACTTAGAGCATTCATACTCCTCTATGGTTTCGGTCACTTTAAATGACATCTCCATGGTAATTGGCTTTAACTGAAGCGGTAATCCCGCACCTTTTTCACCTACAACAGGCTCGGTGTCCGGTATTTCGATATTTTCGGTGGTAGCGACTTGTTTATGCTTTGGGTTGATTGCATTCATCAAGCTTTCTAGAAGCTTCGATTTTGTCACCTCCCGCTGCTGTTCCGCTTCCGAACTATCCTTAGCTGTTCGAAACTGCAAACCTTGATCGGTCATTACCAATATAGAGCTGCTAGGTGCTTCAGCCGGCTTTGCAGCAGGCTGCATCCAATCCTCCATTGTTGAAAAGAAACTACCGGACGTTCTCTCAAATAGGGACTTAGCATCTTCCAATTGGGTTAAGAAACCCGATCCTTCAGCCCCTAAATCTAGTGATTTAGTCAGCGAACTAAATTTCGTTTTCTGGTGCTCTGAACTCATATGAACGTTACTTGTCTGAATAATCATTATTCTCTCCATAACATGCTGATTTTGGCGTAAAGAAACCCATGACTTTCAAACACTTGAAAGTCTAATCCCTTTCTTTGGCGCGCAAAAAACCAGTTTTTGTAAATAACAAAAACAAAGAAATAGCTATTGCTGCTTAGCGGAAATCATTTGCCATCTGCCCGATAAATTACGGCAAGCAGAAAACAGTTACGGCAATCTGACGTAACGAAATAATTTCTGAATGAAAGCGTTGGTTGAATTACTTATTTAAAATACTTTGTATGAATGACCACCTCATAGAACAAAAGCCACGTACCATCGAGCCTCTAGCCGTGATAGCCCAAGCAAGCACCCAAAACGGTACCTAGTTGTTCATTTCACAGCGACTCACGAAGACTCGAATACGCGAACGTTAATAATCAAGTAATAAGAGGTGGAGCAATAATTAGGCCGATTTGAGCAGGTAAAAATACAAAAGGGATAGGTACAGATTTGATAGGCCACAAAAAAACCGCACTAGGCGGTTTTTTTGAAAAAAGAATGATAGCGTTTTTTTATTCTTTAAATTTGTAATACTCTTTATTTAAATAACTTGCCACATCGGATACATCTTCTGGAAACCAACCCACATCTAGATTAGTGTTGCACCCTTCAACAAATGCTTCTAGTTTCGCATAAGTTGTAACTTTACGATCAGCACTTGAATATAAGCTTGCTTCATGACAAGTCTCACAATTCGCGTCAGTGTATTCCTCACCTCGAATTGTGCGCTCTATCTCTACTTCGTGATAAAGCGCTTGTCCATTCTCCGCATCAGCAGCAGCTAGATTGGATGACATGATGAGGGCCGCTGATACACCAAGTATATGGCCGAAGGAACTAAATTTAGTAAGCCTATTGAGCATATCCTACTCCTGCAAAGCACATCTATTATTCTTATTCTAAATAAAAGACATAAATTACAACACCAAACTCACTAAAGAGCCCTACAGTAAATACGCCTAATTTAGATCTCCCTGATATGATCTACAAAATCCTGAGGATCAACAACCCCTATTAAAGTCTTATTATCAAGCTTCTGGCCTGAACGGTTATAAAAGATTAAGGCAGGAGGACCAATAAGCTGATAAGAACGGTTTAAAGCCTTAGCGGCATCATCATTCGCAGTGACATCAACCTTAATAACTTTAAAATCGCTTAAGGATTGTTGCACTTTACTATCTGAAAACGTAAAGACATCTAACTCAATACATGAGACACACCAGTCCGCATAAAAGTCCAACATAACGGGCTGCTGCTTGGACTGTGCATCACTTAACTGCTGTTCGAGCTGTGCTGGGGTTGTCACTTTGATAAAGTCCAGCCCAGCCTTCGCCACACTGGTTGAAGAGCCGGCAAAAGACTTAAGAGGGTAGATCAAACTGGAACCACCCGCCAAAGCCCCCATCATCAGTGCAATAGCATACAACATAACCACAAGCCCTAGGCCCTTGCCAAGCTGCCCTTTTGTTGTGATTTTCTTGCTACTACTCAATACCCCCATGTAAACCGAGGAAACAATTAATACGATAGCGGTTAACCACATCGTAACAACCGTCGGAACGATACGATCTAGCATCCAGATGGCCAGCAATAAAAGCAATATACCAAAAATGGCTTTTACCTTATCCATCCATACACCGGCATGAGGCAGTAGTTTGCCTGCAGATGTACCGACTAATATCAGTGGAACCCCCATACCTAAGCTCATGCTAAATAAAGCACTGCCCCCTAATACGGGATCGCCAGTTTGACCAATATAGATCAATGCGCCAGCCAAGGGAGCCGCCATACAAGGGCCTACGATTAACGCCGATAAAAAGCCCATAATCGCGACACCGATAACCGTACCGCCTTGCTGGCTATTGCTGGCATTGGATAGACGACTTTGCAAACTATTAGGAAGCTGAAGCTCATAAAAGCCAAACATCGAAAGCGATAACAAGACAAATACAAAGCTGAATGAACCTATGATCCAAGGATTTTGGAACAACGCCTGTAAGTTTTCACCAAACAAGCCAGCAAAAACACCGGCAACGGTATAGGTAACAGATACTGACAAAACATAAACAATGGATAACAGCAGACCTTTACTTGCTGTTACATGCCTTCCTTGACCCGCAATGATACTCGACAAAATCGGAATCATTGGAAACACACAAGGTGTAAAGGACAACGCTAAACCAGCAAGAAAAAATGCACCTAGAATAACGAGCAAATTGCCTGACCCTATCATGCGCGCAAATTGGTCTTGCTCACTTAACTCCGCTGTATTTGAGCCAGCAACAGATGCGTTTACAGTGTTACCTTGAAGCGGCTCAGCCAACGTTTTATCTGCTGTTGTTTCTACCGGAGTTGCTGTTTGAGGCGTCTTAGGTCCAGTGTCTGGTTTCAGATCAGTTGGCTTGGTTATTCCAAGCACTGAGATCTCTTTAGTCACGGGCGGATAACAGATCCCACCTTCCCAACATCCCTGATAAGTCACCGTGAGTGTGTCATCTGCTCCGGCCGTCGTTTGACTCAACAGATCGAAGCTAACGTCAGCCCTATTGTGATAAACCCAAACAGATCCAAAGAGAGGGTCCTCTTTCAATTCAGCTGGGCTATTACGCCGCTCACCAATAGTTACATTGGTGCCGGGCTTTAGCTCTATTCGATCACGATATAGGTAGTAACCATCGGGAATATCCCAATACAAATCTAACCGATTTCCAACCTGTGCTTGACCAAAAACAAAAGCCTCCTCAACCTGAAGAGGGCCATCAGATGAGAATGGATTACTATCAAAGAGACTGGCATTTGAATACTGCGTAAACGCTAACAGCAGACAAGTAACAAAGTAACGCCATGAAGTACGCTTTATGATGTCAAACACTAATAATTCCTATTATTTCGAATTCTATCGCTCCATAGACCATTTCTATCTAATTCAGTTCTATAAAAACCGAAATAAAGAGCACAAAATAACTTTGTTGCTAGTGTATCACGCCTTTAGGAAGCGACATATTTGTCACTTAGCAAGTAAAACGTAAATTGTTAACATTTCTGGGCACAATAGAACCTCTGCATACTTATAACCTTAGCGGCTTTATGGTAAAAAAGGCGACACATTGACAAAGAGTTTAGAAAGCCAAGAAATCTACACATAAGTAATTGATAAAAGGCTTTCTTTAGCAGGAAAAGTGATAATGACTGATACACGCGTTGAAGATTTAAATATTGAATCAAATACCGTCCTAGTTTCACCGGACGCGCTAAAAGCAGAGATGCCAATTTCAGAAAAAGCGGCTGCCGCTGTAATGCAGGGTCGATCTGTTGTTCGTGACATTTTAGACCGTAAAGACCCTCGCCTTTTTGTAGTCGTTGGCCCATGCTCTATTCACGATGTGGATGCTGCGATCGAGTATGGAAAGAAACTGGTTGAGCTTCAAGAAAAGGTTAAAGATTCCTTATATCTTGTCATGCGTGTGTATTTTGAGAAGCCTCGAACAACGGTAGGCTGGAAAGGCTTGATCAACGATCCACACCTTAACGATTCATTTGAAATCGAAGAAGGCCTTCACATCGCTCGTAAGCTTCTACTTGACCTATCAGAACTTGGCCTTCCTCTTGCAACTGAAGCACTGGACCCAATTTCACCACAATACATGCAGGATCTCATTTCCTGGTCGGCTATCGGCGCGCGCACAACTGAGTCACAAACCCACCGTGAGATGTCTTCAGGCTTATCATGTGCCGTAGGCTTCAAGAATGGTACCGATGGCGGCCTAGATGTTGCTACCAACGCTCTGAAATCAGTGAGTGCTCCGCATCGTTTCCTTGGTATTAATGCTGAGGGCCAGGTTTCAATAGTCCACACAAAAGGTAACCCATACGGTCATGTGGTTCTTCGTGGTGGTGGCGGCAAACCAAACTATGATTCGGTCAACGTTGCGCTTTGTGAGCAGGCACTTGATAAAGCAGGTTTAGCAAACAACATCATGATCGATTGCAGTCATGAAAACTCAAGCAAAGACCCAGCCCTACAGCCACTAGTAGCAGAGAATGCAGCCAACCAGATTCTTGAAGGCAACAAATCCATTGTCGGTTTGATGATCGAAAGTAATCTAGGATGGGGTAATCAATCTATCCCAGACAATCTGGAAGATTTAGCCTACGGCGTCTCCATCACCGATGGATGTATCGACTGGGAAGCGACGGAGAAATGCTTAGTTGAAATGAACAACAAACTAAAGCCGGTACTCGCTAAACGCTAACCGCTCATCATTACTGAGCCCAAGCGTGGCTTAACAATGCAAGATGCGTATTCCGATTGTCGGGATACGCATTTTTTTTACTTAAACAAAACCCATATCACAGGGAAATAATGTTGTGCGAGGCTTATAAAATCACGCTTTGCAGATCATTTCTAACAATATGATTGAACGCGTCAACGATAGCCGGTGAAAAACGATATTCACTTTCACTATTAATGCGTCTAAGTGATTTAGCGACCGCTATTTTATCTCGACTCTCTTTCTTAAATTTATAGAACAGCTGCTGGTAGAATCTTGCTAGCGAGATGATCATTGCCCCAGGATTAATCCCTTTACCCTTCAAGCCGACAAGCCCCTTGCCATCATGACGCTCAAAGCTTTGCATGATGATGTCAGCCGCGCTCAACCAATCGCTCCCCAGCTTTAAGAATCCGGCAGAAAGGCTTAACTGCTCCATCGCCTTATCTCTTTCCCATTTTGCAGAGGTCGGCGTAATGTCGAACACCGGAGAGGATACGAAACGATTTCCCAATACTTGAAAATGAAAAGCGGCCGTTAACTGTTCAGGAACAACCGGCATGCCTAAGTGCTGATTAAGCTTAAGCGACAAATCAAGTAGCTGGGATCGACAACCTTTATTTTGCATCGACTTAGCCTGCATCAATTGAGCGATATTTGCCATAAAATCGAGTTCATCGAAGTCCTTCAGCCGCTCCTGTTTATCAAGTCGATCTAAAACTTTATCACTCAGGTCTGAGCCACTGGATAAAATGCCAGAAAAACTATCGAGTGTTTTCTGTATCACCACATCGCGCTGCGATGGCTCGGCAGCGTATACTTGCGCAACACCAGACAATAAAACTGCGGTATCGTTCTCTGAAACCTCTTCTCCCGAGATTACCGAGGCAATCAACTGCTCTAACCGGGTAAAGACGAACGTCATAAACTCCCCCTGGGCAGGAGTATAGGAGTAATCCCCCTTCCTAATTTGATGAACTATATCTTCCAATTTATGACACACGTCCGCAATCGCGTCGAGAAACACCATATGGCAATTTCCTTTCACAGAATGCACTGCGCGAAACATCTCATTTATCACTTCAGCGTCATAACGACAGTTTAATGTATCAAAGCAGTTATCAAGCTCTTCAGTCGCTTCTTTGAAACTACTGTAGAACTCAGTCTTAAGCTCGTCACTTAGGCTCTGGAACGCAGCAATATTATTCTCTGTCATTTAACACCTAAGTATGAGTTTTAGAGAGGGCATAAAAAAAGGATAGCAAAGCTATCCTTTTAAAAACAACAAATAATATCAAATGTTAATCTTCTGACATTGCTTTAGGCTGCTCAGTATTTTCGTAGATTAGGATTGGATCGTTATCACCTTCGATAACACCCTCATCAATCACGACTTTACTGACGTTATCCATAGAAGGCAGCTGATACATGATATCAAGCAAGGTTGCTTCCATGATTGAACGCAGGCCACGCGCACCGGTTTTACGTTCAAGTGCTTTCTTTGCGATCGCATCAAGAGCCGACTGGCGGAAGTCCACCTCTGCTCCTTCCATATCAAAAAGCGCACCATACTGTTTAGTAAGGCTGTTTTTAGGTTCAGTTAGGATCTGAATCAACGCAGCTTCATCAAGCTCCGCCAGCGTCGCAATCATCGGTAAACGACCCACAAATTCCGGAATAAGACCATATTTAACGAGATCTTCCGCTTCCATCTCTCGCAAGCTATCCGAAACTGTCTTCTCTTCGTCTTTACCTTTAACGATTGCACTAAAGCCGATAGAACCTTTTTCAGAGCGATCACGAATAATCTGCTCCAGGCCTGCAAAAGCACCACCACAGATAAATAGAATATTAGAGGTGTCTACCTGTAAAAATTCCTGCTGCGGATGCTTACGCCCGCCCTGTGGAGGCACAGAAGCAACCGTACCTTCAATCAGCTTAAGCAATGCTTGCTGTACACCTTCACCAGAAACATCACGTGTGATTGATGGGTTATCTGATTTACGCGAGATCTTATCAATCTCATCGATATAGACGATACCAAGCTGTGCTTTTTCGACATCGTAATCACACTTCTGAAGAAGCTTCTGAATAATATTCTCTACATCTTCACCTACGTAACCCGCCTCTGTAAGCGTAGTTGCGTCAGCGATTGTAAACGGTACATTCAAAAGACGTGCTAGCGTTTGTGCTAATAACGTCTTACCACTACCTGTAGGGCCGATTAAGAGAATATTACTCTTGCCTAGCTCTACCTCAGATTTACTGCTTTTCTGGAAACGCAGACGCTTATAGTGGTTATAAACCGCTACAGCCAGCACTTTTTTAGCTCGTTCTTGACCTATAACATACTCATCAAGCGCTGCACTTAACTCAGCAGGCGTCGGCAGATGATCACTCTCTTCCTGAGGTTCTGCATCCTGAATCTCTTCGCGAATAATGTCATTACAAAGATCAACACATTCGTCACAGATAAAGACAGAGGGTCCCGCAATTAACTTACGTACTTCATCTTGGCTTTTGCCACAAAATGAACAGTACAAAAGCTTACCGCTATCGTCACCATCATTACCTTTGATTTCGTCGGTCATTCGACTTCCTCGTTATTCTATTTCGGACCTATACAAATATTGCTACAGCAACATCAAACTTCAAGTCTGACGATGCGATAAACGACTTCATATGAGTATAGTAATAATTTTAGCGCTTTATCAGTCTGTATTACGACGATCTAGTACTTCATCGATCAAACCATAATCTTTAGCAGCATACGGATCCATAAAGTTATCTCTATCCGTATCTCTAGCAATGGTTTCTAAATCTTGTCCCGTATGCTCAGCAAGCAACGTATTCAACTTGTTACGAATGCTGAGGATCTCTTTCGTATGAATCTCAATATCAGTTGCCTGACCTTGATAACCACCCAAAGGCTGATGAATCATCACGCGAGAGTTTGGTAAAGCAAAACGCTTACCTTCAGCGCCGCCGGCAAGTAAAAACGCACCCATACTAGCCGCTTGCCCCATACACATTGTGCTCACATCAGGCTTGATGAACTGCATCGTATCGTAAATAGACATCCCCGCCGTTACAGAACCACCTGGCGAATTAATATAAAGATGAATGTCTTTATCAGGGTTTTCCGCTTCTAAGAACAGCAACTGCGCAACTACTAAGTTGGCCATGTGATCTTCAACAGGCCCAACTAAGAAGATTACTCGCTCTTTTAAGAGACGGGAATAGATATCATAAGCGCGCTCACCACGTGCAGACTGTTCAACAACCATAGGAACAAGACTGCTTAGGATATCAGTGCCACCCTTGCCAAAATCCGTCATCTATCACTCCTTAAACGGAAATTAAAATTAAACCAAGCTCTCGATAATACTACGTATACTCAGGCTAAGAAACTAATCCTGCGATGAACTTATCACTTAAGTGATTTCAGCATACAGATTATGCTATTGAGTCACTATGGAATAATTAATTCCCTAAAAACAATATTTAATATGCATAAACAAAAAAACGACAGCCGCATCTGCTAACTGTCGTTCTTAAAAAACTTAAAAGTGTGAATATAAATTATTCAGCAGCTTCTTCTGTTTCTTCAGCTGGTGCTGGTTGCTCTGGCTTGATTGCATCTTCGTAGCTAACTTCAACGTCAGATACTTTAGCTGCAGCCAAAAGCTGATCAACAACCTGCTCTTCAAGAACTAGACCTTTGATCTGGCCCAACATCTCTTCGTTACCCATGTACCAATCGATAACTTGCTGAGGATCCTGATACGTTTCAGCCATCTCTTCTAAAGTAGAACGAACACGCGCTTCATCAGCTTCTAGCTCATTCACTTTGATCACTTCCTGCATCAATAGACCAATTTTAACGCGACGGTCAGCCTGGTCTGTAAACATCTCTTTTGGAAGCGCGTTTGGATCCATGTCTGAATCCGGACCAGCAAACTGCATAACAGCTTGACGACGTAGGTTATCAATTTCGCTATCAACAAGCGCAGCTGGAACTTCAATCGCATTCACTTCTAGAAGCTTAGTGAAAACCTGATCCTTAAGCTTCATCTTAAGCGCTTGATTAAGTTCACGACCCATGTTTTTGCTAACTTCAGCACGGAACGCTTCTTCAGTCTTCTCTTCTAGACCAAACTTCTCGAAGAACTCTTCGTTAAGCTCAGCTAGTACCTGCTCAGAAACTGTCGTAACCTTAACGTTGAATACAGCATCTTTACCTTGTAGGTTTTCAGCTTGGTATGTCTCAGGGAACGTTACATTCAGCTCAACCTCAGCACCCGCTTTAGCACCAACAAGACCTGATTCAAAACCAGGAATCATTGTGTTTGAACCTAGTACTAGGTCCATGCCTTCGCCTTTACCGCCATCAAAAGCTTCGCCATCAACAAAACCTTCGAAATCGATGCGTACACGATCGCCGTCTACAGCTTCACGCTCAACTTCAGCCCAATCAGCTTGCTGCTTGCGTAGCGTTTCAATCATCTGATCTAGATCAGCATCTTTTACTTCAGCGCTTTTCTTTTCGATCTCTACCGCAGAAAAGTCTGCAAGTTCGATTGCAGGGTATACTTCGAATTTAGCTGTATACTCTAAGCCTTCGCCTTCAGCATCCTTCGTGAATTCGATCGCTGGTGTGCCAGCTGGATTAATCTCTTCCTGCTGAAGCGCCTGGTAGAAACTTTCTTGTACTACCTGACCCAAAACCTCTTCACGGATACCTTTACCGTAACGCTGCTTAACTACTTTAACCGGTACTTTACCTGGACGGAAACCATCGATTTTTACTGTACGTGCTGTCTGTTGGATGCGTTTGTTTACATCCTGATCGATGCGCTCTGCAGGGACGGAAACCGTCATCAGTCGCTCTAGGCCAGAAGTCGTTTCAACGGAAACTTGCATGTAATGCCTCACAAATAAAAAATGCTTGTATCAATAATCTTCAACAGACCGGCGAATATCGATAACGCCGCTTAATCTGCACAGTACTCGAATATTTCGAGCAAAATCAAAGCGCGAAATTTTCCGGCAACCGGCCTGATTAGTCAAGTTTGCAAGCGAAATAAAATGAAAGAATTATAAATATATTCTATTAGCACAATTCAAATGAGCAAAAATCGACTTTTAAGAGTAAAAGCTGAGTAGTAATAGATGTGCGAATGAATTGAATAAGAGAGGAAAATAGAGTTTTAAATGGTGCGGACGGAGAGACTCGAACTCTCACACCTTGCGGCACCAGAACCTAAATCTGGCGTGTCTACCAATTCCACCACGTCCGCGCACTATGTGCGAACCAAACTTAACATGTTCGCTAAGCCTAGTAATATTTCTTGTATTAACAATTAAAGTGATCGTAAATGGTGCGGACGGAGAGACTCGAACTCTCACACCTTGCGGCACCAGAACCTAAATCTGGCGTGTCTACCAATTCCACCACGTCCGCATAAACGGCACTTCAATTTTAATACAGCTTGCAATGGGGTGGACAATGGGGCTCGAACCCACGACCGCCGGAATCACAATCCGGAGCTCTACCAACTGAGCTATGCCCACCACAATTTATGTCTTGCAAATGGTGCGGACGGAGAGACTCGAACTCTCACACATTGCTGCACCAGAACCTAAATCTGGCGTGTCTACCAATTCCACCACGTCCGCTTACCTTTTAGAGAATGGGGTGGACAATGGGGCTCGAACCCACGACCGCCGGAATCACAATCCGGAGCTCTACCAACTGAGCTATGCCCACCATAATTCTCTATACTGACAATGGTACGCCCACCAGGACTCGAACCTGGAACCTACGCCTTAGAAGGGCGTTGCTCTATCCAGTTGAGCTATAGGCGCCCGACTCATCGTCAGCCCCTAATAACTTAGCACTTCTCAAGCAGCTATTTAAGCTGTTTTTAAGCGCCTCGTCTTAAGGAGGTGCGAATAATATACACCTCTAAATTCAGCGTCAACACTTTTTTTATGTAACAAAATAAAAGAGTTAGATTGATCATCTTCTGCTCAGAAATGTTTATTTTGCATACAAAAACAGACTGTTTTTTGCTCATATTTAGTCAACCTATTATTTATAAAGGAAGAATCCGCTCATGAGCCTTTTAATTTAGACAACCTAAATACTAAATGCCCCTTGGCCCCCTACCCTAACCATGAGAGAATTCGCACCAGATATATTTACTAAAGGAACGTCCCTTTAATGAGCGCGCAGAAAATTGATGGCAAACAAATTGCCGCAAACGTACGTCGTCAAGTTGCTGAAGGGGTTCAGCAGCGTATAGACGATGGCAAGAAAGCTCCCTGTTTAGCCGTTATATTGGTTGGCATGGACCCGGCTTCACAAGTTTACGTCCGTAACAAAAAGAACGCCTGCCAAGAAGTTGGCTTTGAATCTCGTTCTTTCGACCTACCAGCAGACACATCACAACAAGCGCTACTTGATCTTGTTGACGAGCTTAATGCAGACAACAGCTGCAATGGCATTCTTGTTCAATTGCCACTACCTGAGCACTTAGATGGCAACGAGATCCTAGAACGCATTCGTCCTGACAAAGATGTTGACGGATTCCATGCATTCAATCTTGGTCGACTAGCACAACGTATGCCGGTATTACGCCCTTGCACACCTAAAGGTGTGATGACCCTTCTAGAATCAACCGGTCAAGACCTACACGGTATGGAAGCAGTTGTTGTCGGTGCGTCAAACATCGTTGGCCGTCCGATGACATTAGAGCTGTTATTAGCGGGCTGTACTGTCACCACAACCCACCGTTTTACCAAAGACCTTGAAGCTCATGTTCGCAGAGCAGATCTAGTCGTGGTTGGCGTTGGTATTCCTAACCTTGTAAAAGGTGAATGGATTAAAGATGGTGCTACCGTTATCGATGTAGGCATTAACCGCTTAGAAGATGGTCGCCTCGTGGGTGATGTCGGATACGAAGCTGCAGAGCAACACGCCGCCTTTATTACACCCGTTCCTGGTGGTGTTGGCCCGATGACCGTTGCTACACTAATGGAAAACACCTTAGAAGCGGCCAACAAACAAGAGCTATAATCGGCGCTCGTTTTAGTTACAAAAAAGGCAGCCTAGGCTGCCTTTTTTATTGCTCATTTTAGTGAAGCCTTAAGCCTCGCGAAACCATGTTGTCCCTTCTCGCGAATCTTTCAAAATAACACCTTGAGCGGCAAGTTCATCACGAATACGATCTGATTCAGCGAAATCACGTGCCTTCTTAGCATCCGCTCTCTGCTCGATCAGCTTTTCGATATCATCGCTGCTCAACTCACCCTCTTTATCCTCACCCTTTAGAAAGGCATCCGGGTCTTGTTGGAACAAACCCAAAATATCACCCAAACTCTTAAGCTGATAAGCAAGCTGCCCTGCTTGTTCTGAATTTTCACGAGAGGCTTTATTTAACTCATTAACCAGCTCAAATAAAACAGAGATCGCTTTAGGCGTATTAAAGTCGTCATCCATTGCTGCATTGAAACGATCATTAAAATCATTTTCAGGTGCAACATCGGCAAGCTCGACACCACGCAGTGCTTGATAGAAACGCTCAAGCATCACTCGTGCTTCTTTCAGTGTATCTTCGCTGTAATCGATATAAGTACGATAATGCACACGCGCCAGGAAGAAACGAACGACCTCAGCATTATACTTTTCAAGAACATCACGTATGGTAAAGAAATTACCTAGTGACTTTGACATCTTCTCAGAGTTAACGCGAACAGGCCCTGCATGCATCCATGTATTTACATAAGTACATCCATTGGCAGCTTCTGACTGCGCTATCTCGTTTTCATGGTGCGGAAACGGAAGGTCTGGCCCACCACCGTGAATATCAAACGTATCACCCAAGCAGCATTTAGACATAGCTGAACATTCAATGTGCCAGCCTGGACGACCATTACCCCAAGGGGATTCCCAGCTCACTTCACCCTCTTTAGCTGACTTCCACAGTACAAAATCAAGCGGGCTTTCTTTCGCACTTTCTACTTCAACACGGGCACCTGAGCGAAGCTCATCCACATTTTTGTTAGTCAGTTTGCCGTAATCGGCAAATTTTTCTACGCGATAGTAAACATCGCCATTGGCTGCTGGATAAGCGAAACCTTTTTCAATCAAGGTAGCAACAAGGGCGATAATATCATCGATATGCGCGGTTGCACGGGGCTCTTGATTGGGTCTTAGGACGGAAAGCCTCGTTTCATCTTCATGCATCGCAGCAATCATGCGATTTGTTAAAGAGTCAGGTGTCTCACCGTTTTCTGCGGCTCTCTTAATAATCTTATCGTCTACATCGGTAATATTTCTAACGTATTCAACATCCCAACCTTGGGAGCGCATATAACGCGTGATGACATCAAACGCGACCATAACGCGCGCATGTCCTATGTGACACAAGTCATAAACCGTAATACCACATACATACATTTTTATTTTGCCCTCTTCGAGTGGGACAAAAGGTGCTTTTTCTTTACTTAACGTATTATAGATCTGCAGCATGATTCATTACTTAATATTCAACGGTTTAATTAGAGTCGAGCATTGTAGAGTAATTCTTTTTTGTCTGCGACAGGATGTTCCGATTTACAACTTATAATTCAGGTAAAGACAAACGCCCTAAACTTACATCAAGTAGAGGGCTACGCTCACTCGATAACAGCAAAGTCTTTCCTTCGTCTCCCCCCTGCCAAATAAGTGCTTCCCACTGCGCATATGGAAGTAGCTTATAACGCACAGCGCTATCCCAATCGATCTCACTATCAACAGACACGATCCAAACAAAAGACTGACCGAATATTTTATTTTTCGCATAACCTAGGAGCGCCAGACGCTTATGAGCAGCATCATAATCAACGGCCGTTATTAAGCCATCGACGGGGAAACTCGCTTCAGCACTTATCACCTGATGACTCATTTGTGGATCTATACGATATAAATTTGTTCGCTCATCCCCTCTATTTTTTGTAAAAAGCCATAATTCGCCTTCAACGACCGTTAGTGCCTCACAATCAAAATTATGATCTCTGTGTTTAACCCCAACATAATCGCCATACTCAATATTCAGCCGTGTACTCTCAACCGAAGCATTGCTTTGTGCCTTTTTAAGATCTGACCAGAGTACTTTGTATATCTCTATGGTCGAGCGATGACCTCTGTTGTTACCACAGTCGGCTATATACAAATACTTCGCATCATGCGCTAAAGATTCCCAATCTCTGTTCAGAGCACCAGCAATTTTTACTTGTTTCAGAATATCTTGTGTATCGCTTAAAGCATAAACAACGGCATCATCGCCACTATCGTTGATCGTCCATAAAACGTTATCGTGTTTAGCCAAACCCGATGTCTCTTGAATAACACTTGGCAGAACCGAAATTAGCTCAACATCAGCATCTTTTAAAACAGACTTTTTTGCCCCAGTCTCAATAACACCTTGATTAGTACAGCCTGTTAGCAATAACACCAAACAGACAGCCATCCTTTTCAAGCTCATCCCTATTCTCCAATAATCTGTTTTTACGCAATTATAATTGCATATACTAATTCAATTCACGGCAACATTAGATAAGCACTAGACCTTTGATTAAAAAACTGCAAGGATTCCCTCCGGTTGATCATAAATACGACAGGATGCCATTGGATGGGGAAGGACACACAGGAATTAAAAGAATCATCTTTTACTTTCACGCACAAAGTGAACGGGCCTAGCTCCTCTTCAGAAAATCAACCACTGTCGTTTCAGCAGCTGACGATTCTTGAAGCGCTGCCTTATCCTGCTTGGATTAAAAATCGTCGCGCAGAATACCTTTATGCTAACGAAGCCTACTCATCTATTATCGGTATTCCTGTGAGTGCGATTAAAGGGAGAACTGATCGCCAGCTTTTCCCTAAATTTGTGCACGATCAACTCATCGACTCTGACGCCCAAGTATTCCATGAGAAAAATACCGTTGAGCTAGAAAACATATGTTTACTATCAACCGCATCCGATACCTACTGGATTAGCAAATCACCGCTACTCGATAAATCTGGACGCGTCACTGGTATTGTCGGCTTGATGAAAAGCTCCTCTAGCACAAACACTAAGGACATTACGCATAACGACTTAACGGCTCACGCTTTTCGTAATAGCAATGAAGCGATGATTATTGCGGATGCCAACTTCACTA
>Ga0193962_1000692_pt1 | contig 15631 bp, 14 predicted proteins | sample FB_5_MG_FD_140335 | JGI IMG/M metagenome (GOLD analysis project Ga0193962, IMG submission 140335) | Microbial mat bacterial communities from the Broadkill River, Lewes, Delaware, United States - FB_5_MG | ecosystem: Environmental > Aquatic > Freshwater > River > Microbial mats | place: USA...
AAGAATTTTTTATTTGAAGCTTTATATGTAATATCTCTTACTTTTAAAACATTAACTTCTTTTGATGTTCTTTTAATAACTGCTTTTACTCTAGCACTTAACTCTTTTAAATTAAATGGCTTTGTAATATAGTCATCAGCATGGGCATCAAAACCTTCAATAATATCTTCATCTTTATCTTTAGCTGTTACATATATAACAGGGTTGTTATAACCTTTTGATCTGATATCTTCAACAAATTCTGTTCCTTCACATCCAGGAAGGTTTCTATCCATTAGTATTAGATCAACAGTTTCTTCTTCAAATATCTTCTTTAGGTTTTTATCAACATTTAAAAAACCAATAGTTTCATAACCTTCTTTTTGTAAAGTGTATTCTAAAAGTTCTAGAATATCTTCTTCATCTTCTACGATTAAAATTAATTTATTTTGCATCTTTTACCAACTTTTTATCATCTTTTACTTTTTTTGATTCTCTACCATCTTCATATTCAATAATAGTATCTTTAGATATTTTTATAACTCCAGGAGAGAATTTAATAGCTAAGATTCTAAATATAAAGAATACAAATATTACAAAAAGTAAAAAAGAGATATCAAAATAGTCTTTGTTTACATCTGTTGTTAATATGATAACATCTCTAATTAAAAAGATAATAAAAATATCAATAACAAATCTAAGTCGTAATTTTTCTTTTTTGATAAAGTCAGAAACCATTTTCACAACTTCCATTACAACTATAAACTCTAACATTAAAATAATAGCTTTGTAAAAATCTAGGCCCACAACAAAGATCCCTATAAAGACGATTGTTGCTGCTAGTACTTCGAAGTTTGAACTAAAATAGTTCTTAATTTTATCTAAGGCTTTTTTCATATAAAAATTATATCACAATAGTTATGATTGTTCTATATCTCCACCTACATAAGCAAATAATAATAAATTTGCTATAGAAGATGCTCTATCTGCAGTTCTTTCAAGCTTTCTTAATGAGCTTAAAATATCAAAATATTCTTTTGATAATTCAAGATTTTTAGATATTTGTTTTAAGATATTTTTTTCTACCATTGCATATAAATCATCAGCTTTACTTTCTTCAACAATAACTCTATTATATTTTTCTTCAATATGATTAATTGATGTTTCATCTAACATGTTTACTGTTGTTTGAAGTGCTAAATGTGATGATTTTAATAATGGTATTGCAAATTCTAAAATTGAATTTGTATTTAAATCATCTGAAAATGCTTTTCTAAAGATTTTAATAAACCCTTTTGTGTTAGCACCAGCTCTAATAAGCTCATTTGTAATTTTAAGATATGAAACCATTTCTCTTAAATCTTTAGCTTCAGGAGAGTATAAAGCCAAAGTTGTAACAATCATATTATCAATTTCATTTGATTTATTTGATAGTTTTTTTACAGATAAATCAATCTCTTTTAAACTAGAAATCTCACCATTCTTTAAAGCTTTTAGTGCAGACTCTAATGCATCTGTAACATTTGTAGCAATTGTAAGAACTTCGTCTTTAATTAAGTTTCTTTTTTCTTCATACGTTTTTAACATTATCCAAACCTTCCTGTAATATAATCTTCAGTTTTTTTGTTATTTGGGTTAACAAAGATTGTTTCTGTTTCATCATATTCAATTAGTTTTCCTAGGTGGAAGAATGCTGTATAATCTGCAACTCTAGCTGCTTGTTGCATATTATGAGTTACTGTGATGATTGTATAATCTTTTTTAAGCTCTAACATAAGTGCTTCAATTTTCTCAGTTGAAATAGGATCTAGTGCTGATGTTGGTTCATCCATTAAAATAACTTCAGGTTTAACTGCAATTGTTCTAGCAATACATAATCTTTGTTGCTGTCCACCTGAAAGAGAAGTTCCTGGCTCATTTAATTTATCTTTTACTTCATCCCAAAGTCCAGATTTGATTAATGATGTTTGAACTAACTCATCACACTCTTGACCTTTTCTTACTATTCCGTGTTTTAGTGGAGCGTAAGCTACATTGTCATAAATAGATTTTGGAAATGGATTTGGTTGTTGAAATACCATACCAATTCTTTTTCTAACTGAAACTTCATCTACATCTTTGTCATAAATATTCTTTTTATCAATTACAACAGAACCATCAATTTTAACAGAAGAGATTAAGTCATTCATTCTATTTAAACATCTTAAGAATGTAGATTTACCACATCCAGAAGGTCCAATAAGTGCAGTGATTTTATTTTCATATAACTCGGCACTAATTCCATGTAAGGCATGGTTATCACCATACCAAAGGTTTAGTTCATCTACATTAATTTTTACTTTATTATCTTTTGCCATATTTTTCTCCTACCACTTAACTTCGAATTTTTTTCTTAAATAAATTGCTAATGCATTCAGTGAAATTAGTACTGATAAAAGTACCATGATTCCTGCTGCTGTTTTTTCAATATACATTCTCTCTGGCATTCCAGCCCATGTGAATAACTGTGCTGGCATAACTGTTGCTGCATCCATAACTGATGTTGGTGCGTCTGGGATAAATGCAATCATTCCAATAATAATAAGTGGAGCTGTTTCACCCATTGCCTGTGCTAAACCAATAATTGAACCTGTAAGTACTCCTGGGAATGCTAAAGGTAAAACATGATCTTTTGTAACTTGGATTTTTGTTAATCCTAATCCATATCCTGCTTGTCTAATACTATCTGGAACTGCTCTTAAAGCTGCTCGTGAACTTACAATAATAATTGGTAAAGTCATAAGTGCAAGAGTTAAACCACCAACTAGTGGTGAAGATCTTGGCATTCCAAAAAGGTTAATAAATATTGCAAGTCCTAATAATCCAAATAAAATAGATGGAATTGCTGCAAGGTTATTAATATTTACTTCAATAAATCTTGTAAATTTATTATCCTCTGCAAACTCTTCTAAATAAATTGCTGTCATTACTCCAAGAGGGAAAGCTACAACCATTGTAATAATTAGTGTTAAGATTGAACCTACCATTGCTGAGAATAAACCAGCAAATTCAGGAATCTTTGAATCACCATTTTTAAAGAAAATTGCATTAAATCTTTGTTCAATTTGTCCATGAGCTTTCATATCATCTACTAAGGATCTATCTTTTCTTTTTAATTTATAGTGATGATCTTTTAAATATTGATCAACTTGGTCATCTGCTAATACCCATAATCTTTGAGTTGTATTCATTAGATTTGGATTTTTTTCTACATGTCTTGGTAATTCTCTAAGCCATGCTCTTGATACGATTTTTCTGTATTTTTTCTCAACAGCATATCTTGAATCATCAAGTGATTTACTGTTATAAGTTACATCAACTTCTAAATATGCAACATTAAATGCTGGAACACCTTTTCCTATAATATCTATTAGGAAAAAAACTAAAAAGGCAATTGAGAAGATTAAAGAAGTTAATGTAAACTTTTTAAATCTCTTTGCACTTGCATGTCTCTTTTTTAATGATGGATCATAAAAAGGATTTGTTTCTTGTTTTTTATTCTTTTTTCTAAGTATCATAATGTATTCACTTTATATTTTTCTTTGAATTTTCTAATTAAAGATAATGAGATAATATTTAAAATCAGTGTTACTACAAATAGAATTAATCCTAGTGCAAATGCTGATAATGTCTCTGGTGAACTAAACTCAAAATCTCCAACAAGCGAGTTAACAATTGTAACTGTAACTGTTGTCATATCTTCTAATGGATTCCATGAAAGGTTTGGTCTTAATCCTGCTGCCATAACAACAATCATAGTTTCACCTAAAGCTTTTGATAATCCTAATAAAGAAGCTGAAATAATTCCAGGAAGTGCTGATGGAATAACAATATTTTTAATTGTTTCCCCATGAGTCATACCTAATCCAAAAGCTGCTTTTCTCTGAGAATCTGGAACTGATCTAATAACATCATCAGATAATGATGAAATTACAGGAATAATCATAATCCCCATAACAACTCCAGAAGCTAGTGCTGAGTTAAAAGTAGCTTCAAGCCCAACTGCATCAGCTGCTTTTACAATCATAGGTGCAACAGTAATAGCTGCGAAGAAACCATATACAACAGTTGGAATACCAGCTAATACTTCAAGTATTGGTTTTAAATAATCTCTTACATTAGAACTTGCATATTCACTCATGTATATAGCACTTCCAAGCCCAACTGGAATTGCTACAAGTAATGCAATAATTGTAATAACAAAAGTTCCCGCAAAAATTGGCACTGCACCAAATTTACTTCCCTCAACACCTGGTGACCATTCTGTTCCTGTGATAAAATACCAGAAACTTCTCATTTGAAAGAATTCGATTGCTTCAAATAAAATTGAAAAAAGAATACCAAATGTTGTTAAAATAGAAATAACTGAAGCTGTAATTAACGCTAGTTTAATTGACTTTTCAATTAGCTCTCTTTTTTTATTTCTTGATTCAAAAGTGCTCAATACTTTTGCCTTTTTATTAATATTGTTATTGGAAGTATAGTTTAAAAGGGTTACATAATGGTTACAAGTACTAGATACTCGAACCTAAGGGGAATGGACACTTTTTTGAAGCTTTTTTAAGGTGTGAAATTACAGGATCAAAGTTAGATATTTCACTTTTTGAGCTAACCTCAATAATAGCACTTGAAGTGGTAAGAAGATTAAATTTTCTTTCAATATTAAACCTATCTTTTGCAACAATATAGCCATTTGCTTTATCTTTATTGTTATATAAATTACTAATTGAAGTTTTAAACTCTTCTAATACAAGCTGTGTTAAGTTAAATATATCTTCATAGGTATTATTTTTAAGTCCTATAAAAAAATCATCTCCACCAATATGAGCAATAAATGAATCTTTTGCATATTTCTTTTGAATAAGTTCTGAGAATATTAGTATAGCTCTATCCCCTTGTCTAAATCCATAGTGGTCATTAAAAGGTTTAAAATCATTAAAATCAAAATATATCATATGTGCTATTTCTAAATCAGGATCATTTATAGTATCAAAGATATATCTTTCTATTTGTTGATTTCCTGGAAGTTTAGTTAAAGGATTTTGATTTGTAGCAATCTCAATATTTCTTTGATATGACAAAGTAAGTAAAGAGTTAAGATTTATAAAACCTTTATATTTATTGGCTTGTGTTATAAAAATACCTAAAGCATTTTCTGAATTCATATTAAACATCTCAAGTGTTTTATCAACACCCCAAGTTGATTCAGAAGATAATACAGGTTTAATATACTTTTTAAGTGTTGATGAAAAAGTCATATTTTTAGCTAATGATAAACCATATTGTGAATAAGATATTTTTTTAATATCTACTTCATAAATAACTCCAAGTAGGTTTTGATAATCATCTATTATTGGTACAAATGTATTTTTTGTATTCTCTTTAAAATATATAAATAAATCATATAAGGGACTGTTAATATTTAAGGGTTCAATTTCTTCAATATATTTCTTATCTATTTGCATAGTTGTATTGGACCTTTTATCACTATTTAAAATATCTACGATATTTTTATAAATTGGTTCTATTTCATTTGTTTTTAAAGTTGGCTTTTGAACTAAATAACCTTGAATAAAATCTACACCTATATCTTTACATGTGTAGTATTCATTTTTCTTTTCAATTCCTTCTGCTACAACTTTCATACCCATAATATGAGCCATTTCAATAATAGAGCTACAAAATAGTTTTTTCTTTGAATCTTTATCTATATTTGTAATAAAAAATCTATCTAGTTTTATTATATTTGCTTCAGAGAAATATAAAAGCTTTAAACCAGATACTCCTATTCCAAAATCATCAATAGCAATACAATAACCACTTTTTTTATAAGTCTGAATCATTGGAGATAAAGCATTTTGCTCTATGGTTGTACCTTTTTCACTTAATTCAAAACAGATTACATTTTTATTTAGATTATATTTTTCTAATATTTTTGATGTATTTCCTGGACAAAAAGTTTTATTGTAAATAATTCTATTATCAAGATTATAAAATAGTCTAAGATTTTCTATATCAATATTAATAAACTTTTCAATAGCTTTTTCTCGAAGTTTTAAATCAAGTTCATAAAGTAAATCAGAATCAAAAGCCATATCAAATAAGTCATGAATATTGTGAAGATTTTCTATTTTATCAACGTTTCTAATTAAAGCTTCAACAGCGTAAATTTTACCAGTGTGAGAGTGTATTATCGGTTGAAAAGCATAATCAAGCTTTTCAATTATTTCTGTCCATTTTTTATTCATAATTTTCCAAAGAGCAATAACCTTATTAATAGACTTTTATCTTAATGTAGGAAGCAGAAAAAAATCTATTAATAAAGATACAAAAAGAGGAGAGGAAGAGAACTCCTCTTTTTATTTTAAACTAGTGTTTCTTTTTTAAGTCACCTAAAGTTAATTTAGATCTTTTTGCAACAGAGTTTCTAATAGCATTTCTATCAGTATCTGGTAAAGCAATTAATCCGATTTCACCTAAGATACCTTCTTTACCAATCATTTTCTCAGACATGAATAAATCAACATACTTGTTCATAGCTGGAACATCTTTTGTATGAGAGTTTTTGATGTAGAAGAATAATGATCTAGATACTGGGTACTTAGAAGAAGAAATATTCTCAGGAGTTGGTTGAACACCATTAATTGTAGCACCTTGAATTTTATCATCATTTTCAACTAAGAAAGAGAATCCAAATACACCAAATGCATTTTTATTTTTATCTAATTTTTGAACGATTAAGTTATCGTTTTCACCAGATTCAACATAAGCACCATCAGTTCTAACTACTGAGTATTTCTTATATTTTTTGTTAGCTTTTTTGTCAGCTTTGTAAAGGTCTGTATATACAGGCATTTTTTTGAAAGTTTTTTGCATTACTAATTCTTCGAATGCATCTCTTGTACCTGAAGATTTTGGTGGTCCATAAACAATAATTTCTCTATTTGGTAAAGAAGCGTCAATGTCTGACCATTTTTTATATGGGTTAGCAATTAATTTTTTTCCATCTTTTGAAGGAACTTCTTTAGCAACTGCTAAAGCTAAGTGTTTTTTAGAAATATCAAATGTGTTGTTTGATTTAGATTGTGCGAATGCAATACCATCATAACCAATTACTGATTCAGTAATATCAACAACTCCATTTTTTTCACATAATGTGAATTCTTTTGCTTTCATTCTTCTTGAAGCATTAGTGATATCTGGAGTATTTAAACCATTTCCAGCACAAAATAATTTCATTCCACCACCTGAACCAGTTGATTCAACTACTGGAGTAGGAAATTTAGATGTTGATCCTAATTCTTCTGCAACTGAAGATGCAAATGGATAAACTGTTGATGAACCAACGATTTTAACTTGGTCTCTAGCACTTAAACTTACTGTTAATGCAGCACTTGCTAATAAAGCGATTGATGTCTTTTTAATTGTCATATTAATTCTCCAAAATTTTTTTTACCATGGAAGTTTATAATTTCTTGGTTACATTTTGGTTACTCTTATTGATGACCACTTAGATTTATTTAGTAGGTATTTAAATAATAAATAGTAAAATAATAAAAAAATAACTTAAGGTAGATAAATGAAAAGATACTTATATCCAGCATTGCTATGTTCTTTTTTAATTAGTAACTTAAATGCCTATGATAATTATATAAAAACTGCAATTTTATATACAACTCCTAGTGATTTAGAATCAACTTCAAGTATTGGTGTAAAAGATACTGTAGAGATGAAAAGCGGGTATGCATTAGAAGGTGCTATTGGTCAAAGATTATCAGATGATTTTAGTATTGAAGCGCAGTACTCATATGATAAGGCAAATGTAAAAGGAAATAATTCTAATATAAAAGTACATTCATTATTTTTAAATGGTATTTATAATATAAGTATTGATTCCTCTTCAATGCATCCTTATATTGGTATTGGAGTTGGTGTAGCATCTTACGGAGATGGGACAACTGATGATACTGTTTTAGCTTATCAAGGATTTACGGGTTTATCTTTTGATACAGATTATAATATTGAAACATATGTTGAGTACAAATATAAAGATTTTGTAAATGTTAGTTTAGATGATATATCTTATGATAATACATCAATTCATGCTGTAGGTGTAGGTATTAAATCTAAGTTTTAAAGTTAAGAGTTTTAACTCTTTACTTTAGAAAATTTCTCTTCAAATTCTTCATAAGATCTTACAAATAAACCATCTTCATTTTCAGGTTTATAAATAACAGCTTTTACCCAAGTATCATTCTCTTGGATTTTACAGAAATCTAAAGTAATATAGTTTTGATTGTTTTTATAGTGAGTGTATTTTTGATTAAGTTCAAGCATAATTTGAGACACGGAAAATTAAAACAAATGGATATTATAATCCATTTGCCTCAATTAGTTTTGCTTGATGATCAGCAATAAGAGGATCAATTACTTCATCAAATAGACCGTCATTCATGATAGCATCTAATCTGTATAAAGTTAGATTGATTCTGTGGTCACTGATTCTACCTTGTGGATAATTATAAGTTCTAATTCTTCCACTTCTATCACCAGTTCCAACTTGCTCTTTTCTATCAGCACCTTCTTTAGCCATTTTTTCTTGCATTTGAATGTCATAAAGTCTAGCTTTAAGTACTTTCATTGCTTTGTCTTTATTCTTGTGCTGTGATTTCTGGTCTTGATTTGTTACTACAAGTCCAGTAGGAATATGAGTGATTCTAACAGCCGAGTCTGTAGTATTTACAGATTGACCACCATTTCCACTGGCTCTCATAACATCAATTTTTAGATCATTAGGATCGATTTCAACTTCAACATCATCAACTTCAGGCATTACTGCTACTGTAATTGCTGATGTATGAACTCTACCTTGTGATTCAGTTGCAGGAACTCTTTGTACTCTGTGTGTACCACCCTCAAATTTAAGCTTTGAGAATACATGGTCACCTTTAACCAAAATTACAACTTCTTTGTAACCGCCTGATTCACTTTCGTTAGTGTTCATTATTTCAACTTTCCAACCGTTGTTCTCAGCATACTTAAGATAAGCTCTAAATAAATCTCCAACAAAAATAGCAGCTTCATCACCACCAGCACCAGCTCTTAACTCTAAATAGATATTTTTATCATCATTAGGGTCTTTAGGAATCATTAAAAATTTAATTTCTTCCTCAAGTTCAGGTTTTCTTGTTTCTAAATCTTTTAGTTCTTCTTTAGCAAGTTCAGCAAGTTCAGCGTCATCTAGAAGCATTTTATTCTCTTCTATATCTTCAACAACTTGAATATACTCTTTTGCCTTCTCAACAATTGGTTCAATACTAGACTGTTCTTTAGAAAGATCAGTCATTCTTTTAATATCACTTGTGATATCAGGTGAGATTAACAGATCATTAATCTCATTATACCTATTGATAAAGGGTTGTAATTTGTCTTGAATCATATTATATCTATAAAGTAGATTTACTTACTATATAGCGTTAACTTTTGTTTGTAATCTAGAAACTTTTCTAGCTGCGTTACCTTTTTTAAGGATACCTTTAGACACACAATGGTGAATTGTTTTATTTGCAGCTTTCATTGCAGCGCTTGCAGCTTCTTTATCAGCAGCTTCAACAGCAGCGATTACATTTTTGATTACATTTTTAATTCTTGTTTTGTAAAATCTGTTTCTTTCAGTTCTTACTACAGTTTGTCTAGCTCTTTTTTCAGCAGATTTGTGATTTGCCATGATTATTTAACCTCTTTGTAAAATTTTTAAGGGTAGAATGTTAGCCAAAACAACTTAAAACGAGTTTAAATTTAGGAAGGTTTAATGAAACTATTTGGTACAGACGGTGTTAGAGGTAAAGCTGGTGATTTTTTAGACGCTATGACAGTATTGAAATTAGCGAAGGCTGCAGGGATCTATTTTAGAAAGCATTCAACTACTAAAAAGATACTTGTTGGTAAAGACACAAGAAGAAGTGGATATATGATCGAGAATGCCCTTGTATCAGGTCTTACTGCTGTTGGTTATGATGTAATTCAAATAGGCCCTATGCCTACTCCTGCAATTGCATATTTAACTGAGAGTATGAGATGTGATGCTGGTATTATGATTTCTGCTTCTCATAATCCATATGAAGATAATGGAATTAAGTTTTTTGATAATCATGGTAATAAATTAGGTGTTAAATGTGAAAAGAAAATCGAAGAGATTTTTAATAACAGTGATCTAATGATAAATGAGCAAGTAACTGGTAGAAATATTGGTGCGTCAAAAAGAATTGATGATGTTATTGGAAGATATATTGTTTCAATTAAAAGTTCTTTTCCAAAAGATTTAACTCTTCATGGATTAAGAATAGTTCTTGATTGTGCAAATGGAGCAGCTTATAGAGTAGGTCCTACAATTTTAGAAGAATTAGGTGCTGATGTAATTACAATTAATAATAAACCTGATGGATTTAATATTAATGAAAACTGTGGAGCAATGCATCCTGAAGAAGTTGGAAAACTTGTACGTGAATATAGAGCAGATATTGGTTTAGCACTTGATGGTGACGCTGATAGATTGGTTGTTGTTGATGAAAAGGGTGATATTGTTGATGGTGATAAATTAATTGGTGCTTTATGTAAATATTTACATGATGCAGAACTATTACAAGGGCAAGCTTGTGTTGCTACAATTATGTCAAACAAAGCACTTGAAGATTTCCTTGCAAAAGATAAAATTGAACTACATAGATCAAATGTTGGTGATAAATATGTTCTTGAAGTTATGACTAAAGAGACTATTAACTTTGGTGGTGAACAAAGTGGACATATTATTTTCTCTGATGCTGCAAAAACTGGTGATGGATTAGCTTCTGCACTACAAGTTCTAGCATTAATTTTAAGATCTGGGAAACCAGCTAGTGAAGTATTAAATCCATTTGATTTATACCCACAAGCTCAACATAATATGAAAGTTGAAGAAAAAATTCCTTTAGAAAAAATTGAAGGTTTTAAAGAATTAGTTGAACCTTTAAGAGCTAAAGGTCTAAGAGAAGTTATTAGATATTCTGGAACTGAGAATAAAATTAGACTTCTATTAGAAGGTAAAGATAAAAATGAAGTAGAAAAGGGAATGGAGAGCCTTATTGCTTTCTTCAAAAAAGCTTTATGATTAAAAAAATAAATTTAGCAGTTTTAATATTCGCTGTTTTTTTTATTATCAGTCAAGGTATAAAATACGGTTTTGCACACTTTGATTGGGATGTTGAAGGGCCTTATATGTCCCTTCAACTAGCTTATAATTATGGGGTAGCCTTTTCTTGGTTCTCATTTTTAGCTGAATATTTAAAGTATATACAATTAACTATGGTAATAGCTGGTTTGATATACTTATATAAGAATAAAGAACTTTTTAATGATTACTATATTTCAATAGGATTACTATTCGCTGGTGGTTTATCTAATATTTTAGATAGATTTACTTATGGTGGAGTAGTTGACTTCTTCTATTGGCACTATGGGTTTAATTTTGCGATTTTTAACTTTGCAGATGTGATTATAAATATTGCAGTTGCACTTATTATTTACAAACAAATTAGACAATCAATAAAAGAAAAGAAAGAATCTACACAAGAAAAATAGAAATAGATTTATATTTATTTCTATTTTAAACTCTCATAAAATCACACTTCGTACATATTATGTAATTTAATGTTATTAAAATGTTATAAAACTTAATTACTATTTCCTAAACTTTTTGACTAGTTAAATATAGTCAATATAAATTAAAAAAGGAAATCTTGTGAAAAATATCTTGGTAAAAATGTTGTTCCCCGTTTCAATTGCAATTCTAATAAGTGGTTGTAATAAAGAAGTTACAGTTGAGGATGGAATTGTATTAAATTCTACAGTAGTTGACTCTTCAAATAAAAAAGGTATTTCAGACGATAATACTAACCTATATAAATTTAGAAATTTTATTTCTTATCCTGTATATGCAAAGGGTGGGTTTATTGATTTAAATGAAGATGGAATTTATAATAAAAACATAGAAAGTAAACTGCAGTTTGAAATGCAAGCTAGTAAGGGTAAAGTAATAACAGCAGTTACAACTTTATTATCTAAAATGACTAGTTCTCAAATCAATTCATTGAAAAAAGATTTAGAAATTGATGACTTATATAAGTTACCAAGTGAAGATAAAAAAATCTATATCTTAAGTGAATTAATTGTTGAAAAATTTATTACAAAAGAAACAACTCTTTTAAATAACAATGATATTGAAGATATAAAGAGTAAATTTAAAGGGTTTGATTTTAAAGTTGATGCTTCTTTAAGTACTAAAGAGTTTGCACAAAAGCGAGAAACTGTTCAAATTAAAAAACTAAGAGATTTAGGAAAAATAAAAGAAGTTTTATCTTTTGAACTTGATAATCAAATTCCTAATATTCAAGTAGATAATATAATTACAGCTTTCGAAGGGGAAAGTATTTCTTTAGATGCCTCAAATAGTACAGATATTGATGGTAATATTGTTTCTTTTTTATGGAAAGAGAATAATTTAGTATTATCAAATGAAGAAATTTTTGTAAAAAATGATTTCTCATTAGGTTCTCATACTATTACTTTAGTAGTTACTGATGATAAAGGAGCAAAAGCCTCAGATGTAGTTGTTGTAAATATTGAGAAAAAAGTAGAAAATATAGCTCCAATAGCAAAAGCTGGAAATGATAGAAGTATTAAAGAGGGTGAAAGTGTTATTTTTGATGGAAGCTTAAGTAGTGATATTGATGGAGAAATTGTATCTTATGAGTGGTTAGTAAATGATATTGTAATCTCAAATGAAAAATCTTTTTCCAAAAATGATTTTGAAGTGGGAGCCCATAATATTAAATTAGTAGTTACTGATAATAAGGGCTTAAGTTCAATGGACTCTCTTTTAGTAGAGGTTACTAAAAATATAGTAGTTGATAATTTTATTAAAATCCATGAAATTCAAGGAGAAAACTCATCTACACCAATGGCTAATAAAACTGTTGAAGTGGAAGCTATTGTAATTGCAGATTATCAAGATAAAGATGTACAAGGTTTTTACATACAAGAAGAAGATTCTCAAGTTGATAATAATGAGAATACATCAGAGGGAATTTTTGTGTATGATAAAAATAATTTAAAAGATGTAAATGTTGGTGATAAAGTAAGAGTTACAGGAACAGCAACAGAATTTTACAATCTAACTCAAATAAAAGACTTAACAAATATAACAATAGTTAGTTCAAATAATACTCTTCCAAGTGAAAAAGCTATAAGTTTACCAATGGAGAGTTCAAATTCATATGAAAAATATGAAGGAATGTTAGTTAAATATACACAAGATTTAAATGTGACTGATTTATATAATCTAGGTAAGTATGGAGAGATTTTATTAACATCTGCAAATAGATTGTGGATTCCAACTCAAATAGCAAATCCTGGCCAAAATGCAGAAAATATTTCAAATGAGAATAAATTAAATCAGATTATATTAGATGACTTAATAAATGGTTCATATCCTAAGTCAATAGTTCATCCAAAAGATGGATTAAGTAAGTCAAATGTATTAAGAATAGGTGATAAAACAAGTAATTTAAAAGCAGTAATGTCTTATGGATTTAATAAATATAGATTATTACCAATTCATGAAGTTGAGTTTACACAAAGTAATCCTCGTCCTGATACTATTTCTGTTGATGGTAATTTAAAAGTTGCTTCTATTAATGTACTAAACTATTTTAGAACTATTGATGATGGTTCAAGTTCTTGTGGGTCTCATTTACAAGGATGTCGAGGTGCTGATAGTATTGAAGAAAGAGATAGACAAAATGCAAAAATGATTGTTGCTTTACAAAAAATGGATGCTGATATTATAGGTTTAATGGAAATTGAAAATGATGGTGGAATTACAGCTAAGTATATAGCTGATAGTTTAGATGGATATGATTATGTTAGAAATCCAAATGGTGAAAATAGCTTTTTAGGTGATGATGTTATTACTGTAGCCTTTCTTTATAAAAAAGACAAAGTTCAATTAGTAGGAAATTCAAAAACTATAGCAAATGGACAGTATCAAAGTGTTTTCGATACAAGAAATAGAAAGCCATTAGCTCAAACATTTAAGCATATAGAAACTAATGAAGTATTTACAGTAATTAATAATCATTATAAATCAAAAGGTAGTGGTTGTGGAGCAGGAGATGACTCAAGTAATGGTCAAGGGAATTGTAATGGTACAAGAACAAAAGCATCACAAGATATATTAACATGGATTGAGGATTTAAAAGCATCTATTAATGATAATGATTTCTTAATTATTGGAGATTTAAATGCTTATGCCAAAGAAGACCCAATAGTAACACTAGAAAATGGTGGTTTTAATAATTTAGACGGGAACTCACAAACTTATTCATATGTATATTATGGACAAGCAGGTACATTAGATTATGCATTAGCAAGTGCTACTTTAAATGCAAAAGTAAAAGATGTAAAAAGATGGTTTATTAATTCAGATGAAGCATGGTTATTTGATTATAACAATGATTCAAGCTCAAAAAACTATGGAAAACCAAAACCTAGCAATTATTTAAGTGAAATGTATGAAGCAAACGAATTTAGAATGTCTGATCATGACCCTATTATTGTAGGTTTTGACTTTAAAGAAAACAGTGTTGATACAAACAAGGCTCCAATTGCAAATGCAGGAGTAGATGCAACTTTTGATGAAGGAGAAGAAGTTTTATTCGATGGAAGTTTAAGTTCTGATATTGATGGAAGTATTATCTCTTATGAATGGAAAGAGGGAAATGAAGTATTATCAAATGCAATGACATTTACGAAAAGTGACTTATCAGTTGGTGTTCATAATATTACATTAATAGTTACAGATGATAAAGGAATTACTTCTTTTGATAATATAGTTATTAATATAAATTCAACTTCAACTACACCTCCAACTAGTGGAAAAGTATTTATCTCTGAATATGTAGAAGGTGGAGGGAATAACAAGGCAATTGAAATATATAATGGAACAGATAAAACTATATTAATGAGTGATTATAAATTACTTAGATATTCAAATGGAAAAACAAGTGGAGCAAATATTAATTTAGATGATGTATATGTTAATGCAAATGAAGTTTTTGTAATTGTAAATTCGAGTGCTAACAGTGATTTTACAGCAAGAGCAAATCAGTTAACAGGAAGTATTTCACACAATGGTGATGATGCATACTCATTAGTTTTAAAAGCTAATGAAGAAGTATTAGATGTATTTGGACAAATTGGATTCGACCCAGGTAGCTCATGGAATGTAAATTTAGTTAGTACAAAAGATAGAACATTAAGAAGAAAAACAAGTATTACTTCTGGGGATACAGTTGGAAATGATATTTTTGATCCAAGTTTACAATGGGATAGTTTTCCTAAAGATACATATGATGGATTAGGATCAAAATAAGGTAAATACATATATAAAAACTTTAATTATTCTTTTACATTTGAATGCTAATAAATATTTAGCTATAATCGCCTAATTATGTAAGAAAAATTTATAGGAAGAGTTTAATATGGGTCAAACGATAACAGAAAAGATTTTTAGTGAGCA
>Ga0193962_1000693_pt1 | contig 15628 bp, 15 predicted proteins | sample FB_5_MG_FD_140335 | JGI IMG/M metagenome (GOLD analysis project Ga0193962, IMG submission 140335) | Microbial mat bacterial communities from the Broadkill River, Lewes, Delaware, United States - FB_5_MG | ecosystem: Environmental > Aquatic > Freshwater > River > Microbial mats | place: USA...
AGTAGTTCATGAAGAACGGTTCGCATAGTATGAAATTCAAGTTGATCAATGAGGACAATTTCAACATCCATTTTCTCTTTATATAACTTAGCTAATTTTTGAGCAACAGCCACACCTGCATAGCCTGCCCCTAAAATAACGATCGTAATTGTTTTATTCATCTCGACGCTCCAATCCATATGTCTTTTATTATTGTATTAATTTACCAACGATTAACCCGATAATGACGGCAATATGAATACGTACACCAATAATAGCGATTATTTTCATAGTTCTTTCTTTGGTCTTTATGCTTTTTTTATACGACAAAAACGCAGTGAAATTTTTAAAAGAAAAAAGTGCTAATACAAAAAAAATAACTGGTGCCGGAAAAATCCCTACAAAAAAAAGTCCTGTAATCACAATAAGTATGCTAAGGACATTTATAATCCAAAGGATTTCTGATTTTTCTACACCAATGAGTATTGATAGAGTCTTACGCCCCTGCTCCTTATCTTTTACAATATCACTTAAATTATTAGATAGAAGAACGGTCCCTATAAATAAAGCGAGCGGTAGTGCAACCAAAACAGTTTCTAAGGACACGAATCCTGACTGAACATATATAACAGTAGACGTAATGCCAACGCCCATAGTTGTACCCGAAACAAGTTCACCAATTGGTAAATGTGAAATCGGTAATGGTCCTAAGCTGTAGAGCAAAGCAATTATGCCACCAATAAGTCCAACAATTAACACGGCATAACTTGTTCGAAAAGCAATATATAGGCCTATCACAAAAGAAACTAGCACAAATACAATAGCAAGACGAGCAACTTCTTTAACACTTGTCTCACCGCGCGCTAAAACTTTCTCATCAATTAGCAAGTCACTTTGATCAGCGCCACTTTCATAATCCGAACAATCATTCACCATATTCGTTGCGCTTTGAATAAGAATCATAGCGACAAGTAAACAAATCAATAAAGTCAAATCAAACACATCATACTTATACCATGCATAAGCCGTTCCATAAAGAACTGGTAAAATACTTGCAATAAGTGTCTTTACGTCCATTAATTCTATAATTGTTTTTAACTTCATTGAAGCCTACTTTCTATCAACTCCAAAAGCTGCAACATACTTATGCTATAAGGGGATGATTTAAATGTTTCTAAGGTCCCTTTAACACGTTTGATATAAAACGCTACGTCATTGATAGAACCATAGCCGATCATATTAGAATCTTTATCCTTGTAATCATCATAAAGCTGATAAGCGATGCCTAAATCCAAACCGATTTGTCCAAGTTTTTCAACGTCTTCATCTGTTCCACCAACATACATTGCGCCTAATTCACAGCAAGTCTTAGTAAAAATTGCCGTTTTACCTTTAATAACATCCAAATACTTTTTCTTATTGGATATACCCATCGCTTGCTCAACTTCTGCTAAACACATGGCATAACTTAAATCGGAGATTTTACAAACATATACCTTATCGAATTTAGAAGACACAATGCTATAAGCTTTCGAAAACAAGGTATCCCCTGCTAAAATCGCAATGCTATTTCCATACTTTTTATTTAAAACTTGCTGACCACGTCGCTCTTCATCACCATCTAATACATCATCATGTATCAAACTTGCAGTATGTAGTAATTCTAAAACTAAAGCCAGTTGATAAGCCTCTTGATCATCTTCATCTATAGACTCATTAGTAATTATACCTGCTGCTAAAAAAAATAAGGCTGGTCTTAAAAATTTACCTTGTCTCTCAAAAAAATATTGATACACTTCACTTACTGATAAGCCCTCAAAACTATCTATAAATTGACGCATAACTTCCTGTAAACCCATAATATTTTTACTAATCGGTTCATATATACGTCTTATTGCTTCATTTGTGTCCGTATTCATATAGACCCTACTTTCAATTTATATTTATTCTTATATATATTATAACCCATTCATCTCTATAAATAATTACAAATAAACAAGAGTTTTTTAATATCTAAAAAAAATAGACGCCTAAAGTGGCGTCTATTCCTATCAGAGAACTAACTCCGAATCTAAATTCTACTATTTTTTCTCTACATATAGTTTAACATCATGATCATTAAGGCTATATACTTCCGCTTCAACACCAGCATCCTTAACAAGCTCTACTGCCAACGTTTCTGCCTTAACGTAGTCAGCGAAAGCATCAATACCTGCTGTAAACGCATCATCTGCATGATAAACAATCTTAATATGATCCATCATTTCAAAATCGTTGCTCTTTCTTAATTGTTGTACACGAGAAATCATTTCTCTTGCGTAACCTTCATGAACAAGCGCTTCGTTAAGTGTTGTATCAAGAATTGCGAAAACGTTGTTTTCCATGTTTACAGTAAAACCTTCTTTGGCGGCAATGTTTACCTGAACATGCTCTTCAGAAGCAGTGAAAGCTTCACCGTTTAAATCTACTGTAATCTTCTCACCTGCTTGTACACGTGGCACCCACTCATTAGCATCCAATTCGCCTAACTTTTTACCGAATAATCCCATGTTCTTACCAAGTACAGGACCAAGTTCTCTAAAGTTTGGCTTTAAGCTAAAGTTCATGTACTCCGCTAGGTTTTTAGCAAATTCAACTTCCTTGACATTTAACTCTTCTTTAATAAGTGGTACCAAATCACTAATAGTTGCTTGATAAGTACCATCAACAAGAACCTTTTGAAGTGGTTGTCTTACTTTAATTTTAACAGATTCTCTAGCCGCTCTACCAAGACCAACAATATCTCTTACTAAGTCCATCTTTTCTTCAACTTGATTGTTAATTAAAGTTTCATCGACTTCAGGGAAGTAAGCAACGTGTACTGATTCTTCACCACTTAAGTTTCTATAAATTTCTTCAGAAATATAAGGCGCAAATGGTGCACTTAACTTAGCAATTGTTTCAAGAATCTCTTTTGTTGTATTATAAACAGCTTTTTTCTCATCTGTTAATGTTTCTTCCCAGAATCTTCTTCTAGAACGTCTGATGTACCAGTTTGATAAATCTTCTGAAACAAATTCCTGAATCTTACGAACTGCCTTCGTTGTATCAAAGACTTCCATATCTTCACGTACGCCTTTAATTAAGTTGTTTAACTTTGAAAGCGCCCATCTATCAAGCTCTGGTCTATCCTCAGGCTTAATGTAGAAATCATTAACGTCAATATTATCTGTATTCGCATAAAGCGTAAAGAAGTTGTAAACATTCTTAAATGTACCGAAGAACTTAGAATTAACCTCTTTAACACCCTCTTCATCAAATTTTGTTGGTGTCCATGCTGGCGAACCATGATATAGATACCATCTAATTACGTCTGCACCATACTTATCAAACAATTCGAACGAGTCAACACCATTCCCTCTTGATTTAGACATTTTCTTACCTTCTTTATCTAAGATCAAGTCATTTACAAGTACATTTTTATATGGCGATTTACCCATTACAAATGTAGAAATTGCCAATAATGAATAGAACCATCCTCTCGTCTGATCAATTCCTTCACAGATAAAGTCTGCTGGAAATAATTCTTCAAACTTCTCCTTGTTTTCAAACGGGTAATGATGCTGTGCAAAAGGCATTGCCCCACTATCAAACCAGCAGTCAATTACTTCTGGAATACGGTTCATTGTCTTACCACACTTGGTACATTCAATATGCACATCATCTACAACTGGTCTGTGAAGATCAATTGAATCATCAATCGTCTCAATAGCTCTTTCAACAAGTTCTGCTCTTGATCCTACTGAATCTAAGTGACCACACTCACATCGCCAAATATTAAGTGGTGTTCCCCAATATCTAGAACGTGAAATGGCCCAGTCATTTACATTTTCTAACCAGTTACCAAAACGCTTCTCCCCAACATATGGTGGGAACCAATTAACAGAATCATTATTCTCGATTAATTGATCTTTTAACTTAGTCATTTCGATGTACCAACTTGGCTTTGCATAGTATAATAGTGGCGTCTTACATCTCCAGCAATGTGGATAATTGTGGTCCATTTTTTGTTTTCTATATAGTTTTCCATTTTCGCCTAACCAGTTAATAATCTCTGGATCCGCGTCAATAACAAATTTGCCTTCCCAAGGTGTTGTTGTAAATTGTCCCTCTTCATTTACTGGTTGTAAGACAGGTAAGTTATATTTTCTACCAACGTGATAATCGTCTTCACCAAAGGCTGGTGCAATATGAACGATTCCTGTACCATCTTCAACTGTAACGTAATCAGCACATGTCACGAAGAAAGCTTTCTTATCCGCTTCAACAAAAGGTACCAGTTGCTCGTACTCAATGTGTTCAAGGTCTGCACCTTTCATTTCTTCTAACACTTCATAATCGTCTTTTAAGACAGCAGATGCTAATGTTTTTTCAACGTAGTACACTTCATCATTTTGTTTAACTTTTATATAAGTTTCCTTAGGATTGACTGCAAGTGCAACGTTTGATGGCAATGTCCAAGGTGTTGTTGTCCACACTAAGAAGTAAGCATCCTCTTCCTTAAGCTTAAACTTAGCATAAACCGTTACTGTTTTAATCTCTTGGTAACCCTGTGCTACCTCATGAGACGCAAGACCTGTACCACATCTTGAACAGTAAGGCATAATTTTATGGCCTTCATAAATATAATCTTCTTTAAAGAATTTATTTAAGATCCACCACACACTTTCAATGTAATCATTGTTTAATGTGATATATGGATTATCTAAATCAATTAGGTAAGCCATTCTTTCAGTTTGATCTCTCCAAACTGACTCATATTCAAATACAGAATCTCTACATTGCTTATTAAATGCTTTCATTCCGTATGCTTCAATTTCTTTTTTACTACTAAGGTTTAATCTCTTTTCTACCTCAATTTCTACAGGTAAGCCATGCGTATCCCATCCTGCTTTTCTCTTTACATTATAACCTTTCATTGACCAATAACGACAAACAGAATCTTTAAGTGCTCTAGCGATAACATGGTGAATCCCTGGACGTCCATTTGCTGTAGGTGGTCCATCGAAGAATACAAATGGCTCTGCGCCTTCTCTTGTTTCTAATGTGCGATTTAATAAATCAATTTCATCCCAATACTTACGTACGCCTTCTTCAGTTTGCTTGATAGACGTGTTTGATAACTCTTTATACATACTTTATTCCCCTTTCTATTTTGCGGTTTTGTAACCGTTGATTATAAGTTCTTTGTTCAAAGTAACTCAACTCCAAAAAACATAAAAGTCCCTTAATCACATAAGTAATCAAGGGACGTATAAATAATTTTTACGCGGTACCACCCAAGTTGCCATTCTAACTTATGACTTCACACATGTTAAAACAACCTCTCTTCTAATGATAACGGTGTTAAACCGAATGTCCTTACTACAAGAATCAATTCACGACATTTGCTCAAAGGTGATTTTCAAAATTTTTGTTCTATCAGCTCACACCAAGCACTGACTCTCTCTTAAAACAAGATGACTTTTACTCGTCCTTTTCATTGCATGCTTATACATTTACATTGAATTATAGCGTAAATTTTTGTAGACGTCAAGCATAACACTTGCTACTCTATTAATCTAAACTGGCCAATTAAAGGAAGTTCTTTTTCTTTTCCATTAATTGCATTAATAATCCCCATAATACCAAGTATAAGACATAAAATTCCGCCTAGTGGTGAAATTACAAGCATTCCTACAACGGGTACAACTTTGCCTGCTATTGAAAATGCAATAGATAAAAGCAATAAATTCAACCCCTGATTTGCATGGAATTTACAAAATGTAGAGTCTTTCTTTAATACTAATGGAATGAAAAATATAAAATATGCAGACACACCAATCCATTTTGAATTATCTTGTGATGACTCATTCTCTTTAATAGTTACTTCTTCATCTGATTCATTTACTTTATTCACTATAATACCTCCTAAAATTTCTTTATTATTTTAAACTGCAATAGACCATTTATATTATCACATATCGAAAGATTATTGTCAATTTATGTATTTTTTTCTATTCGTTTCTTCGAATACCAATCTTTTCATTTGAGAACCTTTTTCATATAATTCTATTCTATGATATAATTGTTCTGTTATTAAACAAATGCCTTTTAAGCATTTAAGTTTTGCATATGAAAGGAAAAATAAATATGAATACTAAGAAAAAAAAAGTAGTTGTTGGTATGTCAGGCGGTGTTGATTCCTCAGTAGCAGCCTTACTCCTTAAAGAACAGGGTTATGACGTCCAAGGGGTCTTTATGAAAAATTGGGACGAAGAAGACGACTCAGGTGTTTGTACGGCAACCTTCGACTATGAAGACGTCGTTAAAACATGTGAAATACTGGATATTCCATATTTCACCGTCAACTTTGTCAAAGAGTATTGGAACAGGGTCTTTGAATACTTCCTAGAGGAATACCGTAACGGCAGAACACCCAATCCAGATGTTCTCTGTAACAAGGAAATAAAATTCAAGGCCTTTTTAGACTTTTCCCTTAAAGTTGGTGCTGACTATTTAGCAACTGGTCACTATGCTAAAATATCTGAAACTGATGGCATCTACCATTTAGAAAAGGGCCACGATGGCAATAAGGATCAATCTTATTTTCTTTGCCAGCTTAATCAACACCAACTGTCTAAGACGCTCTTCCCCCTTGGCCAATTAACAAAACCTCAGGTAAGAGAAATTGCTAAAAAACATAAACTAAATACAGCTGATAAAAAAGACAGCACTGGAATTTGTTTTATTGGCGAAAGAAATTTCAATGACTTTATTGATAACTATCTGCCAGCAAAGCCAGGAAAAATCCTTACTTATGATGGTAGAGAGTTAGGAAACCACCATGGTCTTATGCACTACACCATCGGACAACGCAAAGGATTAGGCATTGGTGGTATTGGGTCTGGTCAACCTTGGTTTGTTGCTGAAAAGGATTTAGAAAAGAACCTTCTCTATGTCGTTCAAGGTGAAAACCATGAAAAATTATTTTCTAATAGCCTTATAACAAGTGATTTTAATTGGATTGATGGAACCGTTCCTGATCTACCGCTAAAGTGTATGGCTAAATTTCGCTATAGACAAGGCGACCGACCAGTAACTGTCACTAAAATAAGCGACCTACACAGGCCACAAAATGAATATGATCGATTAACTGCTCGTCTTAATATAAACTTTGATTCACCACAATCGTCTATCACTGAAGGACAATTTGTTGTTTTATATGATGGCGATAGATGTTTAGGCGGCGGTATTATTACACAAAAATTTTAAGCCTTATAAAAAAAAGCTTTGACCATTTGATCGGAATCTGCTAATATAGTAACAATTTAATATAAAAGAACCGATCTATATAGAGAGGTTCTTTTTTCTATAGCACTTATTATAAAATCTGTCTACGCATTAAGGAAACCGGTAATTTCTTCAATTGTCCTTAGACAATTTTCTAGTAAGTTTTTCATTCTTAGAGGGGGGATCGTAATGAAAGTATCAGATGCTATAGTACAATATTTAGAAACGAAAAACATTACCCATATCTTTGGGTATCCTGGTGGCGCTGTGCTTCCATTATACGAATCATTAAGGACGTCTTCTATTCAACATGTCCTTGTACGTAACGAACAATCTGCTGCCCATGCAGCGAGCGGTTATAGCCGTGCCAAAAAGACAACTGGTGTTTGCATCGCAACCTCTGGTCCTGGTGCAACCAATCTTATCACTGGTATTGCAACCGCATATATGGACTCTATTCCAATGGTAATTATCACTGGACAAGTTAAAACGCCTATGATTGGTAAAGACAGCTTCCAAGAAGCTGATATTACAGGTGCTACAGAGCCCTTTACAAAGCACAATTATTTGGTTAGAGATCCTAAAGATGTTATGCCAATCTTACAAGAAGCCTTTTATATTGCTTCTACCGGCCGACCTGGACCGGTACTAATTGATATACCTAGAGATATCTTTGAAGGTCACACGGGCTATGTAATGCCAAAAGAACCTTCTATTTTAGGCTATAAACCGACAACTGATGGCCATGATGGACAATTAAAAAAAATCATACAGCGTCTAAAAAAAGCTAAACGTCCACTGATTTATGCTGGTGGTGGCATTATACAAAGTCGATCTGAAGAATTACTTCAAGTCTTCAGTAAAAAGACCGGTGTCCCAATTGTTAATACTCTAATGGGTATTGGCTCTATACCAATGGACTCTGAACTTTATATCGGCATGGTAGGAACACACGGAAATAAACTTGCTCATGCAGCCCTTAACAAGGCCGATCTTGTTCTAATTATCGGCGCACGTATGAGCGATAGAGCAACACTTAATTTCAAAGCAATTGCACAAACAACAGATGTTGTACACATTGATGTTGACCCTGCTGAGATTGGCAAAATTGTACCACACCAAATACCAATTGTTGGCGACGCTTATGCTGTCCTAAAAAGACTCATCGACAAAACACCTAAACTAAATCAAGACGAGTGGCTTGAACAAATAAAAGCAATGGAGACACTCAACCCTGTGATGACACTTGATGCGTCAGAAACAGTCAATCCTAAGACAGCCTTACGTATTCTTTCAAAAATCGCTGACCATGACGCCATTATGACGGCAGATGTTGGACAAAATCAAATTTGGGCCGCAAAAAATTTCGATTTTTTAGGACACAGAACTTTTTTTACATCTGGCGGACTTGGTACAATGGGCTATAGTCTTTCAGCTGGTATTGGGGCAAAATTAGGCGCTCCGTCTAAGCAAGTTATTAGCGTCATGGGCGATGGTGGTTTCCAAATGTTTTTATCTGAAATGGGCACCCTTGCTGAACTAAACATTCCTATGCTTGTTCTTGTGTTTAACAACAATCGACTTGGTATGGTTCGCGAACTGCAAGACAAAACATATGGTAAAGGAAAACAGTTCGGCATCAATTTCACAAAAAATCCCAACTTCATAAAAATTGCAGAAGCATATGGTATTAAAGCTTACCACATTCATTCAAATGACGCACTTGAAGAAACCTTTAAAAAAGCTTTAGATGAAAAAAATCCCGTTTTTATTGAATGTCTTGTCAGTCCAGATTTTGATACTTTATAGGAGGTTCTTATGAACAAACACATTATTTCATTACTTGTTGAAAACAATGCTGGCGTCTTAAGTCGAATTGCTGGACTCTTTAGTCGACGGGGCTACAATATTGATTCACTTTCTGTTGGAGAAACAGAAACACCAGGAATTTCAAGAATGACTATCGGTGTATCTGGTGATGAGCAAATGATCGAACAAATAAAAAAGCAACTTAGTAAATTGATTAACACCATTAAAATCATTGATATTTCCTTTGAGGACGCCATACTTCGAGAATTGGTGCTCATTAAAGTAAAGATGACTCACAAAACACGTTCATCCATTATTGATGTTGCAACACTCTTTGGAGCTAAGGTAATTGCTGTTGATCCTAGTTCAATCACTTTAGAATTAACAGGCGAACAATATCACGTACAAGATTTCATACAACTCATAAGTCCCTACGAAATCATTGAGCTCATTCGGTCTGGCGTAACCGGTCTCGACCGTACACAGTCCTTAATCCTTTAACAAATAGAAAACACCTTGCTAAAGTCAAAAAACTCAGCAAGGTGTTTATTTTATTATTTCCGCATGCCATCGACCACAACAAGTACTTTCTGTACTTCTCTCAGTGCACTATCGAAAAGCTCCATTACATCATCAAATGATTCATTATATAACTCTCCAATATGCTCCGTTTCTCTTATAGACTTTAAGATAATGTTGCCACTAATAACTAATTCCTTACAACGCTCAATATGCTTAAGAGACTGCAAATATTTTTGCTCATCAATATTTATATATTTTAATGACACCATGGCTTTTTTTAATGTATGCTCAGCGTGGTCACGCATGTCCACTGCGCTACGCATTCTTTGTGTATAGCTTATAATCGTTTTATTCTCCATAAGTTCACCTTCTCAACAGTCTTCATATATTACGCCCTATTATGAATATGCCCAGAATAAAGAAAAAAAAACACCTAAACGATTTTTTTAATAATTATTTTAAGACGGTCTTTTTTCGTACGGTCAAGAATATCACTTAAAATAAAGCGTCCTTTGCCTCTTACAGAGACTAAGTCCCCTTCATGTAATTCTTTTGAAGTAGAAGTCACCGGTCGATAATTCAACTTTACTTTTTTAGCCTTTACTAAATCAGCGGCCTTGCCTCTTGATAGTCCAAAAGCCGATCCTACAAGGGCATCAAGACGTACTGATTTAACCGTTGTAGATACATCTACATAAGTAACTGGTTTGGGAATAAATTTTTCGATTCCCACTTGGTGAACAGTCACTTTGCTGCGGCCAACTCTGTCTAAACTTGACAAAGCATAATCGCCCATCTCTTCCAAAATCATGACTTGCGCGCAAGAATCTAATAATACGATATCCCCCATTCGCTCTCTCGAAAAACCTAAACCCATTAAACTACCTAAAACATCCCTATGTTCAATAGCTTCCTGTTGCTTACCGGCCTCAATAACCAGTAATTTTATTGGAAATTCATCTGAATATAGTTTTTCAATGTAATCTGGATGCAAAGCAATAACAACATATTCTGCTTCTTTATAACCACCAAATACAGTATAATTAATCATTCTCGCATGATCCAATATTTGAAAAAAATCCCCCAAAACATCGGGGGATACAAAATACGTGAATTCTGTTGTATGTTGCTTTAGGACCCGATCAATTTGATCACAAAATCGATTTAAGATAATTTTATGATCACTTGATTCTATGTGGATACCTGATAGTGCCTTATCTCTATTCACCATCACTTACAACCCAACAATAAAATTTGAGAGCATTTGTAATAATAAAAATAAAACAAGTGGTGAAAAATCAAACATTGTCCCTCCAAGACCAAGACGTTGTAAAATTCCTCGAATAGGTGATAATAAGGGCTCTGTAATCTCATATAAAAAGCGTGCGATTGGATTCCCCAAGTCACGAATAAACCAAGACATAATTGCTCTTGCAATAATAATAAAATAAATTGCTCTAATAAATAAAAGCAAGGTTAATTTCAATGTATACATAATTTTCTCCTATAACTCTTTCATATCTTTTGATGCCCAAGGATAGACACCTTTCTTACCAAGCTCGCCCTTAACGTCACCAGCTACATCTACATTATTAGGCGCCAAAATAAAAATTCCCCTTGAAATTTTTTGAATATGACCATCAAGTGCATATAAAGCACCACTACAAAAATCAAAAATCTTTCTAGCTAGTTCTGCATCAATATCTTCAATATTAATAATGACAGGTCTTCTGCATTTTAAACTATCAACAATTGTTTTAGTATCATCAAATTCCTTTGGCTGATATAAAACAACTTTCATTTGACTTCCTTTGTGAATATTTACAACATTATTAGAAGCTGTATTTGTTGCTTGTTTTGTAAATGAAGTGGACCCCGTATAATAAGCACCCGCGTTTTGAGTCTTAGTGACTTCGGGTACATCTACTACGTTATCTTCCTCATATGTATCATCTTCTTCTACCGTTTCGATGCCCATGAAATATTTTACCTTATCAATGAACTTATCTGCCATGATTTTGCCTCCCACTATTTACTATAGTCTCTCGCACCATAAATGCCAGTCCCTACTCTTAATAAATTTGCACCTTCTTCAACAGCTACTTCATAATCGCCCGTCATCCCCATTGATAAATATTTCATGTCAACATTATCAATCGACGTTGCTTTTATAGACTCAAATAATTGTTTCATCTCTTTAAAATCTCTACGCGCTAACTCTATATCTCCATAAAATGGCGCAATATTCATTAAGCCTAGAACTTTAATATTTTCCAGTAATGATATCTCTTTAACTAAATTATACGCTTCCCCTTTTGGGATACCAAATTTACTGTCTTCATCTACAACATTTATTTGAATCAACACGTTCATAATTTTTTCGTGTTGTGCTGCTCGTTTATTAATCTCTTTTGCCAATTTCAAACTGTCAACTGAATGAATTAAATCTACTTTGTCAATAATATACTTGACCTTGTTCGTTTGAAGATGACCAATTAAGTGCCACTTAATGCCTTTGCTGATCTGATCAAATTTCCTTGTGACTTCTTGTACTTTATTCTCTCCAATATTTTCAAGTCCATATTTTAACGATTCGTTAATAATATCTTCATCAATTGTCTTAGTTACTGCTATAAGAGTAACTTCATCACGATTGCGACCAGCGCGCGTACAAGCCTTACTAATATTCTCATTTATTTCATCAATGTTTAATTTCAAATAGTTCATCTCTACACCCCTTAGTACACTTTGTCGCCTTCATTAAACTTAGTTGGATTTATAATAACTTCATTAAAACGATCTAAGGTACGAACACGTTTTTTTTCATCTCCACTACCAATATAGAAAAATTCATCTGCTACAACTGCATCTTCTTCATTATACCCTATAACTTTGATTGGTACAAAGGTTGCTGTATTATCTACACCTAAAATTAAAACGCCATTTTGTTCATCCTTTGTTATAATAGAATTTTTCTTAACTTGAAGACCTTGGTAATTCTCACGAACAATTCGTGCATCTACTTTTCTCAACTTATAGAAGTCTGAAAACTGTTCTGTAAACTTTATAACAAGGGCTCCTTGCTCACCACTTTCAAATACATCAGCAACAATCCCTTTAATAGAATCACCATCAATTTCAACTGTGACTACCTTATCTTCTTCATAAGAATTAATTTCTTCTTTCCCGATTATAGATACCAAAAACCAAGTAGATGGCTCAACTAATTTATAAACTGGGCTATTTTTATAGATTACATTATTGCTAAGTGACGAAATACCAATACCTTGATTCATAACGATACTATAATCAATATTATATATTTCTTCTATAGTAAATTCTTCTTCAAAATTATCGACATTAAAAGTAACAATCCCAGCATAAGGACTGTAGAGACTCAAAGACTCTCCTTCACCCAAATCACCCGCCCCAACAAACTGTTGAGAAAAACTAGACTTATTATTGACAAGAGACTTATTCGCTACAAGACGATCACGTTTTTCCATTCGTAAAATCAAGTCCTCTTTGAGCGTGCTTGCTTTTAGATAATCACCTTCTTCAATGGCTAATATAGACGCTTCTAACAAGGCATCAAGAGAGGCATTAATTTCTTCAATATTAACCTCAATCATTTCTGATGGTACCAATGTTTCTTCACTCTCTGCTTCTACAACAAGATTACCGGTTTGACCAGACAACTGATCATTGAAATAAAGCTCCGCTACCTTTTGGCCTTTTTTTACTTTTTCTCCTTCAGCAACAAAATATTTAATGTTTCCAGATGAATTAGAATAAACGATCGTTTCATTTCTAAAAAGTATACTATCGTATCGTCGTTCTACATTGAGTTGATCATAAGACAGTTCATAAGTTAAGTTTTCTTTAAAAAGTGTTGCCAATGCAAATTTAGCAAAAAAGAATAAAATTAGTCCTATAATAAATAATGATCGTAACATTTTAAAAGGCTTTACTTTTACCATATTAATCCCCTAATTAAGTTAGTGAGTTATCACAAAAAGACTACGTTGTCTTTTTGGACAAAGTAGTCTAAAATAATTTACCATATTTTGTGATTACCTTTAATTTCTTTATAGACGCTATTTTAAGTTCAAGTAACTCGTCTTTTTTGGTAACAATACACAGCTCGTTGGTCTGCTTCTTAGCACCAACAACAATACCACGAACCAATCTCTGATCTCTAAGATAAATTTTAATCTCATCACCAATCATTAGTTTCGTTGCACCCAGTTTAAAGACCTTGTAATCAAGGTCATCCACTACTTCTTGTGTTATTTTCTTGCTATCTAACTGTACTTTTTCGTTAACTATATCAATACTTTCTTTTAAAACAGAAAAAAGATACCCAAATAGTGAAACGAATAAGGCTATTTCAGCTAATATAATTAAAATTTCTATCATAATATCACCTGACTCCATTATACACCAAGCATAAGCAAATTTAAAGTTTTAGGTCCACTTCTCCTAGACGAACCTAAATTTTGCTTCCATTTCGTGTTTTTTTGCACGACTCATCAATGCTTTAACCGCTTCTCTTGCATCGAATGATTCATATACAACTTGATAAAGTGCATGCGTTATCGGCATTTCCACATTGTATTTTAAAGATAAGTCATAAGCTGAACGGATGGTATAAATCCCTTCAACAACCATACCAATCTTATCGACAGCAGCATCCACTGCCATACCTTCACCAATCAAAATACCGCACCGCCTATTACGGCTATGCATACTGGTACAAGTAACAATTAAATCACCAATACCTGACAAGCCACTAAAGCTCGACATATCTGCACCCATTTTTTCTCCAAGTATAGAAATTTCTCTAATTCCTCTTGTCATAAGTGCAGCTTTAGAATTATCTCCAAAACCCATACCATCTGATATACCAGCACCTAAAGCAATAATATTTTTAAGCGCGCCACCAAGTTCGACACCTACAATATCCATGTTGGTGTAGATTCTTAAATACTCAGTAATAAATAAATCTTGTATAAGTTCTGCTGCTTTTAAATCTTCTGAAGAAGAGACTAAAGTTGTCGGTAATTTAGCAGCAACTTCTTCTGCATGAGAGGGCCCAGATAATGATACGAATTTCACTTTAGGATAAAATTCTGAAACGATTTCTGATACACGCTTCAAACTACCTATTTCAATACCCTTAGATACATTTACAACAATTTGATCAGCTTTAATAGAACCACTTGTCTGTTCAAGTACCGAACGAATTGCTTGAGATGCAATTGCTATAACAACCACATCTTTATTTTGAATTGCACCCTTTAAATCCATTGTTGCTCTTATATGATCACAAAAAAAGACATTCTTTAAATAACGTTCATTAGTACGTTTTTCATTAATTTGTTTGCATTGATCTTCATTTCTTGTCCAAAGGGTCACGTCATGTCCATTATCAGCTAAAACAATTGATAAAGCACTTCCCCAGGACCCTGCTCCTAATACACAGATATTCAAAAAATCACTTCCTTAGTTAATTTTTCTTTTCTCTTACGATAAATTTCAATGATGTACCCTCAAATTTAAAGTTCTTTCTTAATTGATTCTCAATATAACGTATATATGAGAAATGCGCTAATTCTTTATCATTAACAAAGAGTATAAACGTCGGTGGTTTTACCGATGATTGTGTCATGTAATAAATCTTTAAACGCTTACCCTTATCTGAAGGTGGTTGATTTAGTAAAATCGCTTCATTTAAGATGTCATTTAAAAGCCCCGTTGTTACACGTAATGTTTGTTGTTCTGCAACATAGTTAACAAGCTTCAAAATATTATCAAAACGTTGGCCTGTCTTTGCTGAAATAAATTCAATAGGTGCGTATTTCATATATGCAAGTTCAGTACGAACAGTTGCAACATAGTCATTATATGTTTTGTTATCTTTTTCAATAAGATCCCATTTGTTTACAACAATAACAACCGCACGACCTGCTTCATGAGCATAACCTGCAATTTTTGTATCTTGATC
>Ga0193962_1000698_pt1 | contig 15616 bp, 15 predicted proteins | sample FB_5_MG_FD_140335 | JGI IMG/M metagenome (GOLD analysis project Ga0193962, IMG submission 140335) | Microbial mat bacterial communities from the Broadkill River, Lewes, Delaware, United States - FB_5_MG | ecosystem: Environmental > Aquatic > Freshwater > River > Microbial mats | place: USA...
AATGGATCCTCCTACATCTCACATTTTATCAAATAATATTGAAAGTGTAAAAGTTATTGAAGGTCCTTATGATGTAGAGAACTTTGGAACACTTAGTGGAAATGTAATAGTAAAAACAAAAGAGCCAAGTAAAGAAGTAAGTGGTGAGATTAATCTAGGTGCTGGAAGTTTTGGATATAAAAAAGCTAGTGCTAGTATTAGTGGTGGAACTGATAAATTTAAAGTTCTAGTTTCAACTTCTATTGAAAAAGGTGATCAATATGAAGATGGTGAAGGAAATGACTTCCTAGAACAGCAAATTGCAAATAATGTTCTAGGATCTAATCAATATTCTAAAAGTGATATAGAAGCTTTTGAGAAAAAAACACTTCTTACAAAAGCTGTTTACAACATAGATGATAGTTCTGAAATAAATCTATCATATACTGCAAATAGAAGTGACAATGTTCTTTATCCAAATACACCAATGGATGCAGATTATGATGATTCAAATATTTATACTATTGGATACACGAAAAGAGATTTAGCAGATTTTTCAAAAGAGTTAAATTTAGATTATTATTATTCTAATGTTGATCATCCTATGAGTACAACTTTAAGAAATAATGGTGCGATGCAAATGACAAATCATATGAAATCATCGATTTGGGGTGTGAAACTTAAAAATACTACTGAAATTAAAGATTATTTATTAACTCTAGGATTAGATACAAGTGTTAGAAATTGGCGAGGAAAATATTATAGTTTAGCTAATCCATATATAGATGATTCAATAGCAAGTACAGATACTACAAATAAAGCTATATTTTCAAAAATAGAAAAATCTTTTGGTAAATTGGATTTAGAGTTTGGGACAAGATATGACTATACAGATATTGAAACAATTGATACTACTAAAAAAGATAATAAATATACTGCTTTAAGCGCAAATATTTTTGCTATTTATAATGCAGATCAAAATACAAAATATTTTGCTGGTATTGGAAAATCATCTAGGGTTCCAGATGCTAGAGAGTTATATTCGAAGACACGAACAGGAGTATACACAGGTAACGATGATCTAGAAGATACTAAAAATTATGAAGCTGATTTAGGATTTGAGAAAACTATAGGTGCTTTTAATATTAGAACTAAGTTATTCTATTCTGTATTAAAAGACTATATTTACAATAGTGGAACATTTGAAAATATTGATGCAAAAATTTATGGTATAGATATTGGCGGGTTTTACTATATGAATGATAATGTATCATTTGATTATGGTTTAGCATATCAAAGAGGAAAAAAAGATGGAAATTATTCTGATAAAGATTTAGCAGAGATTCCACCATTGAAAGCAAATATTGCGTTAAATTATGAAGATAAAAAAGCAAAGTATACAGCTGAAATATTAGCAGTTGATAATTGGAATAGCTATGATTCAAGTGCAGATGAACAAGAGTTAGCTGGATATGCAGTAGTAAATCTTAAGTATAATAATGAAATATTTAAAAATATAGGATTAACATTAGGTGTTGATAATGTACTTGATAAAACTTATAATTCAACAAATACTTATCAAGATATTAACTATGTAGGATTTGGTGATGTTCAATTACTAAACGATCCAGGAAGATATTTCTACGCAAACTTAAAATATAGCTTTTAAAAGCTATATTTTAATCAAAATCTATTCTAACTTGAGTTTGTCCAGTTGTACCAAACTCTTGGTCAATATTGTTTGCAATCTCTTTAAAATCAATTCCTTGAATTTCTTTTAGACTTTTTAAAATCTCTTTTTTCCCATTTATAAGTTCTTTTGATTTAATACCATGAGAAATAGATAAACTAGCTTCAACAAATGCTGATAATTTATCACACTGTTTTAAAGCAAGTCCATCAATAGGATTGTATTTGTTTTGATTATATTTTGATACATCATCTACAACTTCAATTTTATCTTCATAGATTTTATTTTCAAACTCTTCTTTTTTACCATCATAAAGTCCTAAAATATATGAAAATTCATTATGTAACTCCTCTGGTACATTTGGTAAAATATCATCTTCAATTTTTTCTAATTCATACTCAGCAATAATATCTGATAATTCATCCACGCAATATTTTACTGGTGTTATTATATCTCTTGTTAGTGCTTCTGGTAAATCATGAAACAAAGCGGTAAAGAAGTTATTTTGAATTCTTTTATCACAAGCATTTACATCAATTGAGAAAAAGTATCCAAATATTGCAACTGTTAGCATATGACCTAAAACTGATGTTTCAGGAACTCTTGGAGTTTGTGCCCAACGTTTTTGAAATCGAAGTCTACCACTTAAATCAATAACTTTTGCAAGCTTTTTATTTAAAGCAATTTTTCTAACACCAATTAATTCATAATAATCTTCAATTTCTTCTTCAACACTTTTTTTAACATCTTCAATATCTGTTAAAAATTGACTGGTTTGATAAACAATTGAAAATTCCCATTTAGTAGCTAAGTAAGAAGCTGCTTTTAAGATAAATCTCTCTTTTTTATAAATCTCAGGATTATTTAAATAGTCTTCAAATTTTTGTAAAAATGTTCCATTGTCTATATCTTTTAAAGAAGGTGATAGTTTTGAGATAACCCAAGTGTTTATCTCTTTAGATTTTTTTTGTAAGGCTTTTCTAAATACGTCAGGTCTAATATCAGTTACAACTACACGTCTTAGAAACTCAAAAATACCTGCTTCTATTAAGTGTGTATAGTTTACATCTTTTTCTAGTTTTGCAATAAAATATGCAATGATAAACTTATGAGCTTGTTTATCAAGCTCAACAAGTTCTACCATTCTTGGATAATCATTCCATCTTTGGATTGATGCAGAAGAGAAAATTGAATCAATTATTTTTGAATTAATCAATTTTTATCCTTAGGCTTATTCTTTTTAGTATCTTCTTTATCATTGGAAAAAAACATCATCTTTTTTCCAAGAAGTATTAAGATAACAACTACAAACATCATTAAATATATTTGCCAAGGTTCTCTCATTAATTATCCTTTTTTAATAAATCTAAGCTCTACAACTTCCTATTTTACTAATAGCATTGATTTTTTCAACTCTACCTTCATGTCTCCCACCTGCAAATGATGAATCATTCCATGCATCTACAATAGCTTCAACCATACCAAATCCAGAAACTCGCTCACCTAAACAAATCACATTTGCGTCATTATGTTCTCTTGCCATTTTAGCTGAGTATTCATTATGACAAAGTGCTGCTCTAATTCCATCAAATTTATTAGCAGCCATGCTCATTCCAATTCCCGAACCACAAATTAAAATACCTTTGCTTCCTTCATTTTTAAGAACATTTTCACATACCTTTGCTGCAAAATCTGGATAGTCAACTCTATCTTTTGTATTTGGTCCTAAATCAATAACTTCATGACCTCTTTTTTCAAATAACTCTTTTACATAAGCTTTGATATCAATACCTGCGTGATCTGCACCAATATAATATTTCATTTAGTATATACCTTTTTCATGATTTATTTCTATATTTTTTGTATTCATTTTTTCTTCAATTGTATCAACTTGTTTTAATACTCTATCCCATCTAATTTCTTTTTCATCATTCCATGAAAAATAAATAACCCAAGGAGTTCCAACTACAAACTTATAAGGAACAGTTCCCCAAAATCTAGAATCATTTGAGTGGTCTCTATTATCACCCATCATAAATGTTTCATCTTCAGGAACCATAATTGGCATCATATTAAATAATTCACTTGGATTTAATCCATTATTTACAACACTTGGATCATTGTGAATACCTGGATGTTCTTTTTTATATGGATTTACAACCCATAATTTATCACCAACTTCAATAATACTATCTTTATCATAATTAGCTTTTACATACTCATTACCTTCTTTTGGATGAAGTAATAAGTTCTTGTCTTTTAATGCAACGATGTCTCCACCAGTTGCTACTGCTCTTTTTACATAATGAATAGCTTCATTTTTTGGATATCTAAATACTACAATATCTCCACGTTTTGGTCTAGGACCTTCAATTAAATGGCCATTGTCATTAAAATCAGGAAGCATTTTAACTTCTAACCATGGTATTCTTGGTACTGGAATTCCATATGAAAACTTTTTTACAAAAAGCATATCACCAATTAAAAGAGTGTTTTTCATAGATCCACTAGGAATCACGAAAGCTTGTGCAATAAATGACATAATCACAAGAACTATAACAATAGTTCCTGTCCATGTTGATGACCAATTGTAGATTTTTCTAAACATTTATTTAGCTTCTCTTTTTTCTCTTAAATTTGCAGCCTTAACTGTATTTTTAAGAAGCATTCCAATAGTCATTGGTCCAACTCCACCTGGAACTGGTGTAATAAATGATGCTTTTTCTTTACAATCTTCAAAATCTGCATCACCTGTTAATTTTCCAGTATCTAGTCTATTAATACCAACATCAATTACAACAGCACCATCTTTTATCATATCAGCTTTTAAAAGATGAGGAACACCAACTGCAATAATTACAATATCAGCAGCTAAAGTCTGAGCTTTTAAATCTTTTGTTTTTGAATTACATACAGTTACAGTTGCTTTTGCATTGATTAAAAGTGATGCCATTGGTTTACCAACAATATCAGAACTTCCAATAACACAAGCATTTTTACCAACTAAGTCAATTCCATACTCTTCAAACATTCTCATAACACCAAATGGAGTTGCTGGTAAAAATGAATCTAAATTTGAAACCATTCTTCCTACATTGTAAGGATGGAAACCATCAACATCTTTTAATGGGTCAATTGCTTCAAGAACAACAGTTGTGTCAATATGTTTTGGCAAAGGTAATTGAACTAAAATACCATCTAATGATGGGTTTTCATTCATTCTTTTAATTGTCTCTAATAACTCATCTTGAGTAATAGTATCTGGCATTTCATGTACAACAGAATAAATGCCAGCATTTTTACAAGATTTTGCTTTACTAGCTACATATGTAGCACTAGCAGCATCGCTACCAACTAAAATAACTGCTAAACCTGGAGTTATGTGTTTTTCTTTTATAAGTTCTTCAACTTCAACTTTTACTTCATCTTTAATTTTATTCGATAATGCTTTTCCATCTAGTAATGTCATGGGATTGAACCTTCTAATAATATGTTTTATAATGTAGATGATAATAGCTAAAATTCAATTACAAAAAGTTAAATTAAAAGTCATAATATAGATTAATAAAAAATTTAGCAAAATTTAAATATAATTGCGCCCTAAAATAAAAATACAAAAGGATCGTTTATGTTAGAGGGTATCGTAAGAGATAGTATGACAAAACAAGCAACTAAAACTTTAAGAAGAGATGGTTATTTAATAGCTAATATCTATGGAAAAGGTTTAGAAAATGTTTCAACTGCATTCAAAAAGAATGAGTTTATTAAATTTTTAAGAACAAAAGAAACTATCGCATTTGATGTTACAGTTTCAGGAACAGTTTATAAAGTAGTAGTACAAGAGTACCAAAAATGTCCATTAACTTCAGATTTATTACATGTTGATTTAATGGTTGCACAACCAGGTGTTATTGCATCTTATAAAGTTCCAGTAATTGGAACAGGTACTGCAATTGGTATTAAAAACAAAGGTCTTTTAATGACTCACACTAAAAGAGTTCCTGTTAAATGTACAATTGAAAATTTACCAGAAAACATTACTATTGATGTAACTGATTTAGATACAGGTGATAATGTATTAATTAGAGATTTAAACTTACCAGAAACTGTTAAATGTTTCTTAGATCCAAGAGTTCCAGTAATTGGTATAATTAAAGCTAAGTAATTTAACTTTATGCATCTAATAATTGGTCTTGGAAATATAGGTGAAAAATATCAGCTAACAAGACACAATGTAGGATTTATGGTTATCGATGAGATGACCAAAAATCTTGCAACTACAAATATAAATAAATCAAACTTCCAATCTACACTTTTAAAATCAGGTTATAACTTATTTTCAAAACCAACAACATATATGAATAATTCTGGTGTTGCAGTTCATTCGATTATGGAATATTATAAAATTGATATTGAAGATATTATTGTAATTCATGATGATTTAGATTTACCTTTTGGTACAGTTAAGTACAAAATAGGTGGAGGACATGGTGGTCATAATGGATTAAGATCTATTGATGCACATTGTGGAAAAGAATATATTCGTGTAAGAATAGGAATTGGAAAACCTCAAAATAAAAGTGATGTTGCAAATTATGTACTTAGCAACTTTTCAAAAGAAGAATTAAATAAACTACAAGATATAATAACTCATACTATTAAAGCGATTGACGCACTTAAAACTGAAGAAATTGATCAGGTAAAATCCAAATTTACATTGAAATAAAATGAGCATATTAACAAGATATATTTTAAAAAAGTATTTATTAAATTTTATTGTTGTCCTAATTTCGCTTGAACTATTTTTTGTTGGAATTGATTTCTTACAAAATTTTAAAAAGCTACCAGATTCTGCGAATTTACAACTTTTATACGTATTATATAATGGCTTTTTTACTTTAACATTAGCACTACCTTTATCTATTGTTTTTGGATGGATAGTTACATTAGTGATATTTATTAAAAACAATGAATTAGTAGCTTTTAATGCACTTGGTAGTAGAAGTAAAGATATTTATGCTCCTGTTGTAAAAATATCACTATTTTTAATATCTTTATTGATTTTAATGCAAGCGACTCCTTTAGCTTACTCTTATGATCAGAAAAGAAAAATTTTACATGATGAATATTTTACAAGTACAAAAACTGATATTTTTTTAAAATATAATGATAACTATGTATATTTTAAAAAACTTTTACCATTAGAAAAGAAAGCAGAAGGTATACATATTTATAAGGTAAAAGATAAAGATATTGTACAATCAATTGTTGCAAGAAATGCATATTTTCAAAATAATAAATGGTATGTAGTTGATGCAAAAATTATAAATAAACCTTCACAATTAGATTTAGAAACATCAAGATTAGATATTAAATATGAAAAGTTTTTAAATACTCTAGAAGGTTTTAAACCAAAAATTCTTGATAATGTATATGAGTCAAAATCAAATTTCTCTATACTTGATGCAGTATCTGCATTGGTTTTATTGTCAAACCAAGGTATTAACACTGATAAAATTAGAGCTGCTTTATACAATCAAGTTGTTGTTTCTTTTTTTGTAATACCAATACTTTTATTAGTATTTGCCTACGCTTCATTAAATAGTAGATTTTTTAATATGGGTAAGTTTACATCTTTATCTATTTTTGGAACATTGATTGTTTGGGGTGTATTTTTTATGCTTTACAAGTTTACAAATGGAGGAATTACAATTCCTGAAGTATCAATTTTATTGCCTTTTATCTTATGGATAATTGGTTCTTTACTATTTTACAAAAAGAAAATGAATTCTTAGAAGGTAATTATGAAATCACATATTAAAGCATACGGTATTGTTCCTTATCTTGTTACAAAAGATGATATAAAAATATTATTATGTAAATCTGTCGCTAGTAAGGAAAAATGGGGATGTTTAAAAGGTCTTAAAGAAAAAGATGAAAACGCTTATGAATGTGCTCAAAGAGAATTGTTTGAAGAAAGTAGTATAAAAGTTGAAATAGGATTATTTGAAGATTATTTTGAACAAATAAACTTAGAAAAAGATATTGGTATTTGGTTAGTTAATGCTTCAAATATTGAAAACATAAATGAAATGTTTTTTGATGATAAACTAAAAAACAATTTTTTATCTTGGGAGAATTCAAAAGTAAAATTCTTTTCTATTTATGATTTACCAAATATAAGAAAGAAACAAATGACTTTAATAAAAGAGATAAAAAGTTTTTTAAAGAATAAAAAACTTCATCCCTAGTCAAATCTTGATTTCATTTCAAAATAAGCATCAATACCATTAGCCATTCCTTGTGCTAATAACTTTTGATAAGCACTATTATACAGTTTTCTACCTTCTTGTGGATGTGAAATATATCCAAGTTCAACTAGTATCGATGCTTGTGGAGCATCTAATAATACCCAGAATGGTCCTGGTCTAGAACCTTTATCTTTTACTTTATGTTTTGTTCGTACAGATGCTAGCATCTCTCTTTGTACATCAATTGAAAGTAATCTTGAGTATCTAAGTTTAGGACTATTCAATGATGATAAAAAGGCTTGAGTATTAGAGTTACTCATTTTTCTTATATCAGATTTATTCTCTTTTGCTGCAACTCTTTTTGCTCTTTCAGTTTTTGCAGGACTTAAGTAATATGTTTCAATACCACTTACTTTTGCTGCATTTTTTTTAGCAACTGAGTTTGCATGGATTGATACAAATACATCTGCATTTTTTCTTAATGCTAAATCTGTTCTTTTCCCAACTTTAATAAACTCATCTTTACTTCTAGTTAAATAGACTTTGTGTCCACGTTGTTTCAAAATAGTATATAAATATTTGGCTACTTTTAAAGTAACAACTTTTTCATATTTCTTATTTGATCCAACTGCACCTGGATCATGTCCACCATGTCCTGCATCAATTACTATAGTTTTACTTTGGAAGTTTTTATATGGAGTTGTTTTTACTTTTTTAGTAGTATTAGAACTTTTTGAAATCCCAGAGATTTTAATCGTTAATTTTCTTTTATTTAAAATATAGTAAACTTTTAAATTCTTCTTATCTGAAATTCTAATTCTCGTTTTATCTTTATCTTTTGAGGAAACAATAATTCTTCTTAATCCATCTATTGATAATTTAATTGGTTTTGTATATTTAAACTTACCTTTTAAATCAAAAACATCTTCATAATATCCATTGTTTTTATATGCTACATAAGCTAGATCTTTTTTTGAAAAGTTTTTATTAAATTCTATTACTATAGAGTTGTCTTTTGTATTTATTGATCTTATTTCATTATCATTATCTATAAAATTATTTGAATTTTGATTTTCTTTTATTGGAACTATTTCTTTTTTAATTTCTTTTTTTACTTGTTTCTTATTATTTAAATCACGTATATTTATGATTATTTGTTTTTCTTTTACTGTATAAAATGTTTTTAAATTCTTTTCATTTGCTAATACAATCCTAAGTGTTTTAGCCTTAAATTGACCTATTGATATTTTCTTAATATTTTTTATTTTTAAAACTGTAGGCTGTGCATCTTTAAAATTACCATTTATATCAAATACATCTTTGTAAATACTTCCTTGATGCAGTTCAAAAAATCTTATATAATCTTTTGATATCTTATTGTTAAAGTTAATAATAATGGAGTCATTTTGAGTATAAACCGATTTAATTGTATATTTACTATTTGAATTTGTAGAAGTTGATTTTTGAGTAGTTTTTCTATCTCGTTTTCGTAGTATTTCTAATTTCTTAACATCAGGTGTAGTATTTTTATTTAGTTTTTTTCCTAATACAATAAGTTTTTCTAACTCTTGTATTTTTGCAGCATTATCTTTTCTAAGCACTGCCTTTAAGTAAGCCATTTTAGCAGCACGATACTCTTCTTTGTAATCTGCAGCACTAAGTGCTGAGATTGAAAAGATTAAATACGTTAATATTAGAATAAAAAATCTGTTAAAAATTTTTATTCTCCTTGAGTTAATTTTGTAATTAATTCTTTAACTGTAATTATTTTATTTACTTTATAACCATTTGCTCCTGAGAAGAATAGTCCTGTGTCTAAATCTCCATTATATGCAGCACCTAATCTATCAGCAATACAATATCCTACAGCCTTGGCTTCAACACCTCTATTACAAGGTGCTACACAGTTTGAAATACACTGTACTTTTGGAGCTGTATTATTAGCCATTGAAAATTGTAAATTAGTTCTAACTGATCTTGCTGGTAATCCAACAGGAGATTTTCCTAATTTAATATCTTCAGATTTTGCATTTAATAATACATTTTTTAAATTAGGATGAGCATCACATTCAAAAGTACCAATAAACCTTGTAGCCATTTGTACACCAGTACATCCCATAGCTTGAAATTTATCAATATCATTTTTATCCCATACCCCACCTGCTGCAATAATTGGAATATCTTCACCCCAGTTTTTTGCTTCTTCAATAACTGGACCCACAATATTTTCTAATTGAAACTCTTCTTTGAAACAATCTTCATATTTGAAACCTTGGTGTCCACCACTTAAAGGACCTTCAACAATAATTGCATCAGGAACTCTATTGTATTTTTTCCATTTTTTACAAATAAGTTTTAATGCTCTTGCACTTGAAACAATTGGAACTAGTGCAACATCTGGAAAGTCTTTTGTAAATTCTGGCATATTTGTAGGTAATCCAGCACCAGTAATAATAATATTAATACCTGCTTCACAAGCATCTTTTACCATTCTTCCATAGTCATTACATGCATGTAAAATATTACAAGCTAATGGAGCATCACCACAAATTTTTCTAGCATTTGCTACAATTTCAAAAAATGAATCTCTTGAGTAAAAGTTTAAAGCATCTTTTGGCTTATCTTTTCTCATTACAACATTAACATTTTCACTTTTATTTCTGTAGTATCCTGTTCCAACTGAAGAAATAACACCAAGTGCACCTTCTTTAGAAACATTTCCAGCTAATTGATCCCAGCTTATTCCTACACCCATACCACCTTGGATAATAGGGTGTTTTATCTCATATTTTCCTATCTTCAAAATTAGCCCTTTTATTTTATAATTATCTTAGCGAAATTCTTTTTACCTTTTTGTAAAATGTACTCACCAATTTGTAAATTTAGTTTATCATCACTTACTTTTTCTTGATTAAGTGATACAGCGTTCGCTTTTACATCTCTTCTTGCTTGTGAAGTTGAATTTACAAGTTTAGCCTCAACTAAAGCTTGACAAATCCAAATCTCTCCTTCAAAAGTATATTCATTCATATCTGTAGGGATGTCTTTTTTTGCAAAAACTTTTTTAAACTCTTCTTTTGCTTTTTCTCCACTTCCAACTCCGTGAAATCTATCAACAATTTCAATAGCAAGTGAATCTTTTACATCTTTTGGATGTAATGTTTTGTTTTCTACGCCTTTTTTTAAAGCAGCTATTTCATTTAACGATTTTGAAGATAATAATTCAAAATATCTCCACATTAATTCATCAGAAATAGATAATACTTTTCCAAACATATCAAAAGCTTCATCAGTAACACCAATATAGTTACCAAGTGATTTTGACATTTTTTGAACGCCATCTAATCCTTCTAAGATTGGCATCATTAAAACAGCTTGTTGTTTCTTACAATTATACGCTTTTTGTAATGTTCTTCCCATTAAAAGATTAAACTTTTGGTCTGTTCCACCAAGTTCTATATCTGTATTCATAGCAACTGAATCATAACCTTGTAATAAAGGATACATAAATTCACTAACTGCAATAGGAGTATTTGACTCATATCTCTTTGAAAAGTCATCTCTTTCAATCATTCTAGCAACTGTTAGATTTGAAGCAAGTGAAATTAAACCACCTGTACCCAATTCTTTTAACCATTTAGAATTAAACATAACTTCTGTTTTTGATTCATCTAAGATTTTAAAAACCTGTGTTTTATAGCTTTGTGCATTATCTAATACATCTTGTTCACTTAAAACTTTTCTAGTTTCACTTTTTCCAGTTGGATCACCAATCGTTGCAGTAAAATCTCCAATTAAAAATTGAACAATTCCTCCAAATTTTTGAAATAGTGCTAATTTTTGGATTAGTACTGTATGTCCTAAGTGTAAATCAGGTGCAGTTGGATCAAATCCTGCTTTTACATAAAAGTTTTCACCTGTTTCATAATATCTTTTGATTAATTTTTCAATTGACTCAATGTCAATAATTTCAGATGTACCTCTTTTAATCTCTTCTAGTGCTTCTTGAACTTTGTTTTCCATTAATTTTATGCCTTTTTACTACTTGTTATATGCATCTTTTTTTGATGAGAATTCTATAACTTTTACTTTTCTTTCTATAATTTTTCTTACTTCATCAATATTAGATTTATTTATTTCAAATTCAATATCACAATATTGTCTATATAGATGTTGCTGTCTACCATACTCAACAGAAAGGATATATCCTTCATATTGTGACATATAAGTAAGAACTCTCGCTAGTTCGCCTTTTGTATTTGGCATACTAACTACCATTTTATATTGGTACAAAGTATCTTTTGTCCATTTACAAAATAGCATTTGATGTTTATTTTTTATTTTATCATAGGCTTTATCACACATCTTGTGATGAATAACCGCTTCGTTTCCATTTTTAAATGCAACCATATCATCGCCAAATTTAGGATGACAACAGTGGTCAAATGATACAGAATTTATACTAAAATTTGAATATATTAAGATATTATCAAACTTAAATTCTTTAATTTTACTAGTAAGTATTTTAAAACGTGTTAGGATACCTCTATCTTTAACAATGTTTTTTTCAATTGTCTGCTTTACATGCTTGAAATAATCAAGGATTTCTGATATTTTATGTGGTGTATCTATATCGTATTTTCTTGAGACTTGTACATTATATCTAGAGAAAACAGTATCAATAATATTCTTTCCATACATCTCATCTATTTCTTTTATTTTATGTCCACAAAGAAGCTTGATTTGTTTTTTTGCTCTTGATGTTTTAACCATATCTACCCATGAACACCTAGCTATTACTATATCACCTGTTTCTATTGTAACAATATCTGTACTTTTAAGTTCAGTTAATAAGGGTTTTCTAATTTTATTAATTAGGCAAGATACTGCACTTTTACCTACATCTGTGTGTACAGCAAATGCGAAATCATAAGCAGTTGAACCTACTGGTAAATTAAATATTTGCCCCTTAGGTGAATAAACAACTATTTCTTCTGTATATAAATCATCTTTTGTTTCTTGATAAAATTCTTCAACGTTTTCATTAGAAAATTCTAGAGATTTTAACCAGTTTAAATTTGTAGTCTGTTTAGCACCTGATTTATATTTCCAGTGTGCAGCAATACCAAATTCAGCTACTTTATTCATTTCAAATGAACGTATTTGAATCTCATAAATTTTTGAATTATAAAAAACAGTTGTATGTATCGTTTGGTAACCATTTTCTTTAGGTGTTGCAATATAATCTTTAAATCTTGAAATTAGTGGCTTATACTCTATATGAATACATCCTAAAACCTTGTAACAATCGATATCATCATCGACTAAGATTCTTATTGCAAAAAGATCTAATACTTCATCTATTGAAATACCTTTTCTTTGCATTTTTAAGTAAATAGAATAATGATGTTTAATTCTACTATAGATTTTAATTTTGTCTAAGTCATAACCATTTTTTTCAAGTAATTTTTTTGTTGTTGAAATAAATGTATTAAAAGTTAATTGAATTGCATGTTGTTCTTCTTTTAAAAAATCATCAATTATTTTATATTCTTTTGGATAAATATAATAAAAAGCTAAATCTTCTAATGCATTTTTTAAAGTAGAGATTCCTAATCTATTAGCAATTGGAACATAAACTACAAGTGTTTCTTCAGCAATTCTTTTTTGCTTATTAGATGGTAGTGCATCAAGTGTAAGCATATTATGTAGTCTATCACATAATTTTACAACTAAAACTCTTACATCATCAATAGATGCAATCAGCATTTTTCTAAATGTTAGTGCTGATGAAATTAATTTTGAATCATTTGTGTTATTTGAGGAAATGAACTCATTTTCTCTTATTTCTACAATTTTCGTAAGACCATCAACCATATGAGCAATATCACTTCCCCACCGTTGTTTTACATAATCAAGTGAAAAGTTTGTATCTTCAACTACATCATGAAGTAGTGCAGTTGCAATAATTGATTCTTCATTAGAAAAATGTGCAGTAATGGAAGCAACTAAAATCGGATGAACACAATAAGGTTCTCCACTTTTTCTATATTGACCTCTATGGGCTTCTATTATAAAATCTATTAAATCTTTTAATTTGGGAGTTATTGTAGTTTGAGCTTCAAGCTCTTTGATAGCGTCTTCGACATTATTAATATGTCGAACTTTGTTAATAAATGGATCCATACTTAAATAGACAAGTTATAAAAGCTAGGCTTTTATAACTATTCTTTGTCTACTAAACCTTCAATTTTTAATAAACCACTTGCAATCTCATCAATTGCAATATCAGTATATTTCATTTTTTGAGTGTTTTGCTCTAATAAAGGTTTTGCACCTTTACTTAATTCATCTGCTCTTTGACCAACAGCAATAGCTAAAATATATCTATCATTATTTACTTGTTTTAAAGCTTGTGACATTCTTTCTTCTAATCTCATGTTTTTTCCTTGATTTAAATTCTTACTTAACGATTGAACATTTACTTGTATCACCATTGATGATTTTAAGTAAATTCCCTTTTTCATTCATATTTGCTACTACTATTGGTAATTTGTTATCTTTTGCTAATGCAATTGCTGTATCATCCATAACTTTGATATGATCTTCTAAAGCTTGATCATAAGAAATAGTATCTAATTTTACTGCATCATCAAATTTCATTGGATCTTTATCATAAATTCCATCAACTTTTGTTGCTTTAATTAATAAAGAAGCTCCAATTTCTGTTGCTCTTAGAGTTGCTGCTGTATCAGTAGTAAAGTAAGGGTTTCCTGTACCTGCACTAAAAATAACAACTCGGTTTTTTTCTAAATGTCTAGCTGCTTTTCTTACAATAAATGGTTCAGCAATTTGTTCCATTTTAATAGCTGTTTGTAATCTTGCATTTAAACCTTTATGCTCTAGTGCTTCTTGCATAGCAATACCATTAATAACAGTTCCAAGCATTCCCATGTAATCACCACTAGTTCTTTTGATAATACCATCAGCTGCTGCGCTTACACCTCTAATAATATTTCCACCACCAATAACAATACCAACCTCCACATCATTGTCTACAAGTTCTTTAATCTCTTCAGCAATATAATCTAGTATTTTTGTATCAATACCATAACCTTCTTCACCTGCTAATGCTTCACCTGAAAATTTTACAAGTACTCTTTTGTTCATGTGTGTGTCCTTTATAGTTTTGCGATTTTATCTTAAATTTGTTTAATTTCTAATTAATAAACTAGCTAAGTGCCCATTCGTAAAATGGAATCACATTGATTTTAAAAGTATCATGAAAAATTTTTTCATCATTTGATACCGTAATAATATTTAGTTCTTTAATCTCATATTCATCCATTATTTTATAGATTTTTCTTAGTGTTGATTTGACTAAAAAGCTATTAAAAAAGGGAATTCCTACAATTGCTAATTTTTTGGATTTTATATAAAAATCGATATTATCAAGATAATAAATATTTTTATATTTATCAATTAGTTCTAAAAAAATCATATTTGTAAACTCATTTTTGAACTTTTTATGATGTGAAATAGAGTTTAAAAAAGAGTGATTATATGAATATATTTTTTTATTTGCCTTTTCTTGATTATATTTTTCAACAAAATATATTGTTTTATTGATTTCTAAAGTTTTGCATGTTTCATAAAACTTATCTTTTGATATTTTTATTTTATTTTTTAAGTTAGT
>Ga0193962_1000699_pt1 | contig 15579 bp, 13 predicted proteins | sample FB_5_MG_FD_140335 | JGI IMG/M metagenome (GOLD analysis project Ga0193962, IMG submission 140335) | Microbial mat bacterial communities from the Broadkill River, Lewes, Delaware, United States - FB_5_MG | ecosystem: Environmental > Aquatic > Freshwater > River > Microbial mats | place: USA...
ACCACATTTTTCACATACAACACCTTTGTATCTCATCTTTTTGTATTTACCACAAAGACATTCGTAATCTTTTACAGGTCCAAAAATTTTAGCACAAAATAAACCATCTCTTTCAGGTTTAAGTGTTCTATAGTTAATAGTTTCAGGTTTTTTAACTTCACCAGATGACCATGAAAGAATCTTTTCAGGACTTGCAAGTCTTAATTGAAAGGCCGAAAAGTCTGTCGGTCTTTCTAATTCTTTAATTTCAATAGGTTGTAATATTTTTTCAGTTTTACTCATTAGTTTCTACCTCTTCAAAGATCTCTACATCAAGTCCAAGAGCTTTAAGCTCTTTAGTTAATACAAAGAATGTTTCTGGAACACCAGAAGCTGGAACGTTTTCACCATTAGCAATTGCTCTATATGCTTTTGTTCTACCTTCGATATCATCAGATTTTGTTGTTAACATCTCTTTAAGTACATTAGTTGCACCATATGCTTCTAAAGCCCATACTTCCATTTCCCCAAATCTCTGATCACCAAATAGTGCTTTACCACCAACTGGTTGTTGAGTTACAAGTGAGTAAGGTCCAGTAGATCTTGCATGCACTTTTTCATCAACAAGGTGATGAAGTTTAAGCATATACATATATCCAACGTTAACTCTTTCTTTCATAACTTCACCAGTTGTACCATCTGTTAATGTAGTTTTACCATCTAAATCAACTTTTGCTAATTCAAATAATTTTACAAACTCATCTTCTTTTACACCATCAAATACTTGAGTTGCAAATCTAACACCTTTAGTCCAATCTTGACCATATTTAACTAATTCTTCATCAGATAAAGAATCCATAAATTCTTTTCCATTCATTAGTTTTGCAACTTGTGCAATATCAGTCATCTTAGATCTAAGTTCTTTAATAAAATCAACTTTCTTAGCATCAAAAATATCTTGGATTTGTGCTCCAAGTCTTTTTCCTACTAAACCTAAGTGAACTTCTAGAATCTGCCCGATGTTCATTCTTGAAGGTACTCCAAGTGGGTTAAGAATAACATCAACAGTAGAACCATCTTCTAAGTAAGGCATATCAACTTGAGGAACAATATTAGAAACAATACCTTTGTTTCCGTGACGTCCTGCCATTTTATCCCCAACTTTAATTTTTCTCTTAGTTGCTACATAAACTTTTACTTGTTTAATAACACCTGAAGGTAAAATATCATCATGCTCTAATACTTGAAGTTTTTCTTCATGATCATCTCTTAATTGAGATTTTTGCTTAATAAAGTGTTCTTTAATGTCATTATATGTTTTTTCAATATCAGAACCAAAAGAAGCAACTACTTTTTTCATTGCAAATCTATTAACAGATTCTAATACTTCTAAAGGAATATTTGCACCTTTATCATATTTAACATCGTCTAATTCAACAGCTTTTGATAAAACAGCTTTTGATAATAAATCATTAATTTTTAAGATCTCTTCTCTATCTAGCATTAATAATTTATCATGATGCTTAACATCTAATTCTGCTTTTTCTGCTTCAATTTCTGCAACTGCTCTTTCGTCTTTTTCATATCCTTTTTTAGTGAATACTTTAACGTCAACAACTGTTCCTTCCATTGAAGTTGGAGTTACTAATGATTTATTAATAACGTGACCTGCTTTTTCACCAAAGATAGCTCTTAATAGTCTTTCTTCTGGAGTTGGTTTAATTTCACCTTTTGGTGTAACTTTACCTACTAAAATCATTCCAGGTTTAACATAAGTTCCAACCTTAACAATTCCAGAATTATCTAAGTGACCAATAGATTCTTCTTTAACACCTGGTAAATCTCTAGTAATTTCTTCATTACCATGCTTAAGCTCTCTACATTCAACATCTTTTTCATAAATATGAATAGAAGTAAATGCATCTTCTTTAATTAATCTTTGAGAAAGAACAATCGCATCTTCATAGTTATAACCATTCCAAGGCATAAATGCAACCATAGCATTAACACCAACAGCTAATTCACCATTATCCATTGAAGGACCATCAGCAATTACTTGACCAGCTTCAACAATTGAACCTTCTTTAGTTCCAATTCTTTGACCAAATGAAGTATTATTATTTGTTCTAACATTTTTTGCAACATTATAATGATCAATGAAAGCACCGTTTTCATCTTCACCTCTGATGTAAATATTTTTAGCATCAGCTTTTTCAATAACACCAGATCTTTTTGCTTTAATAGCTTCCCATGCATCTCTTGCAACTGTTTTTTCTAAACCAGTTCCAACTACAGGAGCATTAGGACTTAATAATGGAACAGCTTGTCTCATCATATTCGATCCCATTAAGGCTCTATTGGCATCATCATGTTCTAAGAATGGAATTAATGAAGCTGCAACACCCATAACCATTTGTGATGAAATATCAATTAATTGAATTTTATTTTTATCAACTAATAAAATCTCTCCATCTTGTCTAGCTTCAGTTAAGGCTTCAACAATTTTACCATTATCATCAACTTTTGTAGAACCAGGAGCAATTACTAAACCTTCTTCTTGAGTTGCTGTATAGTATTTAATTTCATCAGTTACAATACCATCTTTAACAGTTTTGTATGGAGCTTCAATAAATCCTAAATCATTAACTTTTGAGAAAGTTGATAATGTATTAATAAGACCAATATTTTGACCCTCTGGAGTTTCAACAGGACAAATTCTTCCATAGTGAGTTGCATGAACATCTCTTACTTCAAATCCAGCTCTTTCTTTAACAAGTCCACCTTCACCAAGTGCAGAAAGTCTTCTTTTATGAGTAACTTCTGATAATGGGTTAGTTTGATCCATAAATTGAGATAACTGCCCAGATGTAAAAAATTCAGTAATTGTTGAAGTAATCATTTTTGAATTAACTAAATCATGAGGCATAATATCTTCTAAAGTACCAGATAAAGTAGTCATTTTATCTTTGATAGCTTTTTGCATTTTTATTAAACCAGAATGTAATTCATTTGATAATAATTCACCAATTGCTCTAATTCTTCTGTTTCCTAAGTGATCTCTATCATCAATATGACCATGTCCTGCTTTAACTTTTACAAGGTATTGAACTGTTTTAATAACATCTTCATAAGTAAGAACTGTTACATACTCAGGAACATTTACACCAAGTTTGTGGTTCATTTTCATTCTACCAACTTTTGTTAAATCATATCTTTCTGGATCGAAGAATAATTTCTTAACAAACTCTTTAGCAGCTTCTTTAGTAACAGGCTCACCTGGTCTCATTACTTTATAAATTCTAATAGCTGATAAATCATTTTCATCATCTAATTGTTCTGTTTGCTTTAATAGTTTTAAAGATTCAGCATCAGCTTTAAATGCATTGATAATAGAATCATCAACACCAGTAGCTAAATCATTTGCAATATCAAAAGAATCAAAACCTAAATCTAAAAGTTTTTTTAATTTTAATTCATCTAAGTTAGTTAATGCATCAAATAATACTTCACCAGATTCTGGATCAAAGATAGTATTTGCTGTATATCTTTCCATTAATAATTCAATAGGATATTCAACTAATTCTAGACCACCTTCAACTAAAGCTTTAGCTTTTCTTGCAGTAAGTCTTTTTCCTGCAGCAACAATTAAGTTACCTTTTTCATCTTTAACATCAAATTCAATTCTTCCTGTAAAATCATCAGGATTAAATTCAGTTAAGAATTTATTATTCTTAATTTTAACATTTAAAATTGGGTAGAATAATTTAATAATATCTTCTTTAGAGTAACCAAGTGCTCTGAATAAAATAGTAACAGGTACTTTTCTTCTTTTATTAATTCTTACATAAAGAATATCTTTAGCATCGTATTCAAAGTATAACCATGAACCACGATCTGGAATAATTTGACCAGTGTAAATTAATTTATTATCAGCAGTATTAGATTCATCTTCTTTAAAAATAACACCTGGAGATCTGTGAAGTTGGTTAACAACAACTCTTTCAACACCATTTACAATAAATGAAGTTCTATCAGTCATTAAAGGAATTTCTCTAATAAATAAAGCTTGTTCCTTCATATCTTTTACACCGATTTTTTCACCAGTTTTTTCGTCTAAATCCCATAAAGTTAATCTAATATTAATTTTTAAAGGGATTGAATAAGTAAGACCTCTTACCATTGACTCACGTACATCATATTTAGGTTTACCAACATCACTACCTAAGTAATCTAAAGTAATTCTGTTTTGGGCATCGTGTATTGGGAAAATTGACTTGAAAACTTTCTCTATTCCAGCAGCAGTACGGTCATCTTGACCAATCATTAAAAAAGTATCATATGAGTTTTGCTGTAATTGTAATAAGTTTGGAATTTCGATTTGTTGAGGATTTTTTGCAAAATCAACTCTAAGTCTATTACCAGATTTTAAAGAGTTTAACATTATCGGCCTTGTAGTAAAATTTGATTTAGTTTAAGCTTTATAGCATATAAAGCACAAAAGCATCCGTAAAGGATAGGGTTAAAATTTCATTAAATTCTAACCTTAGCCTTCAAAGATGCTATTCTTTATACAAGGCAATTAAGCCTTGTATAACAAGTTTTTAATAAATTACAAGTGTAATTATTTAACTTCTACAGTAGCTCCAGCGCCTTCTAATTCAGCTTTTGCAGCTTCTGCATCTTCTTTAGAAACACCTTCTTTAATTACTGCACCAGCTTCTTCAGCAGCAGCTTTTGCTTCTTTTAATCCTAAACCAGTTAACGCTCTAATTACTTTAATAACGTTAATTTTTTTAGCACCAGCATCTTTGATGATTACATCAAATTCAGTTTTTTCTTCAGCAGCGTCAGCAGCAGCAACAGCTCCACCAGCTACAGCAACAGGTTGTGCAGATACACCAAATTTTTCTTCAAATTCTTTAACTAATTCTGATAATTCAAGTACAGATAATCCTGAGATATATTCTAATACGTCTTCTTTTGAAATTGCCATTTCATATTCCTTATTTTTTATATTTTTATTTATTTTTTATAATAGCTTAAAATTAAGCTGCTTCTTCTTCTTTTTTCTTTCTAAGAGCATCAAGTCCAATAGTAAAGTTAGTAAGAGGAGCCATCCATGTAGCTGCAAGCATACCAAGAAGTTCATCTCTAGATGGTAACTTAGCGAATGCATTAACAGTTGCAAGATCAGCAATCTCACCTTCAATAATACCTGATTTGATTTCAAATTTATCTTTGTTAGCAGATGCAAATTTATCCGCAACTTTACAAGCAGAAATTTGATCTTCAGACCATAAGAAAATATTTGTACCAGTTAAGGCAACATCTCCTAACTCAGCATTTTTAACTGCTACAGTTACAAGAGTATTTTTAGCAACCTGAACTTTAGTTCCATTAGCTCTAGCATCGATTCTTAATGATTCTAACTCTTTATGAGTTACTCCATTATATCCACATACTACGATAGCTTGAGAATCTTTAAATTCAGATGTTAAATTTTCAATTATTTCAAGTTTTTGTTGTTTATTCATTATTTCTCCCTTCAAAACATCGACTTCGGTAGGACTTATTAAAAACGGGAAGTTTTTAACCCACTGTCTTCAGTTTTTATTTCAGTGCTTTGAACACTCAAAAATATCGACCTATGATCAACACTATTGAATGTTTTATTAAATAAGGAAAATTCCTTATTTAATATCCATTAATTCTGATGCATCAACATTAATTGATGGTGACATAGTTAATGAAACTGCTGCATTAGTATAAAATCTACCTTTTGCAGAAGCTGGTTTTTGCTTGTTAACAGCTGCAATAAATGCTTCAATATTTTCTTTGATTGCTTCAGTTGAGAATGAAATCTTTCCAACTGCTGCTTGCATATTACCTTTTTTATCAACTCTATATGCTACTTGACCACCTTTAGCATCATTAACTGCTTTAGTAACGTCCATAGTAACTGTTCCAACTTTAGGATTAGGCATTAAACCTTTTGGTCCTAAAACTCTACCTAATTTTCCAACTAGTCCCATACAATCAGGAGTAGCAATTAAAACATCAAAATCAATGTTTCCAGCCATAACTGTTTCAACTAAATCGTCGTTACCAACAATATCAGCACCTGCTGCTTTTGCTTCATCAACTTTAACACCTTTTGCAAAAACTGCAACTCTAACAGTTTTACCAGTTCCATTAGGAAGTACAACTGCACCTCTAATCATTTGGTCAGCATGTCTTGGATCAACATTTAAGTTAAGTGCAACTTCAACACTTTCATCAAATTTAGTTGATTTTAATTCTTTTAATAATTCACATGACTCAGCAAGAGAGTAATCTCTTTGTTCAATTTTTTCTTTTAATGATTTATATCTTTTTGCCATTTTAATTCTCCGCAATATTTTATTTGTTTGCTACCAGCGTTTACGAAGTCTGCTGGTAAGACTTGTTTCAGTTTATAGCGAATACTATAATTCTGCGTCAATTCCCATAGATCTTGCAGAACCAGCAACGATTTTTGCAGCTTGTTCTTTATCATCAGTATTTAAATCAGCGATTTTCATATCAACGATTTCCATAATTTGATCTTTAGTTAATTTACCAATTTTATTTTTTAAAGGATTATCAGAACCTTTTTTGATTCCAGATACTTTTTTAATTAAATCAGTCATTGGTGGTTGCTTTAACTCAAATGTAAAACTTTTGTCAGCATATACTGTAATTTCTACAGGAATGTTAAATCCAGCTTTATCTTTAGTCTTTTCATTGAATGCTTTACAGAATTCCATGATATTGATACCTCTTTGACCTAATGCAGGTCCTACAGGTGGTGATGGGTTTGCTGCACCAGCAGGTATTTGTAATTTAAGTTTACCTTCTACTTTCTTAGCCATACTATTCCTTTTATATTTTAATGATTTTTAATGATTAGGCATTAGGCAAAAAAACTCTATTGGAAGCGAAGTTTTTTTGCCTAATGCCTAAAGAGTAATAATTATACTACTCTTTCAACTTGTGTATATGAAATTTCAACTGGAGTATTTCTTCCGAAAATTGAAACATTTAATTTTAATATTCCCGATGCCATGTCAAAGTCTTCAACAATACCATTGAAGTTCGCAAATGGACCTTCATTAACTCTTACCATTTCACCTTCATCAAATGAAACTTTTGGTTTTGCAGCTGCTCTATTATTAACTTTATCTAAAATAGCTGTAATATCTTTTTCAGATAATGGTGTTGGTTTTTTCGATTCGCCAATGAATCTTCCAACTTTTGGCATTGCCTGAATTCCATGCCATAGTGCAGTATCTAAATCAATTTTTGCAAATGCATAAGCAGGATATAAAGGTCTTTCAACAATCGACTTTTTACCTTTTTTAACTTCAATTAGATCTTCTGTTGGAACTAATACTTCAGCTATTTTACCATCAGCCATTTCTTCTGATAATTGAATTAAAGCTCTTTTTACTGCTAGTTCACTACCAGAGTAAGTTTGAATTGCGTACCATTTGTGTGCCATTATATTATTCCTTAGTTCATTATAGAAGATAAGCTTAATGACATTACCGCATCAATAAGAGCTAAAAATAAAGATATAACTGTTACAACTATAAATACTGAAAGATATGCTGATCTAATTTGTTCTTTAATTGGGAAAATTACTTTAAACAGTTCTTCTTTTGCATTTTTATAATATGTTTTTAATTTATTCACTATTGACTCCGGATAAAATAATAATAAGCTTTTAAATTCTTTTAAAAAAAGTTGAGACTACTTTTAAAAAAATTTTAAATCTTTTAATAGGACGGGAATTATATCTAAATAAACTTTGAACTAGCTTATATAATATTTTTTATAAATAAAGTGTGATGGGATTTTTGTATAAAAAAATGGCAGGCCAGGAGGGACTCGAACCCACAACCGTCGGATTTGGAATCCGGCGCTCTACCATTGGAGCTACTGACCTAATTTAATTTAAATGGAAGAAGCTAAGTGCTTCTTCCTAAAGTCTTATGACTTTAATTTTACTTCTTTGTGTAAAGTATGTTTTTTTAATCTTGGACTATATTTCTTAGTCTCAAACTTTTCAGTATGAGTCTTAGGGTTTTTCATAGTAGTGTAGTTAATATCACCACACTCTTGACATTTTAATCCAATTTTGATTCTAGTTCCGCTTGCCATAAATCAATCCTTACTTAAGGATTTCAGCAACAACACCAGCACCAACAGTTCTTCCACCTTCTCTAATAGCGAACTGAGTTCCCTTTTCAAGAGCGATAGGAGCAACTAATGCTACTGTCATTTCAACGTTATCACCAGGCATAACCATTTCAGTACCTTCAGGAAGAGTACAAGAACCAGTTACGTCAGTTGTTCTTACATAGAATTGTGGTCTGTATCCAGAGAAGAATGGAGTATGTCTACCACCCTCTTCTTTAGAAAGGATATACACTTCACATCTGAATTCAGTATGTGGAGTAATTGTACCTGGCTTAATAAGAACTTGTCCTCTTTGAACGTCTTCTTTTTTAATACCTCTAATTAAGATACCAGCATTATCACCAGCTTCTGCATATTCCATTTCTTTTCTAAACATTTCAACACCAGTTACAGTAGTAGTTTGAGTGTCTTTTAAACCTACGATTTCAATTTGATCACCTAAGTTAATTCTACCTTTAGAAATAGCACCAGTTACAACTGTACCTCTTCCAGAGATTGAGAAAACATCTTCAACAGGCATTAAGAAATCTTTATCAGTATCTCTTACTGGAGTTGGGATGTAAGAATCAACAGCATCCATTAATTCCATAATTTTTGCAGACCATGGTCCATTTGTTCCAGCTTTAGCTTCTTCTAATGCTTGGAATGCAGATCCAGCGATGATTGGAGTATCGTCACCTGGGAAATCGTAATCAGAAAGTAATTCTCTAATTTCCATTTCAACTAATTCTAACATTTCTTCTTTATCTTCGTCATCTAATTGATCTTCTTTGTTCATGAAGATAACAATGTAAGGAACACCTACTTGCTTAGATAATAAGATATGCTCTCTAGTTTGTGCCATAGGTCCATCAGTAGCAGCGATAACTAAGATAGCTCCATCCATTTGTGCAGCACCAGTAATCATGTTCTTAACATAATCGGCGTGACCTGGACAATCTACGTGAGCGTAGTGTCTAGTAGCTGTTTCATACTCAATGTGAGAAGTAGCAATAGTAATTCCTCTTTCTCTTTCTTCTGGTGCATTATCGATTTGATCGTAATCCATCATTTCTCCACCCATCGCGTTAGTTAAAACTGCTGAGATAGCTGCTGTTAATGTAGTTTTACCATGATCAACGTGACCAATAGTACCGATATTTACGTGCGGTTTACTTCGTTCGAATTTTTCTTTTGCCATAGAATTTTCCTTCTAGTTTTTAGGTTGTTGCCCTCTGAGTAGATAAGCCCACTAGCTTCTCTATTCAGAGGGGATTTATTATTATAGTTACAAATATTTAAGTATCTGTAAAATTTGTGCGTGTATTATATTAAATTAATACTAAAAAAAAACTTAGTGGGATAAATATTTATAAAGAGTTATAAAATTTGTGCTTAAAACTAAGCTCCCAATAATCAATAAATTAATGGAGCGGGAAACGAGACTCGAACTCGCGACAATCTGCTTGGAAGGCAGAGGCTCTAGCCAACTGAGCTATTCCCGCGCTCATTATAATGGTGGGAAGAGAAGGATTCGAACCTTCGAAGCCGTAGGCGACGGATTTACAATCCGTAGGATTTGACCACTCTCCAACCTTCCCGTTGAAAATTATTGTTTCGTTTAGTGTTATTCTAATAAGAATTAGGCACTATATAAATGGAGCTGGTGAAGGGACTTGAACCCCCGACCTGCTGATTACAAATCAGCTGCTCTAGCCAAGCTGAGCTACACCAGCGCCTAATTTAAATGGTGGCTCGAGACAGAATCGAACTGTCGACACAAGGATTTTCAATCCTTTGCTCTACCGACTGAGCTATCGCGCCATTTCCTTAAATTGGAGTGGAAGTATACACATAAGATAATTAAAGTTTACTTAAATCTAAAACTAAATCTTTAAAAGTTTTTCCTCTTTGTGCATAAGATTTAAATTGATCTAGAGAGGCAGCTGATGGAGACAGTATTCCAATAGAATTATCTTTTAGATTTTTATTTATTTTAATTACTGCATTTTTTAATATTTCACAATTTTCAACTTCGATATTATATTCATTACAATACTTTTCTACTCTTTTATTATTACTTCCTATTGCATAAACTTTAACATTTAAGTTTTTTATTACTTCAAAAAGAGGTAGTAAATTTGCACCCTTATCATCACCACCTAGAATTAAATGTATATTCTTGTCCTTATAAGGTACTAAGGCATTTATAGTAGCATCCACATTTGTAGCTTTTGAATCATTAACCCAAACTCTATTTTTATTATCAATAAACTCTTCTACTTTATGTTCATCAATAGTAAATGTATTTATTTTCTTATAATCAATTTCATCGAATATTATCTTTTTACTAGCAAGTGCTAAAAGTGCATCCAATAAAAATGGTTCTTTAAACTTTATTTTGCTTTTATCAATTCCGAATTTCTCACATAAATCATCACTATCTTTATAAGTGATTTTATGTGCATTGCTTTTGTAGTCTTTATAACATTGGGGAATTATTGCAATTTCACCTTCTGTCATCAATGAAAGAGGTTTTAATTTTGCATTTTCATACTCCTCAAATGAGCCATGCCATGTAATATGATCTTCAGAAATTGGCAGTAATAAATATAAATTAGGTTTTGCAGTATTTGTATAATGCAAGGTAAAAGATGATGTCTCAAGTATCCATATTGATGCATTAGTATCTAATTTACTAAGAGGTGTACCTATATTACCACCACAAACGGAGTTTCTTTCATTTAGTATATGTTGACACATTTGTGTAGTAGTAGTTTTACCATTAGTACCTGATATCCAAATAGAAAAAGGCATTACTTCATCAAATAAATCATAATCACTTTGAACATTTTTAGCTTTTGTAATCATTTCATTATATGGAGGTATTCCAGGACTTACTATGGTTTTTTCACATGAAGACAAATCATAATCTTTGAAGTCATTATCATCATAAAGAAGTGCATTTGGAAACTTTTCTTTTATAGCTTGAGCAGTAAGTCCTTTTCCAAGGACTCTGATTTTCTCATTTGTATTCATATATACTCTTTTTTGTTTATCTGATTTTTAAGCTCATTAATGCAAGTAAGTTTGTCATAAAAGAAATTATCCAAAACCTTACAATAATCTTATTCTCTTTCCAGCCTTTTTGTTCAAAATGATGATGAATTGGAGCCATTAAAAAAACACGTTTTTGTCGTAGTTTATAAGAACCAACTTGTAAGATAACCGAGACAGTTTCTAATACAAATATGAATCCAATAACTGCTAAAAGAATTTCTGACTTCGCCACAATTGCCATATAACCCATAAAAGCCCCCAATGGCAAAGAACCAGAATCTCCCATAAAAACTTCTGCAGGGTGAGAATTAAACCATAAAAATGCAATTAATGAACCAGAAATTGCTGCACCCATTATTGCTAATTCACCTGCTAGTTTAATATTTGGAACTAAAAGATAAGAAGAAAAAATTGCATGGCCTGTTACATACACTAAAGCTGATAATGTGAAAAAGGCCATTATTGATGGAACTGTAGCTAAACCATCTAATCCATCCGTAAGATTAACTGCATTTGAAGCAGCTACCATTATTAGCATCCAAAATAAAATAGCAAAAATTCCCATATCAAATAGTGGCAACTTGTAAAAAGGTGTATATAATGTAGTTGTATGACTATAATAATATATAATAAAACCTACAATTCCTGCACAAACAAACTGTAATAGTAGTTTTGCACGAGCACTTAAGCCAGCAGAATTTTGATTTTTTGCTATTTTTGAATAATCATCTTGAATCCCAATTAATGAAAACAATCCAATTGTTACAAGCCCACCTATTATATAAAAGTTATTTAACTTTGCAGATAATAGTGTTGCAATTATAGTTGCAAAAATAAAAACCATTCCACCCATTGTAGGGGTTCCTGCTTTTTCTTGATGACCTTCAGGTGCATGCTCATATATTGGCTGAGATGCATTTTTTGATTTAGCCCATTTAATAAACTTTGGTAATAAAAACATTGTTAAAAAAAATGCTATTATAAAACTAATCCCAGCACGTACTGAGATATATTGGAAAATATTTATGTCTAAATGTCTATAGAACCAGTAAAACAAACTCAAACCTTCATTTTGATATAATGTGTGCGATTATATTATATTATACTTTTTAAAAGGTTTAAACAATGACAAACAAAACTATTCTTGTGATTACTGATGGTATTGGACATAACGAATCATCAGATTTTAATGCTTTTTCGCAAGCTAAAACTCCTACTTATGATAATTTATTTAAAAATACACCATATTCACTAATACATACATATGGTAAACATGTTGGTTTACCTAATGGCCAAATGGGTAATTCTGAAGTTGGACATATGACAATTGGTTCAGGAAGGGTTTTATATCAAGATTTAGTAAAAATAAATATCGCCATTGAAGAAAACACATTAAAAGATAATAAGGTTTTTAAAGATTGTATGAATGCCTCTAATAATATTCATTTAGTTGCACTCTTAAGTGATGGAGGAGTTCACTCTCATATTAGCCATGTTATTGCAATGGCAAAAATTGCAAAAACAGAAAATAAAAAAGTTTTCATTCATATGATAACAGATGGAAGAGATGTAGCACCAGATAGTGCAAAGAAATATATACAAGAAATAATCAATATTTGTGATGAAAATATTAAAATTGCTACTATTGCAGGTAGATATTATACAATGGATAGAGATAATAGATGGGATAGAATACAAAAAGGTCATGATGCCATTGCCTTTGCAAATCCAAAAACTTTATTATCTCCAATTGATTTTGTTGAAAGTTCATATAAAAAAGATATTTACGATGAGTTTATTATACCAACAGCTTTTAATGATTATGAAGGATTAAAAGATAATGATTCAATAATCTTCTGTAATTTTAGATCAGATAGAATGAGAGAAATATCATCTGTATTTGCAGGTAATGATTTTTCACATTTTACAAAATTTACTGAAAAATTAAATATTGCAACTATGACACAATATGATAAAAATATTCCAATACCTATTTTATTTCCAAAAGAAACACCAAAAAACACTCTGGCTGAAGTAATATCAAATGCAGGTCTAAATCAACTTCATACAGCAGAAACTGAAAAGTATGCACATGTAACTTTTTTCTTTAATGGTGGAGTTGAAGAACCATTCTTAAATGAAACAAGAGTTTTAACTCCGTCTCCAAATGTAGCAACTTATGATTTACAACCTGAAATGTCAGCACCACAAGTTGGAGAAAATGTAAGAGCTGCAATGGATGATAATACTGATTTTATAGTAGTTAATTTTGCAAATGGTGATATGGTAGGCCATACAGGTAGTTTTGAAGCAAGTAAAAAAGCAGTTGAAGCAGTAGATTTTGAACTAGGACTTATTATTCAAAAAGTTAAAGAGCAAAGGTATAATCTAATTTTAACGTCTGATCATGGAAACTGTGAAAGAATGAGAGATGAAGATGGAAATACTTTAACAAACCATACTGTAGGTGATGTTTATTGTTTTATTATATCAGAAAAAGTTAAAGAAGTAAAAAGTGGAAGTCTAAATAATATTGCTCCAACTGTATTAAAACTAATGGATTTACAAATACCAGAAGAAATGGATGAAACTTTAATAAAAAGTTAATTACTGATGCTAAATATTGAAATACAGAAACTAAAAGTAAAAAGCCAAGAAAAAATCTTGCTTGATATATCTTTTAAAATCACAAAATCAACTGCATTAATTGGTGAAAGTGGAAGCGGTAAATCTTTAACATTAAAAGCTTTACTAAATCTTTTACCAAGCTCACTAGATTGCGAAAAAGAAATCAATTCAAATTTTGACTTAGATTTTAATTCAATTGGTTTTATTCCTCAAAACCCTTTTACTTCATTATCTCCAATGACTAAAATTAATAAACAATTCTTTTGCAAAAAAGAAAAAAAAGAAGAAGTATTAAAATTAGTTGATTTGGATACTTGGGTATTAGATAAGTTCCCAAGTCAATTAAGTGGTGGACAAATACAAAGAGTAATAATAGCAATAGCATTAAGTAAAGAAATCAAATTTTTATTACTTGATGAACCTACGACTGCTCTTGATATTGAAAATAGAAATAATATTATCAATTTAGTTGATAATCTAAGAAAAGATTTAAAAATACTAATTCTTTTTGTAACACATGATATTGAATCAGTAAAAGATATTTGTGAAGAGATAGTTATAATTAAAAATGGACTTATAATAGAGCAAGGAAATACAAAAAGTGTTTTAAGTAATCCAACACACGATTATACAAAAACATTAATAAACTCAACATTTAAAAATAAAGATTTTAGGAAATAATATGATTAAATATATTTTTGGCTTTTTCCTGCTTGTAGGATTAGTTATTGCAGGATGGCTATATAATTTATATGAAGAAATTAAACATGATATTGATGTAGTAATAAATTATGCACCAAAACAAAGTACACAATTCTTTGATAAGAATGGAAAGTTAATTGCAAATACTTTTGTAGGAGAAAATAGAGAATATGTTAAATATGATGATATTCCAGCAAGAATAGTTGAAGGACTAGTAGCAATTGAAGATACACAGTACTTTGAGCATATTGGAATAAATCCTGATGCAATTAGTAGAGCGATTATTAAAGATATAAAAGCACGTGCTTTTGTTGAAGGAGCTAGTACTTTAACTCAACAATTAGTAAAAATGTTAGTTTTATCAAGTGAAAAAAAGATTATTAGAAAAATTAAAGAAGCACTTCTTGCAATTAGACTTGAAACAATACTTACAAAGGAAGAAATATTAGAAAGATATTTAAATAATGTATATTTTGGTCATGGATATTATGGAGTAAGAACAGCAGCAAGAGGATATTTTAATAAAGATTTATATGAATTATCATTAAAAGAAATGGCAATTTTAGTAGGACTTCCAAGAGCTCCTAGTTTTTATGCACCTACTAAAAACTTAAAAATATCACTAGCAAGAGCAAATCAAGTTATTACAAGATTAAACACACTTGGTTGGATTAATAAAGAACAATATGAAAGAGCAATAAAAGAAGTACCAACAATTCATAAACAAACACTTACAAAAAATAAAGCACCTTATGTTGTTGATTATGTTCTTAAACTATTAAAAGATGATATTCCTGATATTAAATCAGGTGGATATAAAATTAAACTTACAGTTGATTTAGATGCACAAGAAATAGCGCAAAAAGCATTAAACAACTCACATAAAGAAGCTGTAAAAAGAGATTTAGCAATAAGGAAGAAAACTAAAAAGATTGATAATGATTCATATATTAAAAATTTAAATGGAGCTGTAGTTTCAATAGAAAGTAGTACAGGTAAAATTTTAGCACT
>Ga0193962_1000701_pt1 | contig 15562 bp, 11 predicted proteins | sample FB_5_MG_FD_140335 | JGI IMG/M metagenome (GOLD analysis project Ga0193962, IMG submission 140335) | Microbial mat bacterial communities from the Broadkill River, Lewes, Delaware, United States - FB_5_MG | ecosystem: Environmental > Aquatic > Freshwater > River > Microbial mats | place: USA...
CGTTGACTTATGTTTTACATCATTCATAGTCATTGAAACTAAACCTAAATAATATTTACCATCAAAACTATCAAACTTACAGTTTTTTGGAAGATATGATTTAAAAGCATCTATATCTGAAATTTCAAAATGTTGAAATAATAAATCTTTCCAAGTTTGTTTCCATCCTTTTTCCATAAATATCCTTTTTGTGATTTATATAATTTTAATCAAAAAGGAATAAGTTTGGTAGCCAATTTTTGTCTTTTAATCGCAAGAAGAATAAAACTTAATTTTACATTAATATATTTTCTATAATTTGCAATTGTTTACTAATTATACAATATTACTTAGTAATAATGTAATAATTCATATAGAATAAACTTATAATTACATTAAAGGGAATAAAATGGCAGGATTAAAAGATTTAAAAGGTAAAGGGCACGCACCAACATTGTTTATGGCCTTCCTTTACTTTGATATGAGTTTCATGGTTTGGACAATGTTAGGACCTCTTAGTACAGAGATAAGTGAAGCTCTAGCTTTAGGTGGTCATATTATGACAGCAGGAGAAAAAGCTACACTACTTTCTCTTCCAATTCTTTCAGGAGCAATACTTAGAATTGTACTTGGTTTTGGAGTTGACAAGATTGGTGCTAAATTAACAGCGCTTATTTCACAATCAATTGTTATTGCTGCACTTTTAACAGCATTTTTACAAGGTGATAATATCACATATAACCAATTATTAATTGTTGCACTTGGTCTTGGTTTTGCTGGAGCTTCTTTTGCAGTTGCACTTCCTCAAGCTGGTCAATGGTATCCACCAAAACTTCAAGGTGTTGTTTTAGGTATTGCAGGTGCTGGTAATATTGGTGTTGTTATTGATTTCTTATTTGCTCCTAAAATTGCTGAAATTTGGGGATGGGATGCTGTATTTGGTGTTGGTGCATTTATGGCTATTATTGTATTAGTTGCTTATTTCTTCCTAGCGCAAGATGCTCCAGAAGAAGTATATAAAAAGAACCCAAAGAAGTTAAAAGATTATGTTAAACTTTTAAAAGATAAAGATACTTGGTGGTTCTGTTTATTCTATGCTGTTTCATTCGGTGGTTTCGTTGGATTCGCAGGATATATGAAAGTTTATTTAATGAATACATATCAAATAGATATGGCAGCATTTGGTATTGATGTACTAGATGAAGGAAATGTAAAAGTTATTGCTGGATACTTTGGTGCTTTATGTATCTTTGCAGGTGCTATTTTAAGACCAGTTGGTGGAGCGGTTGCTGATAAAATTGGTGGTGTTAAATCATTATATTTCTTCTATGGTGTTGTTGCGTTATTAGCAATTATAAATGCTACTATCGAATTACCATTCGCTGTTGCAATTTTTGTATTATTCTTAATCATGGCAAATCTTGGTATGGCAAATGGCGCTGTGTTCCAACTTGTACCTCAAAGATTTGGTAAAGATATTGGTATTATGACTGGTATTGTAGGATGTGCTGGTGGACTTGGTGGTACTGCTTTAATTCAAACACTTGGTTGGTCAAAAGGTGCGTTTGATGGATATACAGCTGGATTCTTAATATTTGCAGTTGTTGTATTTGTAGCAATCTCAGGAATCTCACTTGTTAAAACAAGATGGAGAACTACTTGGGGTGTAAGCGCAGGTGGTAGAATATAAAAAGAGCTTAGGCTCTTTTTATATTTAGATTAAAGCTTTAAAACATAAGCTTTAATTTAAGTATAAAAAAGGTGATAAATTGAGTAAAGCAACTATTTCAACTTCAGGTTTTTCATTAGCAAAAAGACAAGAACTAACAGGTGATGATTATTATGAAATTAAACAATTTAACGATTTAACAATTGCTGTTGTTTGTGATGGTGTTGGTTCAGCTGAAGAAGGAGCCCTTGCTGCTAAAAAAGTTACAAATCATTTAATCACAAATTTTAAAAATATTCCAATAGCTTGGAGTATTGAAAAAGCTATCAAAACTTTTATTTCATCAATTAATTCAATTTTATATGCACAATCAATTAAAGATTACGAAAGACCAGAACTAGTAACTACAGTTACTATTTGTGTGATTAAAGGTAATAGATTATATGCTGCAAATGTGGGTGATAGTAGAATTTACTTATATAGAAATAAGGAATTAACTCAACTCTCACATGACCATAATGAAGAAGGAATGGATAGTGTTTTAACAGATGCCATTGGAATAGATAAAGATGTAGAAATATTCTATTTTGAAAATAATATTCATAAAGATGATAAAATTTTAATGTGTAGTGATGGCTTGTACTCTTTAATGAGTGAAAATATGCTCACAAAACATCTTGTAAATGGTGCTTATCATATTGTAAAGAAAGCCAGTTCTCTTGTAGAAGAGAATCTTCCAGATGATACAACAGCAGTTATTTTAGAAATCAATGAAATTGATCAAGTACAAAAATATAAAGACTTACCTCTTGATATTCCTGAAAAACTGCAAAAAGGTGATATTTTTGATGGCTATAAACTTACACTTTCATTAATCCAAAATGACAGAACTTGGGTTTGTGAAAAAAATTCTAAAGAGTATGTAATTAAATTTGCACCTTATGAAGCTTTGGAGAATGAAGAAATTCTAGATTTATACACAAAAGAAGTTTGGAATGCAAAAAGATTGAAAGCAGGATTTTTTCCAAAATCAGTAGTACCAAAACAAAGATCAGCTAGATACTATATTATGACAAAACTAGAAGGTATTACTTTAAAACAGTATTTAAAAAAACGAACTTTATCTATTGATGAATCTATTACACTTACAAAAACATTGTTATCAATGAGCCAATATTTACTAAAATTCAATCTTGTTCATGGAGATATAAAACCTGAAAATATAATAGTAATGCAAAGAGATGGGAAAAGGATATTTAAAGTAATTGATTTTGGTTCAATAACAGAGATATTTTCAATAACAAATAAAGCAGGAACACCTTCATATCTTGCACCTGAGAGATTTCAAGAGTCTTCTATAAATGAGCAAACAGAGCTTTATTCAATTGGAGTTACTTTATATGAAGCCTTAACAGGTGAATTTCCTTATGGAGAAATAGAACCTTTTCAAAATCCAAGTTTTAAAAATATAAAGTTTCCACAAAAATATAATAGTAATATTCCTCTTTGGCTAGAAAGTATTATATTAAGAGCAACTTGTGTTGATCAAGAACTTAGATATTCAAATTATTCACTAATGAAATTTGAACTTGATAATCCAGAAAAAGTACAAGCTTTTTTCAATAAAAACACTCCCTTATTAAAAAGAAATCCATTACTAGTTTACAAAGTTTTATTTGGAATATCTTTATTACTTAATTTCTATTTATTTATTAGATTTTTTTAACAACTGTTTATTTTTTATATAGGCTATTCTTAACTTTACATAAATATAGTGTATAATTTCTTCTATATTAAAGAATGTAAAGCTTAAGGTAAGTAAAAATGGTAAAATCTGTATGTGGATATTGTGGTGTTGGATGTGGAATTGAATTTGAAGAAGATAAACTTCTTGGAGATTTAGCCTATCCTGTAAACGAAGGTAAACTTTGCTCAAAAGGAATATCAGAACTAATTAGTATTCAAACTCCTTCAAGATTATTACGTCCACATCAAAGAAAAAATATCAATGATGAATATAAAGTTGTTTCATGGGATGAAACAATAAGTACAATTGCTGAAAAAATTAAAAGCACTTCGAAAGAAAAAATCGGAATTTATTTATCAGGACAATTATTAACTGAAGATTATTATATTGCTAATAAACTAGGAAAAGGTTTTATAGGAACTAATAATGTAGATACAAATAGTAGAACTTGTATGTCAAGTGCAGTAAGTGCACATAAAAAAGCTTTTGGAATTGATTATGTTCCTGTTCGAATGGAAGATGTTCATCATGCAGATTTATTAATACTTGCAGGTGCAAATACTGCTGAAGCTCATGTTGTTTTTCATAATAGAATAAAAAGAGCAAAAAAAGCAGGATTAAAAATCGTTGTTATTGATCCTAGATTTACAGATACTGCTAAAATTGCAGACCTTCATCTTCCTTTAAAACCAAATAGCGATATTGATTTTTTTAATCTTGTTTCAAAAAGAATTATAGATGAAAATCTTGTGGATGAGGAATTTGTTCTATCTCATGTAAATAATTATGAACTTTTAAAAAATAAATTCAAAAGAATTCCAACAACAAAAATGCTAAAAAGAACAGGCTTGACAAAAGAGCAATTTGAGCAGTTTTGGACTTTATATAAAAATTCACCAAATATTATAAGTGCTTGGACAATGGGATTAAATCAATCATCACAAGGTGTTGATAAAAATTTAGCTTTAATAAATACTCATTTATTAAGTGGGAAAATATTTACAAAAGGAAATGGTCCATTTTCACTAACAGGTCAACCAAATGCAATGGGTGGTAGAGAAGTTGGTGGTTTATCAACTATGCTTGCTGTTCATTTAGGTTTTGATAAAGAAGCTATTAAAAAAGTATCTCAATTTTGGAATACAAAAAACATTGATACAAAACCAGGTCTTACAGCTACACAGATGATGGAAGCAAAACTTGATGTATTAATTATTTGTCATACTGACCCTATTTATCATTTGCCAAATAGAAATAAAATGGAAAAGCTTATCAAAGAAATTCCACTAGTTGTAGAAATCAATGCTTATGAAAACTCTGAAACTGCACAGTTTGCACATATAAGACTTCCTGCTGCTCCTTGGGGTGAGAAGGAAGGTACTCAAACTAATCTAGATAGAACAATAACAAAACAAGAAAAATTAACTCGTACATCAATTGATTGTAAACCAGATTGGGAGATTTTCCAATTAATAGCTCAACAACTAGGTTTTAAAAATGCGTTTAATTTTAAAAACCCTCAAGAAATATTTGAAGAGTATCAAGAGATGACAAAATTAAATCCTCATTTAAATATGTATGATATATCATATAAAGATGTTGGGAACAAGCCATTTATTTGGGGAGAAGATATTAGAAAAAATAAAAAGTTTTTTACAAAAGACAAAAAAGCAAATCTACATTTTGTAGAAAATAAATTGTTATCTGAAAAAGCCAATTTAAAATATCCCTTTATTTTATTAACAGGAAGAACAAGGGACCAATGGCACAGTGGTACTAAAACAAATCTGCCTAAAACTCTTTTAAAATTTAAAGATTTAGATTTTTGTGAAATACATCCAAAAAATGCAAAAGCTTTAAATATAAAAGATGACGATGTTATAAAAATATCTTCAATTAGAGGTGAAATAATTTCAAAAGTACTAATAAGTGACAAAATTAGAATTGATACTATTTTTGTTCCTGTTAGTAATAGAGAAATTAATTACTTAACCAATGATTTATATGATAAAGAATCTTTACAACCAGATTACAATCACTCAGCAGTAAAAATAGAAAAAGTATAACTTCTAAACTTAATTTTACATTAATTAAATAAAATTTATCTAGTTAATGTAAAATTGTCTATTTTTTATATAGTCTAACTTTAATTTTACATAAAATAAAGGCTAAAATCATAACAATAAATATACTTTGGAGTTATGACAATGCAAGTTTTACAAGAAGCACACAATTTAAGAAATAAAAAAATCAATAAAATTGAAAAAATGAAATCAGAACAAGATCCTATGGAGTTTATAAAAACTTTTGAAGATTTTTGTAAAGGTTCTTATGAAGAAACGGTAAATGATTCTCATACAAAACACTTCTTAAAATGTCTTGGATTATATGACAAAGGAACTAGCGAAACATTTGTAATCAGAATTAGGATTCCTGGTGGACAATTAAGCGTTGAGCAGGCTTTAAAACTAGCCCAATGTTCAAAGAAATATGGAAATGACTATATAGATATTACAACTAGAGGACAAGTTGAATTTAGATATTTAAAATTCAATGAATTACCTTTATTATTAAAAGACTTATCAACAGTTGGAATTTCTGCAATTCAATGTGCTGGTGATAACTTTAGAGGTGTTGTAACTTCACCTTTTGATTCTTATTCTAAAACATCTCCAATTGAAACTATGCCACTACTTAAAGAAATTCAATCAGTATTCTTAGAGCAAGAAGCTTGGATGGGAACACTTCCACGAAAATTTAATATTGCAATTTTAGGTGATAGTATAAATACTTGTAATATTTTTGGAAATGACTGTGCTTTTGCATTAGCATCAAAAAATGGAGAAATTGGATTTAACTTATATCTTGGTGGTAAAGTTGGTGTTCAAGCAAGAGACTTGAATCTTTTTGTCAAAGATCACCAAGTAAAAGAAGTATTTGCAGCTGTGATTTCTTTATATAAAGAGTATGGTTTCAGAGATAATAGAAATAAAAATAGATTAACTTTTCTTTTAGATGCAGTTAGTTTAGAAGAGTTTGCAAAAGCAATTAAAGAGCATTCAAAACTAGAACTTCCACAAGCTGGAGAGTTATTAGTAAAAGATGAATTTACTCTTGATGATTCCTCTACAATTGAACTTAAAGATGGGAAAAGCGCTATTCACTTTGGTATTCCTTCTGGAATATTTTGTGGAAGTGATCTAGAACAAGCTGCTTTATTAGCACAAAAACACGATGGTGTAGTTAGATTAACATATGAGCAAAGTTTTTATATAATAACTAATACTTCAAGTATTGAAGATATTAAACAATCATCACTTTATAAAAAATATGACTCATACCACAATATATACTTTAATAATCAAATCGCATGTGCTGGAAATAAAGAGTGTTCTTTTGGTGTAATTCCTGGAAAACCTGATGCTATTAATATGGCTGAATATTTAAACAAAAATGTTCCAATTGAAGATGGGAAAGTAAGAATGTACTGGTCAGCATGTCCAAAAGGCTGTGGAATTCATGGTGTTGCGGATATTGGTTTTGAAGGTGCAAAAGCAAAAGATGAAGAAGGAAATTCATGTTATGGTGTTAAAATCTTCCTAGGAGGAAAGGCAGCATCTTCTATTTTAGAAGCTAGACAATTAACTAAAGCTGTTTCAATTCCTAAAGCACAAGAATTAACTGCAAAACTTTTAAATATTTATAAAGAAGAAAAGAATGAGAATGAAACATTCGAAAGTTTTGATACAAGAGTTTTATCAAGTTTAGCAATTGAAGAAATTCAAACAAGAATTGGTCTGTAATCATGAGTAGCAATGAAACAACTCCACTAGAGGACTTTATAAACTATAAAGCTGATACTAATATGCAATGTGGAAATTATAGTATTGATATTCCTAAGCCAAAAGAAGGAGAACAATATAGATTCCATTTTGATGCAACTGCATGTGTTGGTTGTCATTGTTGTGAAGTTGCATGTAATGAACAAAACAATAATCCAGCAGATATTAAATGGAGAAGAGTTGGTGAAACACAAAGTGGAATTTTCCCAAATGTTACAAATCACTTTAATTCGATGTCTTGTAATCACTGTGTAGACCCAGAATGTCTAAAAGGATGTCCAACAGAATCATATATAAAATTTGATAATGGTATTGTTTTTCATGATGATGATACATGTATTGGTTGTCAATACTGTACATGGAATTGTCCTTATGAAGTTCCTGTGTTTAATGAAGATAGAGGAATAGTAACAAAATGTCATATGTGTCATGATAAATTAGATGTAGGTCAAACACCTGCATGTGTGCAAGCTTGTCCTGCAGGAGCAATTGCAATTGAAGTTGTAAATGTAAAAGATTGGTTAGAAGAAGATATGGCAAAAGAGGGAATTGCACCTCATTTACCAAATATTGAGATAACAAAACCAACAACTAGATACACAATAGATGAAAAAGAAAATCAAGAAAAAGTAATACCAGCAGATGATCATATAATAAAACCAAACCATTCAGAATGGCCTTTAGTATTTATGACTATTTTAACTCAAATATCTGTTGGTGGTTTTGCTACTTTAGTTTTAGGTGAGCTTATAAGTTTACTAGGATTCAATCTTGCAAGTCCTAGTATATGGATGATGATTGCTGTATTTATTCCAGCAGCAATTGGTCTTCCTCTATCAGCGCTTCACTTAGGTCGTCCAGGACTTGCTTTAACAGCTATGAAAAATATAAAAACATCATGGCTTAGTAGAGAAGCTTTAGCTCTAGGAGTTTATGCAGGCGGATTAACATTACTTATAGGGATATTCTTTTTTGAATTCAATCAAGTTTTTAAACTAATTGTAGAACTTGGCGTTTTAGCTGCTGGTGTATATGGTATTTATGCACAATCTATGATTTATAGAATTAAAGCACGTCCATCTTGGAACAAAATTGAGACAACTAAGATTTTCTTCTATGTTTCTTATATTGGATTGCTATTAATTACACTAATTTTAGTACTTCAAGAACAGTTTACAACAGCTGGTGTAATATTACCATTTGCACTATTTCTTGGATATTTTCAATATGAAGAGTTTTCTAAACAAAAGAATTTTTATAAAGATTTAAATGAGCAAAAAGAAGAGAACTTCTATCAATTAAATAAAACAAAAATACTTTATGAAAAAAACTTTGTAAAACATAATGAATATAGAGAAAGATCTTTAGGTCTTGGAGCTTTAGTTTTACCACTATTAGCAATACTTTTACTTGCTAGTGGTAATTATTCTAGTACAGTTTTAGTATTAGGTTTATCTATTATTATTTCATTTTCAAGTGAAGTTGTATCTAGATTATTATTTTATAAAACAGCAGTAGCACTTGGTCTAGCTGGTAATTTCTTCGCTGGAAATCAAAGGACATAATATGATAAATAAAATTAAAGACTTTTTAGGTGTAGATATTAAAAATGATAAATACGCACTTGTTGATGATAAAGTATTTGGAAAAGTAGCAAAGCAAAAAGCTCCTACATCTTGGGTACGAAGTACATGTGGATATTGTGGAGTTGGTTGTGGTTTATATATTGGTGTTAAAGATGGAAAACCAACATACACAAAAGGTGATCCAGCGCATCCTGTTAATAAAGGAACACTTTGTCCAAAAGGTTTAAGTGAACATGAAATGGTGCAAAGCGAAAACCGATATACAAAACCAATGCTTCGTAAAAATGGACAATTACTTGAGTCTACTTGGGATGAAGTGTTTAAAACTACAAGTGATAAGTTTAAAGATATTCAAAAAAACCACGGAAATGGAGCTGTTGCTGTTGTATCAACAGGACAGCTTTTAACCGAAGAATTCTATACACTTGGTAAATTTGTACAAATGGGACTTAAAACAAATAACTATGATGGAAATACAACACTTTGTATGGCAAGTGCAGTTATGGGATATAAGCAAACATTTGGAAGTGATGGACCTGTTGGATGTTATGAAGATTTCTCATATGCTGATACTATTATGTTAATTGGTGCAAATATCGCAGATAACCACCCTATTTTAAAACTACATATTGCAAAAAATAAAAAGATTACAGGTAAAAAACCAAAAATTATCGTAATTGATCCAAGATTTTCAAAAACTGCAAAAATGGCAGATATGTTTGTACCTATAAAACCAAGATCAGACTTAGCACTAATGAATGGACTTTGTCATATTATTTTAGAGCAAGGCTGGGAAAACGAAAAGTTTATAAATGAGAGAACAACTGGATATAAAGAGTTTAGAAAACATATCATGGCCAATTATTCTCCTGCTGAAGTAGCAATTACAACAGGTATTGATGTAAAAGATTTATACGAACTTGCACGTGTTTATGCAAAATCAAGTGCGGCTATGAGTGCTTGGACAATGGGTGTTAATCAAAGCTCACTAGGAACTGATACGGTAAGTGCTATTTGTAATCTTGCACTAATTACAGGAAATCTTGGAAGAAAGGGTGCAACAGCACTTTCAATTACAGGACAATGTAATGCAATGGGTACAAGAGAAACTGGATTTACGTCATCAATTCCAGGATATAGAAACTTTGCAAGCTCTTATGATAGAGAAGAGTATGCAACAATTGCAAATGTTCCAGTAGAAGATGTTCCAACTGCAAGGGGTTATTCATATCCACAAATTATTGATGCAATTGAAACAGGTGAAATAAAAGCCTTATGGTTAGTAGCAACTAATCCACTTGTATCCTTTCCAGATCAAAAAAAGCTAAGACGAGCACTTAATAAACTTGACCTTCTTGTTGTTCAAGATGCCTTTAAAAGTGAAACAGCATTTAAAGCTGATGTAGTTTTTTCTGCGAGTACTTGGAGTGAAAAAGAAGGAACTTATACAAATAGTGAGCGACGTTGTAACAGAGCTAGAAAAGCAGTTGAACCACTAGGTGAGACTAAAAGTGATTTTGATATTGTATTAGAATTTTCAAAATACTTTGAAGGTGTAAATGAAAGTTTATTTCCTAAATGGGAAAAACCAATTGATGCTTTTAATGAATGGAAAAAATTAAGTGAAGGAAGACTTTGTGATTATTCAGGAATGACTTATGAGTTAATAGAAGAATTAGGTGGAGTTCAATGGCCATGTAATGAAGCTAATCCAAATGGAACGCCTAGACTTTATAGTGAGGATATGCCTTGTCGAACTGAAGATGGAAAAGCAAAACTATTAAGTGTTGATTGGCTTCCAATGAGCGAGCCTCAAAATAGTTCTTTCCCACTTATATTAAATACAGGTCGTACAGTTGAGCAATGGCATACAAGAACTAAAACTAAAACTATCTCAATACTAAATGATTTAGCACCAGAAGCGTGGATTGAAATCAATCCAGAGGATGCAAAAAAACTTGAAGTTAAAAGTGGTGATAGATTAGATATTTCTTCAATTAGAGGAAAAATCAAAGATATCATAGTAAGAGAATCTCAAAATGTAAGAGAAGGAAATATCTTTGTACCTTTTCATTATAATGAGCAACTTATTAACACAATTACAAAAGCAGAGTTTGACCCAAAATCTTTTGAACCAAACTATAAGCAATGTGCTGTTCAACTTCATAGTATTAAAGTTCCTAATGGAATTACATTTAAAGAAGAAGAAATAGCAGGTGCTTTAGAGCATATTGTTATAAAAAATGAACAAAGCTATAATACTACAAAACAAGCTAGCTATACAAAGTAATTTATAAAATGAGGGAACATTCCCTTATTTTATTTTTATTCTTTAACTCAAATAACACACTTCATTAATATACCATTAATATAAGATTCATAAACGATTAAAACCTCTACGTCATACTTTCAGGGTAACAAATAATAAAACATATAAAAGGATTTAAAAATGAAAACAAAATTATTAGTAGCAACAGCTTTAACAGCAGTATTAAGTACAGGTCTTTTTGCATATGCAGATAAAGATAACAAAGGTATGATGAAAAAAGGACATTCTTCTTGTGGAAAACATATGAAAAAATCTCATATGAAAGGTCAAAAAGGACCTATGTCATTATTAAGACAGTTGAATTTAACTCAAGATCAGAAAAAACAAATTAGAACAATCAAACAAGATTTAATGAAAAAAAGAGTTACTCCAACTGTAGCTTTTACAAGTACTTCATTTGATAAAGCAAAATTTATTGAAATTATGAAACAAAAAAGAGACAATAAAATCGAATTAAAAGCTGAAATGATGGATAGAGTTTACAATGTTTTAACATCTAAACAAAAAGAACAATTTAAAGTTTTAATGGATTTAAAAGCTGAAAAAAGAATGGCAATGATGGAAAAAAGAATGAATAATAAAGGTCAAGGTCAAAAATAATCTCTACTAAAATATAAGAAGATACAATCTTCTTATATTTATTCAATCTAAGCTAAGGCTTCAATCCACTCTAAAACTTCATTTAAAGTTTTCTCATCTTTATTCGAAATAAATACATAAGGTTTATTTTTTCTATTTTCTTTTACATCATTTTGCATTGAGTCTAAATCAACTCCAACATATGGAGCTAAATCTGTTTTATTTACAACTAATAAATCAGAGAAAAGTAATCCTGCCCCTTTTTTTCTTGGAATATCAGCACCTTGTGCAGTATCGATTATATACATATAATAATCAATTAATTCATAAGAAAAAGTAGCACTAAGATTATCTCCACCACTTTCAACAAAGATAATATCAGGATTGAACTTCTCTTCTAACTCTTGTACTGCTTTTTGGTTCATAGAAATATCATCACGAATTGCTGTATGTGGACAGCCACCAGTTTCTACTCCAATAATTTGCTCATCAGGCAAATCAAGTGTTTGCTTTAAATAGTTTGCATCTTCTGTTGTATAAATATCGTTTGTAACAATACCTATTTTGTATTTGTTTTTTAATATATTTGTAAGAGCTTCAATTAGTGAAGTTTTTCCACTTCCAACTGGCCCTGCTATTCCTATTTTTAAACTCATTTTCTTCCTTTTTTTCATTCTTTCTAATATTTATATTTTGCTTTAGTTCAATGCAAGATTTAAGGAGTTACTAAATGTAAATGACTTAAATTTTAACGCAGAAATAAAGCAAAAGAGGAATATTATGTTACGAACATTTTTGGTTCTAGTGTTTTATGCTCAAATATCACTTCTTCAAACAGTGGATTGAAGTTTGTAATCTTTTCATCAAAATTAAAATCCATATTTTCTAATATTTCATCAAATTCAAAAAGCATTTTTTGAATTTGTGAGGGTTTTATTCTTGATATTTTAAGCGTTGTTGCTGCAATATTGATTAAATTCTTTTTAGTCCACATTACAATAAAATCTTTAATATTTATATCTAAGTCATAAGCATAAGAAGCTAATACTATTAGCTCATTTGCATCGGATTTTTTCTCTTCAATTAAAGAATAATACTTTTTTACTTCATCTTTTAAAACTGTATCTTTAATTTGTACATAGTAATTATGTCCAATATCTTTTGAAGCTTTTGCATAATCAAATGTTAGATATGAAGATATTTCATTATCAAGTTTTTTAAGTAAATTCACTTTTTTCTTTTCTAATAACTCATAAGTTTTTTTAACATACACAAACTCCATTTTAGAGTATTGGTCAATAATCAAGTTTTCAAGATATATTTTTAGAGTATCAATATCTTTTACATGCTCTTTTACAATATGAGGTTCAAGCCCAAAAGAATGTACAAATACACCAGATGGAAAAGTTCCATCAAGTATTTGCATAAATCTACTAAGACTTTTTAAATTAGTGTGAATGATGTGCTTTTCCATTTGCTTTAAAATACCCAGTAGTTTTTGTAATTTTTATATCATCATTTTTATATGCAGCTTCAATTATATCTACTAATGAAATATCATCTAAAACTGTAATATTCATATCACTAATCATTACAGGTTGATGTCTATTACCTATTTCATAAGCCACTTTTGCAAAGTTTAAAGCATCTGTAAATTCAAACACATAAATATTATCTTCACTTCTTTTTACTTTAATTGCATAACCATCCTCATCAACTAAAATATCATCTTCATGTAAGTGCGTAAATTTTGCTTTTATTATGAAATTTACACCCTTATTTGATACAGCTGTTAAATTTGGTTTTTGCATATCAAACCATGATAATTCTACCTCATCATTAGCTTTGATATCTTTTTTTATTTCTACTACTTTTTTTATCAAAAAATTTCCTTATATAATATATATACAATTGTATAAAAATTTTATAGGTTTGTATAGGAATTCTTTGTTTATTAATTAGACAAAATCTTTAAATAGTTTATATAAACAATAACTTTTAGACTTTAGAAGTTATATTTAAAAGCAAGTGTTGTGACACTAGTATCAACATCATCTTTATTTTCAGGTAATTCTTTGCCATTTTGATAAAGGTAAGCAAGTACTACATCAAAATCTTTAAATTTTTTACCTAAACTTATCATATATCTTTTATCTTGTTCCATAGCATGATGTTGAACTTTTGTTCCATCATTAAATACTGTAAATACTCTTTTCCCAAAAAATGCCTGTGCACCTAATAGATAACTATTATAATTTGCATTTACTTTTAAACCTGCTGTTAAATAATCCTTATCATCAAAAGAATAACTCCCATACTTTTCTCCATCAATATTGATAGATTTAACTATTGCAGATACTTTTACTTTTAAATTATTTATTTTTAGTTTTTTACTAAGAGAGAAGTCATATTGGTGTACATCAAAAGTTTTATAATCACTTTTATATAAATCAACTGCTAATTCTAAACCCTTGTTTATATTGTATTTTGCTCCAAGCCCATAAATCTTTCCTTGATCTGTTGGTGCTAAATTGTCAATAATCTTTATATAGTTTGCTTTTAAACTAAGAGCTTCATTGATTTTATTTTCATACTTTAGATTATATTTCTTAACATCTAAGGATTCAAGAGTATTATGACTCATATAATGTTCTCTATCTACTTTATCATTTATATATCCTAAACTAAATTGATGTTGTTTTACTGATAAGTTAATACCAAGATCTTGTATTTTTCCTTCAAGTTTTGTTGCAGAGTTAGAAAAATCTTTTTTTGAATATTTATATGTAAAAGAGTTCTGTGCCATTACTAAAGTTGATAGAAGTAGTGTTGTTAAGATAATTTTCTTCAAATAATTTCCTTTTTAATTATGCAACCAAGTTGCATTTTTGAAATATTATCAAAAAAATGTTACTCTAAACTTATATTATAAATATAAGTAAATACAATAACTAAGTGCTTTATTCTTATATTACAGCTATTATATTTTATGTTCTATTCTTAGAACATAAAATATTTTTTAGCCATTGGCACTGTTGTTACATAATCTGATGTGATTAATTCACCATCAACTAAAACATCATAAGTTTCAGGGTCAACTACAATATCTCCAATAAAGTCATTTAATTTCATATCTTTTTTACCGATATTTCTAGTATTTTTAACAGCCAATACCTTTTTATCAATTCCAAGTTTTTCTTTTAAATCACCACTTGCAACTTTTGAAGTAAAGATAGCACTAATTTTTGCACTGGCTTTTCCTTCTGAACCGAACATCTTTCTATATAAGTTTGGTTCTGGTGTTGGAATTGAAGCATTTGCATCACCCATTACACTTAAAGCAATAAATCCACCTTTAATAACTAAAGAAGGTTTCACTCCAAATAAAGCTCTATCCCACATAACAAGGTCAGCCATCTTACCAACCTCTACACTTCCTACATGCTCATCAATACCACATGCAATGGCAGGATTTATAGTATATTTTGCAATATATCTTTTAATTCTTTCATTATCACACTTTTCATTATCACTTGGTAATGCACCTCTTTGTTTTTTCATAGAATCAGCAACTTGCCATGTACGAATAAGAACTTCTCCAACTCTACCCATTGCTTGTGAATCAGAACTTGTAATACTAATAGCACCAATATCATGAAGTACATCTTCAGCTGCAATTGTCTTACCTCTAATTCTAGATTCTGCGAAACTTACATCTTCAGGAATTTTTGGACTTAAATGATGACAAACCATTAACATATCAAGATGTTCTTCTATTGTATTTTTTGTATATGGAAGTGTTGGGTTTGTTGATGAAGGTAAAACGTTTGC
>Ga0193962_1000705_pt1 | contig 15527 bp, 16 predicted proteins | sample FB_5_MG_FD_140335 | JGI IMG/M metagenome (GOLD analysis project Ga0193962, IMG submission 140335) | Microbial mat bacterial communities from the Broadkill River, Lewes, Delaware, United States - FB_5_MG | ecosystem: Environmental > Aquatic > Freshwater > River > Microbial mats | place: USA...
AACACCTTGGAATACTTCAACAAAAATTGTTAAAATTGGATTGCAAGGGAAAGCTTTAGATAAAGAGAACATTCCAAATTCAAATTTTGTTTTTTTATTAGATGTTTCGGGCTCAATGTCAAATCAAAACAAATTGCCATTATTAAAGTCGGCATTTAAATTATTGGTAAATCAATTAAGAGAAAAGGATAAAGTTTCAATAGTTGTTTATGCAGGAGCTGCAGGAGTTGTTTTAAAACCAACCTCTGGAGATAATAAAGAGAAAATAATTAATGCTTTAAATAATTTGGAAGCTGGTGGCTCAACAGCAGGTGGAGAAGGAATTGAATTGGCTTATAAATTGGCTCAAAAGAATTTTATTAAGAATGGGAATAACAGAGTTATTTTAGCTACCGATGGAGATTTTAATGTAGGTCAATCTGGAGATCAGGAGATGGAAGATTTAATTGTTGAAAAAAGAAAATCAGGTGTGTTTTTAACTGTATTAGGATTTGGGTATGGTAATTACAAAGATTCAAAATTAGAAACTTTAGCTGACAAGGGAAATGGAAATTATGCTTACATAGATACAATGCAAGAGGCAAATAAAACATTTGGAAAAGAATTTGCTGGTACAATGTATACCATTGCAAAAGATGTTAAAATTCAGGTAGAGTTTAATCCAGGAAAAGTTCAGGCATATCGTTTAATCGGTTACGAAAATAGATTGCTTAATGTGGAAGATTTTAAAGATGATAAAAAGGATGCAGGAGAATTAGGAAGTGGACATACTGTAACTGCTTTGTATGAAATTGTTCCTGTCGGAGTTAAAAGCAAGTATTTAAAAAATATTGATAAATTGAAATATACCAAATCTGAAAATAGTAATGATTATTCAGATGAGTTATTCACCGTCAAGTTTAGATATAAAAAACCAGATGGAAATAAAAGTATTGAAATGGTAAGTGTTGTTAAGGATGAAACAATTGATTATGTGAATACTTCAAACGATTTTAAATTTTCAACGGCGGTTGCATTGTTTGGAATGAAATTAAGCAAATCTAAATTCTCGAATAAAGCTTCATATAATAAAGTAATTCAATTAGCTAAAGAGGGAAGAGGAAGTGATTATGATGGTTACAGAGCAGAATTTATTAGATTGGTAAAAACGTTGGGGGGAGATGCAATTAATTAAAATTAAAAAAGGTCATTTCTTTAAGATGACCTTTTTTTATGCTTTATAGTTTTTGATGATTATTTATCGGCATTCAATTTTTCTGAATGTTGCAGCGCTTTTTCAAAGGAATCAAAAGTATGCTCTTTCTCAGTGGCCGATATCACCTGATTTTTTTCTAAATCCTTTAGAACAGTTTCATTCACACCTGATAAAACAATTCTAACATTGTTGTCTTTTAAAAGTCGTAAAGCTTCTTTAAAATTGTGTATTCCGGTTGAATCTATAAAAGGAACGTGTCTCATTCTAATAATTAACACATTGCTATTAATTCCAAAGGATTTTAAAATTTCGGCATATTGTTTAGCTGAAGCAAAAAATAAAGGGCCACTTAATTCATAGATTGAGATTCCTTTAGAAACTTTTGAATAATCATCTAAAATATCGGTGTCAATTTCTTGGGTGAGATCTGTATTTATATTCGACATTCTTTTCATGAAGAGTAAAGCAGAAAGTACTACACCAACTTCAATTGCTACGGTTAAATCCACTAAAACGGTTAATAAAAAGGTAGAGAGTAATACTATGATATCGAAAAAAGAACCTTTAAGAATTGAGCGGAAAGAACGCCATTCACTCATATTGTAAGAAACCACAATTAGGACACCAGCTAATGCAGACATAGGAATTAGTTTAGCCCATTTCCCCAGAAACAGCATAATTAACAATAAGGTTATGGCATGAATTATTCCTGCAATTGGAGTTCTTCCTCCATTTTTAACGTTGGTTGCAGTTCTTGCAATTGCTCCTGTAGCAGGAATTCCACCAAAAAAAGGTGTTACAATGTTTGCAATTCCTTGAGCAATTAGTTCAGTATTAGAACGGTGATTACCACCAATCATTCCATCTGAAACAACAGCAGAAAGTAATGATTCTATTGCTCCTAATAAAGCTATAGTGATTGCAGGTGCTATGTACATTGATAAATTACTAAACTCAAAGGATGGAATTGAGAAACTGAAATTTTGAGGAATTTCACCGAAATAGGATTCTATAGTATTTACAGGTATGTCAAGTAATTGGACAACAACTGTAATTAATATAATGGCTAAAAAAGAACCTGGAATTTTACTTTTTAATTTTGTTGAAATAATAATGATGAAAATTGCGGCAACCGTAAGACCCAATGCATAAAAATTTGTAGCTGGAATCTCAGAAAAATATAGGATCCATTTATCAATGAAACCTGATGGTACTTTATCAATTTCAAAACCAAAAGCATCTTTAATTTGGGTGGAAAAAATAACGAGTGCAATTCCACTTGTAAATCCGACGATGAGAGGATGTGGAAAATATTTAAGTAGCGTACCTAATTTCAATAATCCAAATATAATTAACAGTATACCTGCCATCACAGTTGAAATAATTAAACCATCAAAACCGTATTTTTCAACAATGCCATAAACAATGATTATAAATGCACCGGTTGGACCACCAATTTGGACTCGACTACCTCCAAGAAGAGAAATTAAAAACCCTGCAATAATAGCAGTTATTAGACCTTTTTCGGGAGATACTCCTGATGCTACAGCAAATGCAATTGCTAATGGTAAGGCTACAATTCCAACAACAATTCCACCGAAAATATCATTAAATAGTTGTTTTTTTGTGATGCCTTTTTTAAGTAAACTAAAAAGTTTAGGTTTAAATATTGTTTCCATTTATACCTTGAAAATTGGGAGAGTAAAAGTAACTCTTTATAAGGAGTAAATGATTAGGAAATTAAAAATATTTACTGAAAATTTTGATAAGAACAAGTGTCTTAATTCCTATTAATCCTGCATAAAACCATACAGGAGTTTTTGTAGTTTCTTTCAATTCATAATATGCCAGCTTTATGGAAGCCGGCATATTATTTAAAGAAAATTTTGTTTCACATTTATTACAATTTGATGTTCCTGATTTACCTGCTGAAAAAAACGGAATATGTAAAAGATGCTTATAAGTTCCAATAATTGAAACTTTTGTAGAATTTTTTGAATTGCATTTAGGGCAAACTATTTCTTTTGAAGTGTCACTTTTTAATATTATATTTTTTTTGCCTCCTAAAAACATATTTATTACATTTCTAATGAATGATATACGTTTTGAACATCATCATCTTCTTCTAATTTTTCTAATAATTTTTCAACATCAGCTTGTTGTTCTTCATTAAGTTTTGATGTCGTAGTTGGAATACGTTCAAATCCTGAAGAAATAATTTCTATATTATTCTCTTCAAAATAACTTTGAAGAGAACCAAATTGTTCAAAAGGTGCATAAATTATAATTCCATCTTCATCATCACATACTTCTTCTACTTCAAAATCAAGTAATTCTAATTCAAGTTCTTCTAAATCTGTTGTAATAGATTCTTTATTTAATGTAAAAGTACACTTACGATCAAACATAAAGACAACGGAACCAGAAGTCCCTAAATTTCCGTCACATTTATTAAATGCAGCTCTAACATTAGCAACAGTCCTATTGTTATTATCAGTAGCAGTTTCTACTACAACTGCAATACCATGAGGAGCATAACCTTCAAATAATACTTCTTTATAATTACTAGTGTCTTTGTCGGCCGCTTTTTTAATTGCACGTTCGACATTATCTTTAGGCATATTTGCTGCCTTTGCATTTTGCATTACAGCTCTTAAACGAGAGTTTGTATCAGGATTTCCTCCTCCTTCATTAATAGCCATTACAATATCCTTCCCAATTCTGGTGAAAGTTTTTGCCATTGCTGACCAACGTTTCATTTTTCTTCCTTTCCTAAGTTCGAAAGCTCTTCCCATAATTAAATTTTATTTTGTGTTGCAAATGTACTTATTACATTAGGTTTTAGCAATTTTTTAAACTTGAATAACACCTAAATTAAATTGTTTTTCGATAGGAGCATGATTTGCTGCTTCAATTCCCATAGAAACCCATTTTCTAGTGTCTAAAGGATCAATTATTCCATCGGTCCATATACGAGCGGCTGCATAATATGGAGAAGTTTGATCATCATATTTTTTCTTAATAGATTCTAAGATTTCCTGTTCTTTTTCAGGGGTGATTTTTTCACCTTGCTTTTTTAGAGACGCAGTTTCAATTTGTAGTAATACTTTCGCGGCTTGTTCTCCTCCCATAACGGCTAATCTTGCTGATGGCCAAGCAACAATTAGTCTTGGATCATATGCTTTACCGCACATTGCATAATTTCCTGCACCGTAAGAATTTCCTAAAATTATAGTGAATTTTGGCACTACAGAATTACTAACAGCATTTACCATTTTTGCACCATCTTTAATAATTCCACCATGTTCACTTTTACTACCAACCATAAATCCAGTTACGTCTTGTAAAAATACCAATGGAATTTTTTTCTGATTACAATTAGCAATAAAACGTGTTGCTTTATCTGCTGAGTCAGAATAAATAACACCACCAAATTGCATTTCTTTTTTAGCAGTTTTTACAACTTTTCTCTGATTTGCAATAATTCCAACGGCCCAACCATCAATACGAGCATAGCCACAAATAATGGTTTTTCCATAATCTTTTTTGTATTCTTCAATTTCAGAATTATCAACAATACGTGCTATTATTTCGTGCATATCATATTGATCAGTTCTTGATGCCGGTAAAATTCCAAAGATCTCATCTTGGTTTTCCTTTGGTTCTATTGATTCTTTTCTATTATATCCAGCTTTATCGTAATCACCAATTTTGTCTACAATATTTTTAATTTTGTCTAATGCATCATGATCATCGGTAGCTTTATAATCTGTCACTCCGCTGATTTCACAATGAGTAGTGGCACCACCCAAAGTTTCATTGTCTATGCTTTCACCAACAGCAGCTTTTACCAAATAGCTTCCGGCTAAAAATATACTACCTGTTTTATCAACTATCATTGCTTCATCACTCATAATAGGTAAGTAAGCACCTCCAGCAACACAGCTACCCATAACTGCAGAAATTTGAGTAATTCCCATACTACTCATTACTGCGTTATTTCTAAAAATCCGACCAAAATGTTCTTTATCCGGAAAAATTTCATCTTGCATCGGTAAATAAACTCCTGCACTATCAACTAAATATATGATTGGTAATTTATTTTCAATAGAAATTTCTTGAGCTCTTAAATTCTTTTTTCCAGTAATGGGAAACCAAGCACCTGCCTTTACAGTTGCATCATTTGCGACTACAATACATTGTTTACCTTGTATATATCCAATTTTTACAACTACACCTCCAGAAGGGCACCCACCATGTTCTTCATACATTCCTTCTCCTACCAATGCTCCAATTTCAATGGAAGTACTATCGTTATCAAACAAATAATCAATTCGTTCTCTGGCAGTTAGTTTACCTTTCGATTTATGTTTTTCAATTCTATTTTCACCACCACCTTTATATACTTTTAGCAGCTTTCTTTTTAAATCTGCTAACTGTAGTTTATTAAAGTCTTCGTTTTTATTGAAGTTTATATCCATTTTTTATTTGCAATTTAACCGTGGCTAAAGTACAAAATGAATGTTAAATAGTGTTAATTAATTACCTTGAAAATAATTACCTAGGTAAATATAAAATATTTTATATATCTTTGCAGAGAATTAAAATTAAAAAAAATGAAAACAAACAAAATTATCTATTGGGGAGCAACTGGTTTATTAAGTGCTTTATTGTTAATGTCAGCAGGAATGTACGTATTCAATAATTCTAATGTTGCAGAAATGTTTAAGGCATTTGGTTATCCAACATATATTATTTATCCACTTGCTATTGCTAAAATTTCTGCGGTTGTGGTATTATTAACGCAAAAGCAATCTAAAATTAAAGAATGGGCCTATTCAGCATTATTTTTTGAATTTGTTTTGGCTTTCTTTGCACATTACATGATTAATGATGGAGAGCAAATGGGAGCTGTTATAGCAATCACTTTGTTAGTGTTGTCATATGTGTTTGGAAATAAATTATTTAAAACTAAAAACTAAAAAAATATGAGTAAAAATATCTTAACAATTGGAGGAAGTTCTAGTAAAACATCAATAAATAAAATGTTGGCTGAATATGCTGGAAGTTTGCTTAGTGAGGTTGATTTGACCAATATCGATTTAAATGATTATGAATTACCATTGTTCTCTGTTGATCTTGAAAATGAAATAGGTTTTGCAAAAGGCGCAGTTGAATTAAATGATGTAATTAATAAAGCTGATGGATTTGTAATCTCTTTAGCTGAACATAACGGAGCTTATTCAACAGCTTTTAAAAATGCTTTTGATTGGTTATCAAGAATAGAAGGAAAAGTTTGGAGAAATAAGCCAATGCTATTACTTAGCACATCTCCAGGTGAACGTGGAGGTCAATCTGTTTTAGATATTGCATTGAGCCGTTTTCCATATATGGGAGGAAATATTATTGCAAATATGTCATTTCCTTCATTTAATGATAATTTTAAAGAAGGTGAAATAGTTAACATCGAATTAAAATCTCAATTAAAATTATTAGTTAAAGATTTTCAAAAAGCTTTATAAAATGGGTGATATTGCTAAAGATATAAATTCAACCTTTCCTAATGAGCATGTAAAAGCACTTATTAATATTAAGTATACTGCTCATTGGTTAGATAATATTGGTAATGAATTTATGAAACCTTTTAAAATTTCAATTCAGCAATATAATATTTTAAGAATTTTACGTGGAGCTGGTGAAAAGGTAACAGTTAAAACTGTGAAGGATCGAATGATTCAAAAATCACCTAATTCAACCCGATTAATGGATAAATTATGTGATAAAGGTTTAATTATTAGAACTCGATGTGAAAGTGATAGGAGAGTTGTATTTGTTGAAATATCTGATAAAGGATTAGATATTCTTGATAAAATTGATATCAACAAGTTGGATAATAATATGAGGAACATTTCAGAAGAAGAAGCCAAAACGTTAAATACAATTTTAGATAAACTGCGTTAATAAAATAGAGAGTAATGAAAAGTATAATTCATAGAGGAATAGATAGAGGAAGTGCGGATCATGGATGGTTGCAGGCTAATTTTTCTTTTAGTTTTGCACATTATTATGATCACGAGAAAGTTAATTTTGGAGCATTAAGAGTTTTAAATGATGATATTATTGCCGCAGGAATGGGATTTGGAACTCATCCACATGATAATATGGAAATTATTTCAATTCCATTAAAAGGTAGTTTAAAGCATCGAGATTCTATGAGTAATAAGTGGATTCCTTTACGAACTGGTGAAGTACAAGTAATGTCCGCTGGTAAAGGAATTCAACATTCCGAAATGAATAATTCAGTTTCTGAAGAAGTTAATTTATTTCAAATTTGGATATTTCCAAACAAGAAGGATGTGGAACCGAGATATGATCAAAAGGAGTTTAAATCAATGGATAGGCATAATAAATTACAGGTGTTAGTTTCATCTATTGACGATGTTCATTTAGATTCTTTAAAAATTCATCAGGACGCAATAATTTCAAGAATTGACTTATCTGATAAATCAAAGTTTAAATATTTTTTAAAATCTCAAAACCATGGTGTATTTATTATGCTTATAAATGGTCAGGTTGAAGTTGAAACGATGAAATTGGAAAGACGTGATGCTTTGGCTTTATCTGAAATTGATAGTTTTAATATTAATGCTATTGATAATTCTGAGCTACTTTTTATAGAGGTTCCAATGCAGTTTTAGAACAGGTAGTATTAACTTTTTTTGATTTTCTGTACCAATATTTTGTAACACATGTTATACACGTTCTCTTTATGAGAGCGTTTTTTATGGTATTCATTTTAATTTTCCGATATTTGCGCACTTCATATTTCTTTTTAATATGATTAATAATAACAGATAAAATAAAATGAATAAAAATACAGTATTAGCCTGGGCTACCGCAATAATGATAATAGTTGGTCTTGCACTTATAGCATTAGGAGCATTTAGATATGATGAAATTGCAGGTTGGGGATTTGCCTCTGTTGGAATAGGATTTTTTGCTATTGCATGGGTATTTAACGCATTAAAAGGAAGGGTTTAACCTTTTGAAAATAATAAAATAATTAAAAATTTAGATTAAAATTATGGCAGACGATAAGAAAGTTATCTTTTCTATGTCCGGAGTAAGTAAAACTTACCAAGGTGCAAACAAACAAGTTTTAAAAAACATTTATTTAAGCTTCTTTTACGGAGCAAAAATTGGAATTTTAGGATTAAATGGTTCGGGTAAATCTACTTTACTTAAAATTATAGCGGGTCTTGATAAAAGCTATCAAGGAGATGTAGTTTTTTCTCCAGGATATTCTGTGGGGTATTTATCACAGGAACCAAAACTGGATGACACTAAAACTGTTCTTGATATTGTAAAAGAAGGTGTTGCTGAAACTGTAGCCATTTTAGATGAATACAACAAGATAAACGATATGTTTGGCTTGGAAGAAGTTTATTCTGATGCTGATAAGATGGATAAATTAATGGCACAACAAGCGGTTTTACAAGATAAAATTGATGCAGCAAATGCATGGGAGCTTGATACAAAGCTTGAAATTGCTATGGATGCGCTACGTACACCTGAAGGTGATACTCCAATTAAAAACCTTTCTGGAGGAGAGCGAAGAAGAGTTGCTCTTTGTAGATTGTTATTACAAGAACCTGACGTATTGTTATTAGATGAGCCAACCAATCACTTGGATGCAGAATCTGTACATTGGTTAGAACATCATTTACAACAATATAAAGGAACTGTAATTGCTGTAACGCATGACCGTTATTTCTTAGATAATGTAGCTGGTTGGATATTAGAATTGGATAGAGGAGAAGGTATTCCTTGGAAAGGAAACTATTCATCTTGGTTAGATCAAAAATCAAAAAGATTAGCGCAAGAATCTAAAACGGCTTCGAAACGTCAAAAAACTTTAGAAAGAGAATTAGAATGGGTGCGTCAAGGAGCAAAAGGTCGTCAAACAAAGCAAAAAGCACGTTTGAAAAACTATGATAAATTGATGAATCAGGATCAAGTGAAACTAGATGAAAAATTGGAAATCTATATTCCAAATGGTCCGCGTTTAGGTACTAATGTAATTGAGGCTAGTGGAGTTTCAAAAGCTTATGGTGATAAATTATTATATGAAAATTTAGAATTTAATTTACCACAAGCAGGAATTGTTGGTGTTATTGGACCTAATGGTGCTGGTAAAACAACAATTTTTAGAATGATAATGGGTGAAGAAACACCCGATAAAGGGGAATTTAAAGTTGGTGAAACAGCGAAGATTGCTTATGTAGATCAAAGTCATTCTAATATAGATCCTGAAAAAACTATTTGGCAAAATTTTTCAGAAGAACAGGAATTGATTTTAATGGGAGGTAAACAAGTGAACTCAAGAGCCTATTTGAGTCGATTTAACTTCTCTGGAAGTGAGCAAAATAAAAAAGTAAATGCTTTATCAGGAGGTGAACGCAATAGATTACATTTAGCAATGACACTTCGTGAAGAAGGAAACGTGTTATTGTTAGATGAGCCAACAAATGATTTAGATGTAAATACATTGCGTGCATTAGAGGAAGGTTTAGAGAACTTTGCAGGTTGTGCGGTAGTAATTAGTCACGATAGATGGTTTTTAGATAGAATTTGTACGCATATTCTTGCCTTTGAAGGTGATAGTCAAGTATATTTCTTTGAAGGATCATTCTCTGATTATGAAGAGAATAAAAAAGCTAGGCTTGGTGGAGATTTAATGCCGAAGCGAATAAAATATAAGAAATTAATTAGATAATTATTTTTATAAATCCCGGAAGAAATTCTGGGATTTTTATTATTAAATATTTAAATCCATTTGCAATCTAGCCAGTCAGTAATCATATGAAACAACAGGCCAATGGCAATAATTCTTGTTTTTTTAGGGAATAGTAAAACGATATATGCAATTATTGCATAATAGGAGTGAAGAGGGTGGTAATTGATACTACATCTGTTTTCAGCAAAAATAGGTGTGGCTATTAAATGGTCTAAATCTACTAACATGGTTAATAGAAATATCAACCAAACTTTTTTCCACTCATTATTGAAGAAGAATAATGCAATTACTCCAGGTATAAGAAAATGCATTCCATAATGAATACTGAATCTTAAAATCTCCAATTTTATAGGTTTAATGATTGTGACTCTAAATAATTAAGAGCATTTGGTCCTTCCATAAACAGTAAATCAAGAATACTTAAATTAGGTAAAAATCCATTATTGGAATTAAATACTTGATAATAATAATCAAATTGATAGGTTGGTTCTTTTTTAGATATTGCTAAATTTCTATAATCAATAGAAGCTGGGTCTTTGTGAAATTCTAAGGTTTTACTTGTTGGGATCTCAAGTTGAAGTGAATCCATAATAAATTGATGTACCTCAAAATTGAGGTCTAATAAAAAGGTATGTTTTTTTTCCAATATAGGCCTTAGTTCATCTATATAAAATTCAAAAAAAGGAGATGAGTTATAGGCGGTTTGTAAGGTTTTTAAATGTAATTTATTCCAGTCGTCCTTATAATCAATTTTTACATCCTTGGTTTTTTGTTTAATTCCTTTTGTATGTTGTATGGGAACATTTAACAAATGTTTTCCATCAGCAGTATAAATAAAACAACGATTTCTATAAGTTTGTTTTTGAAAATTATCTTCTACTTCAAAAATAATTTCCCTAGATTTTGAAATAGCAACATAGTGACAAATAGGCGCAAAATAAGTTGGATGAAATAAAGACATATAAATTATTTTAAAACATTGAGTAACTAACCAGCTTAGAAATTCAACATTTTATTCATCTTTTTTACGTTTTCTATAAATACTGTAACCATACCATAAAGCTAAGGCTCCTAAAAAATAGTACAAGTAAGAAACAGGTTTACCATCACCATGAACGGTCGTAAAAACACGTTCCCATCTTATTTTATCAGCAATGCCTTTTCCGTTTGTATCCCAGCTAAACCAAATAAACACGGGTTTACCAACAACATGATCAAAAGGAACATATCCCCAGTATCGAGCGTCTTCAGAGTTATGTCTGTTATCACCCATCATCCAATAGTAATTTTGTTTAAAAGTGTATGAAGTCGCTAGCTTTCCGTTAATGAAAATTTCGTCTTCATTTACAGTTAAATTATTGTGCTCATATTCTTCAATAATTCTTTTATAAAACGGTAGTGATTTAGCATTTAATTCAACAGTTTTCCCTTCTTCAGGAATATAAATAGGTCCGTAATTGTCTATAGTCCAATTGTATTGTTCGTTATGTGGAAATATAGAAGAAGAGTAATCACCTATTGGTATATTAAGTTTTGTAACTGATTTAACAAGTGGATTATTCTTTAATCTTCGAGCATTTTCATCAGTTAAATTAAGGCTATAATATTCACCATAATTTTCTCCTTCAGTAACATTGTAACGTTTTAAAGTTGTTGAAGATAGTTGACCATCAGTAACTACTTTATGACGGAATTGTGGTTTTGCACGGTCTGGAAGTACAGTTTGTTTTCCATTAATATAAATATATCCGTTTCTAATTTCTAAAGAGTCTCCGGCAATACCTACGCATCGTTTTACATAATTCGATTTTTTATCAATTGGTTTATAGGCATGTATATTTGATTGGTCTCTAAAAAAGCGAACTGTATCTGTTGGCCAGTTAAAAACAACAATTTCATTTCTTTTAATATCCTGAAACCCTGGAATTCTGAAATACGGTAATTGAGGTTTTTTAAGGTATGATTTAGATTTTACTAACGGAAGTGAATCATGAACCATTGGTGCTGCAACCGTAGTCATAGGAACTCTTGCTCCATAATGAAATTTACTTACAAACAGGAAATCACCAATTAATAATGATTTTTCCAAAGAAGAAGTAGGAATTGTATAGGGTTGCATAACATAAGTATGTACAAGTGTTGCGGCAATAATTGCAAATACAATTGAACTTACCCATTCTCCTAATTCTGTTCTAGATTTTAAACTTCTGTCTTCAATATAACTGACATCAGTTAAATAATTTATGTAATAGGTATAAAACCCTAAAGTTAAAACAGCTAAGAATGAATCAACCGTTTTATTTTTTCCAAAACTTCGAATTGTTTCAATCCAAATTACTGGAAACATTAATAAATTAATGATTGGAATAAATAATAAAATAACCCACCATGCAGGTCTGTTAATTATTTTCATTAAAATAATAGCATTGTACACAGGAATTATTGCCTCCCATGATTTTCTACCTGCTTTTACATATAATTTCCAAGTTCCAATAAAGTGAATTACTTGTATTATTAAGAAAAATATGAACCATTCATTCATTGTCATAATTTGTAGTTTTTTTGTTAAAGTCCTAAAACATCTCGCATTGTAAAAATTCCAGTTTTTCCAACTAACCATTCAGCTGCAGTCACTGCCCCTAAAGCAAAACCATCTCTATTATGTGCAGTATGTTTTATGTCAATTGTATCAACGTCTGATTTGTATTCAATGGAATGCGTTCCAGGAACATCAGGAATACGTTTTGATACTATAGGTATTTCGTTGTCATTTTTTGTTACATTTAAAGCCCAGTTATTTTTTGAATTGTGCTTTATAATGCCTTCAGCTAAGGTGATTGCAGTACCGCTTGGTTCATCTAACTTTTTAGTATGATGAATCTCTTCCATTGAGATTGTGTACTGGTTTAAATTTTTCATCATTTTAGCCAAATGTTCATTTAGCTCGAAGAAAATATTTACTCCTAAACTAAAATTTGAAGCATAGATGAAACCCCCATTATTTTGAATACAAAGTTTAGTTGCCTCTTCATATTTTTCTAACCAACCAGTTGTTCCGCAAACAACAGGTACGTTGTTTTTAAAACAATTAGAAAGATTATTAAATGCAACGGAAGGAATGCTAAAATCTATAGCTACATCAGCAATAGAAATGTCAAAATCCTTTGAATTTTCATCAATTCTTAAAACTATCTCATGTCCTTTTTGTAAAGCAATTTGTTCAATTGTTTTACCCATTCTTCCATATCCAAGCAGAGCTATTTTCATTTCTAAAATTTAAAGTTTATTTGAGCACCAACAATTGCTTTATTAGTCACTGAATTTTTAATTAATTTCGGATTAATAGTTAATTGGTTATCAATATTATGTTGCAGTAGGTGCGCATTTGTACTAGCTTCAACAACCTGTAAAACATATAAGGCAACTGTAACTAAAAGCGATAAATCTCTGTCCTTTTTGTAAGATTTTTGAGCTCTAACCAAAGCATCTTTTGAAAGTAATATATTTCCATTTAAACCATCAAATTCATGAGGTTTCCCAGCTTTTAATAATTTAAAAGCATCTCTTGCTCTATTATAATTTGTATTGTTGGTGCTATAAAAATATACACCAGAACCTAGAGCCGCATAAACAAAAGGTATTTTCCAGTATTTTTTATTGTATGCTTGACCTAACCCAGGTAATATGGCAGAATAAAAGGCAGCTTTTGAAGGAGATAAAGGATCATATTTTATGGAATTTCCAAAAACAGTGTCTTTTATTTTTAATACTTCACTTTCCTGTGAAAAACCTTGAAATACAATAATAAACGTAAGAAGGAAATATATATATAATTGTTTTTTGAACACTATTCTAATAATTTTTTAATCCTGTTAAAATCTTCTTCGGAATGAAAAGGGATAATAATTTTCCCTTTATCTTTCCCAGCTAATTTAACGTCAATTTTATGACCAAAGTACTCGCTAATTGTTTTTAATCCTTTAGAAACAAATTTAGGAGTTTTTACTTCTTCAACAGGTTTTTTAATTTTTTCAACAGGACCATCTTTTAGAAATTTAACTAATTGTTCCGTTTGACGAACCGACAGTTTGTCTTGAATTATTTTTTCATAGATATCTAATTGATCAGAAGTATGTTCTACATTTATTAAAGCTCTACCATGACCCATAGATAAAAACCCGTCTCTCATTCCTGTTTGGATAATTGGATCAAGCTTAAGTAGTCGTAAATAGTTGCTTATAGTAGATCGTTTTTTTCCAACACGTTGACTCATTTCTTCTTGAGTTAAATCAATTTCGTCAATTAATCGTTGGTAGGATAGTGCCACTTCAATAGGGTCTAAATCTTTACGTTGAATATTCTCAACTAATGCCATTTCGAGCATTTCCTGATCATTTGCAATACGTAAATATGCAGGTACTGTTTTGTTTCCAATTAATTTTGAAGCTCTAAATCTTCTTTCTCCCGAAACTAATTGAAATTTATTTCCTTCAAGTTTTCTAACAGTAATTGGTTGTATAACTCCTAATTCTTTAATTGAGGTAGCCAGTTCTCTCAATGCTTCTTCATTGAAATAACTTCTAGGTTGAAATGGATTAACTTCAATTAAATCTAATTCAATCTCTACAATGGTTCCAACGATTTTTTCTGCATTTTCGTCATTAGCTGAATTAATATCAGAACTTGAATCGTTTAATAACGCTGATAACCCTCTTCCTAAGGCTTGTTTTCTAACCGCTTTTGCCATACTAGCTGTTTCTTTTTAAAATTTCGTTTGCCAGATTAATATAATTTACCGCTCCTTTACTAGTAGCATCATAAGCTATAATACTTTCTCCAAAACTTGGAGCTTCACTTAACCTAACATTTCTTTGAATAATAGTATCAAATACCATGTTTTGGAAATGCTTTTTAACTTCTTCCACTACCTGATTTGAAAGACGTAAACGAGAATCATACATGGTAAGTAATAATCCTTCTATATCTAAATTAGGATTATGTATTTTTTGTACACTTTTTATGGTGTTCAATAATTTCCCTAAACCTTCCAATGCAAAATACTCACATTGAATTGGTATGATTACTGAATCTGCAGCTACAAGTGCATTTAAAGTAATTAAACCTAAAGATGGTGCACAATCAATTAAAATATAATCATAATCATCTTTAATTTCAGACAAAGCTTCTTTTAATTTAAATTCTCTTAAATTTTTGTCCACCAATTCTATTTCAATTGCTACCAAATCTATATGAGCAGGTATTATATCAAGATTTGGCGAGTTTGTTGCAACAATGACATCTTTTGCTGATATTGTGTGCTCCAATAATTGATAACTTCCAACTTCTACATCTTCTACAATAATACCCAATCCAGAGGAAGCATTTGCCTGTGGATCTGCATCAATTAATAAAACTTTCTTTTCTAAAACCCCTAAAGAGGCTGCTAAATTTACTGTTGTTGTAGTTTTACCTACACCACCTTTTTGATTTGCAATAGCAATGATTTTTCCCATAAAAGAAGTTAGCGTTATATAA
>Ga0193962_1000706_pt1 | contig 15487 bp, 14 predicted proteins | sample FB_5_MG_FD_140335 | JGI IMG/M metagenome (GOLD analysis project Ga0193962, IMG submission 140335) | Microbial mat bacterial communities from the Broadkill River, Lewes, Delaware, United States - FB_5_MG | ecosystem: Environmental > Aquatic > Freshwater > River > Microbial mats | place: USA...
ATTATTTATAAAAAAAATATCATTAATAAAACACTTTACTTTTTTGTCTTAATTCTATGTTAACAAAAGAAAAAATTGCTATATCTATCTCTTGAGAATTATTAGAGAAAATTGATAGTAAGGTTGATAAAATTAACTTTAAAAATAGATCACACGTTATAGAAAGTCTTGTTAGAGAATGAATGAAATTAAGACAGGATCTTGCATCTATAATTATTGCAAATGAAAGAAATTGGAATGATTGAGAATATTCGTTGGATATTCCTAAGTCATTAATTAAAATTGATGGTAAAACATTAATAGAAAAACAATTAGAAATGCTTAAAAAAGCAAATATTGAAAAATGTGTAATTGCTGTTTGATTTATGTGAAGTGAAGTAAAATCTTTTCTTAAAAAGAAAAACTTCTGAATGGATATTGAATTTGTAGAATTTGATGAGCATGACCAAAGTTGAAGAATAATTAATGAATGTTCTAAAAATCTAAAATCAAATAAAGTATTAGTTATGCTTTGAGATAATTACTTTCACTGATTAAATTTAACAGATTTTATATATTATCATAATACTAATAGTCAGGATTTATCTATAATAGTTAAAACAATAGAAGCTTCTGACTGATACTGAAATATAAAATTAGAGGGTAATAATATTGTTAGATTTGTAGAAAAACCATTACATAAAGAAGATATATCTTTTATTATTAATGCTTGAGTATATTTGATAAGTAATGAAAATATACCTGATATAAATGATAATTATAAAATAGAATCTGATTTTTTTCCAAAATTTGTAAGAACCAATTCAGTTAAAGCATATTTTCATAATTGAAAATGGTTCCATATGCAAGATAATAAAACTTTAAATTTATTTAATTAAAAATTAATCAATGACTAGAATAAAAAAATGTGTAATACCAGCAGCTTGATTTGGTACTAGATTTTTACCAGCAAGTAAAGCTTTACCAAAAGAAATGTTTCCAATAATTGATAAACCTGTAATGCAATACTTGGTTGAAGAAGCTATTAGTGCATGATGTACAGATATCATTATTATTACTGGAAGAAGCAAAAGAGCTATTGAAGATCACTTTGATTCAAACTTTGAACTAGAAAAAAAATTAGAAGATTCTAATAAATTCGAAAGTTTAGAAAAAGTTAAAATGCTTAATACAATGGCTAATATAGCTTATGTAAGACAACCATATCCAAGAGGTGATTGAGAAGCAATTTTAAGAGCAAAAAATCTTATTTGAAATGAACCATTTTTAGTTTTATTTTGAGATGACATAATTGATTGAGATAAAACTGCCGCACAACAACTTGTTGAAACTTATTATAGAAAAAATTCATCTGTTATTGCAACTATACCAGTTTGAGATGAAGAAGTATCAAGTTATTGAATAATTGAATCATCATCACAAGATGAAAATTCTTTTGTAGTAGATAAATTTTTAGAAAAACCTAAAGCAAATGAAACTAAATCTAGAAACTGAGTTGTTTGAAAATATGTTTTAAATGGTGAAATCTTTTGATATTTAGAAAAAGCTGCAAATACTAAAGTTACATGAGAAATTAGATTGGCAGATGCTTTTGAGCTTATGAGACAAGATAAAGATATTTATTGAGTGAATATTGAATGAAATAGATATGATACTTGAAGTAAAATGTGATTTTTAAAAGCTACAATAGCTTATTGATTAAAAAATGATGAATTAAAAGATGAATTAAAAGATTTTATAAAAAATTTAAACTTAGACTAAAATGTTAAAATTAAATTTAGATAACTTGTTGTTTCCTCTATCTTTCTTAGAGGTAAAATATTGATACAATATTAAAAAAGCAATGAAGTGAATTCATGAAAAGTATAACAATAAAAGTCTATGATTTGCAGATTTAGATGAAAATAACCATATAGAAAAAATAGAAAAATTTGTTAGTGATAATAAATGAAAATATGACAATGTAGTTGTTTTATGAATTTGATGAAGTGCATTAGGCGCAAGGGCAATCCTGACGGCATTAAAATGAAAATATTATAATAGTTTACCTAAATCTAAAAGGAATTGAAATCCTAGATTACATATTCTAGATAATGTAGATCCGATTGAGATAAGAGATTTAAAAGAAGTTTTAGATTATAAAAAAACTTTATTTATTGTAATTTCAAAATCATGAAGAACACTAGAAACTATTTCTCAATTTCAATTTTTTAAAAATGAACTTGAATCTAATAATTTAAATTATGAAGATCATTTTGTTATAATTGCTTGAGAAGAATCATCATTTAAAGATGAATCATTAAAAAAATGATTAACCGTTTTTGATATACCATGTAATGTATGATGAAGGTTTTCTGTATTTACAAATGTCTGATTACTGCCTCTTGCATTGGTTTGAATTGATATTAGATTATTATTAAAATGAGTTTCTAATGTAAAAAATGAATACCTTTCTGATAACTTTCTTGAAAATAAAGCATTATTAGCATCTTTAATCCAATATCATTCTTATAGGGAGCTCTGAAAAAATATAACTGTATTTTTTCCTTATATTTGAAATTTTACTTATGTTGGTGCATGGTTAAAGCAGTTGGTTTGAGAAAGTTTATGAAAGGCATGAACTGGTGTTACATTAGCTGACTCAATTTGAGTAACTGATCAACATTCACAACTTCAACTTTATTATGATTGACCAAATGATAAATTAATAATATTTTTAGAATTAGAAGATTTCTGAGTTGATTATAGTATAACTCGTGATGAAAAAATTAGCTTTTCTAACCTAATGCATACTGAAAAGTACTGAACTGAAAAATCAATAACAGAATATAATAAGATAAATTATACTATTAAGCTTGATAAGCTTAATGAAGAAAGTATTTGAGAATTATTTTTGTTTTTTGAATTTCAAATTGCTATACTGTGAGAGCTTTATAATTTTAATGCTTTTGATCAACCTTGAGTTGAAATCTGAAAAGAAATAACTAATCAAAAATTAAAAGATAATATTTGAAAAATAGAACTTTTAGAATGAATTATTAACTAGAACACATAATGAAAAATATTGTTACAATATGAGGATGAAATTGACAATCAAATCTTTTAGATTGATTTTCTGAATCTCTCTCATCTGAAATTAAAGTATCATCAATTGTTTCAATGAGTGATGATTGAAGAACTACATGAGAATTAATTAGAGCATTTGATGATGAGTTATGATTGCATTTACCACCTCCATGAGATTTAAGAAGATGTTTATTTTCTTTATCTAACTCGGATTATAAAGATTATTTTAAATTGGTATTTGAATATGTTTTTCTAAATGAAGAAAAAATATGAGATTTAACTATTTTTGAATTATTTAAACAAGTAAATAAAGAATTATTGTTTTTTTGAAGATGATGAGATTTAAAAACTGAATTAATAAAATTTATAGATTTTTCTGAATGAAATCTATACGATTATGTAAATACAAAATGTAATAAGGTTTTTGATTTTAAATTACCATTAGATAAAAAACTAAAATGACATAAATTTTGAAATATACTAATGGCATCACTTTTTTATAATTTTGATAAAGATTATGATAAAATGATTGAATTTATGCACTTGTTATTAGATGTTAATTGATTAGTTATTCCTGTTACTACAAAAAGAGCTTTTATTAAAGCTATACTAGGAAATTGAGATATAATAGAAAGCCAAGATAGGATATCAAATGTTGCTGATTATAATTCATGAATTGCTGATCTTGAATTAATGGATTGTTCTGTTGATGCTGAACATAATAATAAGGTACATAACTCAATTATTTCAGCAGATTTTATTATAATTTGACCTTGAGATTTATTTACTTCAATTATTTCAAATTTTATAATTGGTTGAATGAAGCAATCCTTAAAAGAATCAAATGCAAAAATAATTTATATCTGAAATTCTACTAATAAATGATGAGAAACTATGTGATTGACACAAGTTGATTTTATTAATAAAATTGAGAGGTTTTTATGAAAAAGAATAGATTATTTTGTATTAAATAATAAAAAACCTATACTTACTTCAGATGAAAAAATAGAATTTAAAAATGATATATCTGTAAAAGGATGAGATTATCTATTTCTATCTAAATGAGAAAAAGAAGAATTAAAAAGAAGAAAAATTAATATAATTGAATCTGATTTACTTTCAAAAAATAGTTTTTACAAACATTCAAAAACTAAAATAGTTAATTTACTTAAAGAAATAATTTTATAAATATGATAATTTTTTTACACAATCCTAGGTGTTCTAAGTCTAGAGATGCTTTAAAATTAATGAAGGAATCTAAAAGGAACTTTACATTAATTGCATATATGAATAATCCATTAGATTTTCATGATTTACAAGATTTACAGGCTAAGTTAAAATTAAGTGCTATAGATTTTACAAGAACTAATGAAAAAGAATTTAAAGAATCATGATTAACTAAAGAGTCTTCTGATGAACAAATATTGAAAGCTATGGCTAAACATCCCAAACTAATGCAAAGAGCAATAGTTTATGATGATAGTAAAGCTGTTATTTGTAGACCACCTGAAAATATTGCAGAATTTTTTAAAAAATAAAACTTGGGATTTTCTCAAGTTTTTTTGTTTTGTATGAAAAAATAGCTATAATCTCTCTAATTAGTAAATAACTAAAATAATATGAACATATTTTCATGAACGGTTACTTTAGAAGGTAACAAAAATATAAATCTAGATTTTGATTTTATAGAAAGTTTATCAAAATCAGGTGATAAAATAGTTTTCATTTTTGGTGAAACAGAATTAAAAACATCAAAAGAGGTTATTGATATGTTTAAAGAGAAATTATGAGAGATTAAAAATTTTGATATTTCTATTTCAACAGAAGATAAAATTGAAGTTGTAAATGTTGCATATGAAGAAGGTATATATGAAGTTGCAACATTTGAGTGAGAAGAAGTTACTTTTGCTGAAATAATGGATAGATTCTCTGAATTTGAAGAAGTTATTTCTATTAGAGAAGCTGAATTATCTTCAAAATTTTGAAATAAAACAATTAAAGTTGATTTTGTTTATTAACATTTATAAATGCAAATTTATATACATTTAGGTACAAATTTAGAATATTTTGATTTATTAAATCAAGGTAAACTTTTATCTCAAGCAAAGCAAGATAGAGATCTTGCTTCTTTTTTCATGCAAAATTTCCCATGAGAATTAGCAGAAACTATTTCTCCTCAGTATGAAGTTAATTTTATGTGAATCAGAGAAATAAAAAAAAGACTATGAGTAGATGCCTTTAATAAAATTGCTGGTATTTATTATTGAAGTGATAATTGTGAATTTTTAGTTCCAACAAAAAAGGAAATAGAATCTGCAATAGATAACTTTATCCTGTTTAATAAAAATTTCCCTCCTCATAGAGTAAGAAGTTTTACTCTAGTTACACCATACCTTTGAGATAAAATGTTAGAGAGATTAGATGAAGGTTTAGAATATTTAAATAATCTAAATATTAAAAATCCTATAGAAGTTGTTGTGAATGATTATGGGGTATTAAATCTTTTAAATAAAAAATATAAAAATATTAAACCTATTTTTTGAAGAGTTATCCATAAAATATTAAAAACCCCTTTAATTGATACTTTTGGGTATGAAGCACATCCATCTTGAGAATTAATTAAAAATAAGTCTGAACATGAAAAACTAAGATTAAGAGCTGAAATAGTAAAATGGCAAATGAAGTTTTATAATAGTAGTGAAGTATCATTGGAAGTTTATAGGAACTTTCTAGAAAGATTTAATATTTCTAGGGTTGCTCTAAATTTTATGGAAAAAAGAGATAATCTATTTGATAATTCTAGATTCTGAAACATATGAGTAGATTTATATTATCCTTGGGCTTTGATTTTCACTTGAAGACTTTGTGATACAAGTGCTATTGAAAATCCTGATAGATGAAATTTTGCAATAGATGATATATGTCCTAGAACCTGTAATAGATATGATGTTTTTTATAAAATAAAGACAAATTGATATAATATGGTTCAAAGATGAAATGCTTGATATAGAAGTGAGTTAAATTTGGATTTCATTAAGGATGATTTTATAAAGAATGAAAATAATAGACTTATTTTTTCTCCATTTATCACTGTTTAAAAAAAACACACCATTGGTGTGTTTTTCTTATTTATCTGATTTGTAATTTTCTTCTGTGTATAATAAATCAAAGTTTCTTAGTAATTCAGCTCAACTATCTGGAATTACTACGAATGCATCTTTAATTAATGCATCTTTATTATTTATAAGTGTATCTAATAATTTTTTATTATAATTATTCAATATAGCATATTCTCTTAAAAATTGATTTATATAAATTATGTATGTTCTTGCATAATAATAATCATTTTTTGCTTTTAAATATTCTTCTATATTTTCTACTGATTTTTTAGCATTATCTGCTTTAAAATCTTTATCTATATTTGATTTTATCATTGCTAATTGTGTATTTGCTTTTTCCATTTCTGACTCAAATACATCTTTTTGTGAATTTAGGTTTTTTACTTGAATTGTAGCTTTCTCATATCTAAACTCTAATTGTTCAATTATAGCATTTAATACTTCTGCTTTATCAGTAGAATTATTTAGTATTTTTTTAATATCTGTTTTTAGTACATTTCTATATTCATTTGTTACAATCATGTTGTCAGCAATTAAGTCTGAACTAGAATCTGAATTATTTTTTAATTCATTGATTGAAAAAATATCTGAATATATTGTAGCAGGAATTTCATTTCTTTCTTTATATCTTATTCATAAGTTTGTACTAATTGCTACTCATGTTTTTCATATTTCAGAAGAATTAACTTTTTTAAAAACATTTTCGTTAATTGTCTCTACCTTATCAGGGCTAGTTTTTGCATTTATGAAATTATCTCATATATTAAAAATAGTTACTATTGCTGTAGTTAATAGTAATACTCTTAATAAAAATCATTTAAATTGTCTAGACATATATAATATATTAGTTCTATTTACATTTATTTTATCATAAAAATCCAAATGAGAAAAATATTTTTACTCTTTTTTTGTTATTTTCTTTTATTTATACAGGTTTCTGCTAACGATAACTTAAATATTATATCAAGGGAAGAGTGGTGAGCCAACGAAGAATATATTTATATAGATTCTGATGAATGGAAAGAAATACTAGAAAGTCAAAAAAATACTAATTGATGAGAATTAACGGATTCGCAGATTAAAGCAATAGAAAAAAGAAAAAATATTAATAATATTTTAACTACTGAATATTCAGATGACAATGAAATATCATGATCCATATCAACTCTTAATTGAAGATCTTTAGCTTGGCCAGCAGACCAATCATCTAAAATAAGATGATTAGTTATCCACCATACGCATTCAGAATATGAAAATTCAATTGAATGAATTAGGCAAATATATAAATATCATGCCATATCGAGGCAATGGGGTGATATTTGATATAATTATATAATCTGATATGATTGAGAAATTTTTGAATGAAGAGTTTGATGAGAACTATCTGTTTGAGCTCATGATTTATGGAATAATAGACAAACTTTATGAATTTCAGTTATGTGAGACTATCATGAAAAAGAAATTTCAAAAAAACAATATGAATCTTTATTAAAACTTAGTACTTACTTAGTAAAAAAATATGATATAGATTTATCTAAAAAAACTACATTTCATAGAGAGTGTTTATGAGTAGATTGTGATTCACCTTTAATTTCAGAGAAGTTTTACCCTATTATTGGTCATAGAGATGCTTGACATACTTCATGTCCTTGAGATGAATTATATGAAGAAATAGAAAAAATTATAGATATTATTAGCAAGAAGACTTTATCTGTATCAGATTTATATAAGAAAAAATTATTTGATAAATTTGATAAAATAGGTGAAAAAGACATGATAAAAACTATTGCTTCTTTAGAAAATTATTTAGAAAAAAAATCATCTAAAAAATGATTACAGTTAAAATGATTTATATTAGATTATTTTTCAAACAAATCTTTAAAATCAACATCCGAAAGAACTGATAAATATATTAAAATTAAATTATCTTATCCAGATAAAAAAGAAATATCTATAAAACAATGAAATGAAATTTATAAAATTAAAAGATATTGAGATTCAATTAGAATCAATAATAAAATAGATAAACTTTTTAATTTAAAATCAGAAGCAGATTGATATATTGAGATTGATTCATGGGATAGAATACCAACTTGGGATAAAAATAAAATATACAATGATAATAAATTTAGATGAGAGATTGTTATTTATGCAAAAAATAATGAGCTTATAATTGTTAATAAACTTAAAATAGAAGATTATCTTAAATGATTATGAGAAGTTTGAAACTCTGAACATCCAGAAAAAATTAAATCTATAATTATTGCAGCAAGAACTTATGCATTATGGTATACAACAAAAGAAGAAAAATTTCCTTGAGAATGGTATAATTGAAGTGATAATCCTGGAGTATTTCAAAAATATTTATGATACTGACTAGAACAAAGAACTCCAAAAGTAGCAGAAATAGTTGATTTAACAAAATGACAAATACTTACTTATGATAGTAAGATAATAAAACCTTGGTATTTTAGTTCTAGTAATTGAAAAACATTGAGCTTTTATGATTATTGTATTAAAAAATATAGCAATAAAATTTGTAGTGAAAGTTCTAAAAAATATCCTTATCTTAAATCTGTTAAAGATAATTGATGAATATGAAAAGAAGTAAGATGACATTGAGTTTGAATGCCTTGAACATGAGTTTCTTATTATGCAAATAAATGATGGAATGCAGAATTAATATTAAAATATTTTTACCCATGAGTAGAAATAAAATAAGTTTTGATATTTTACTAAAACTAATATTATTATTTTAATATAATTAAAAATATAATTATGAATAAAAAAGCTTTTACATTAGTTGAACTAATAGTTGTTATAACTATTTTAGCAGTTTTATGAACAATATGATTTTTATCTTTTCTTTGATATACAGAAAGTTCTAGGGATTCTGCAAGATTGTCAGATATAACAAGTATGAAAAAAGTTATAGATATATATGAAGTTGATAATTGATTTTTCCCATCTAATACTAACCCAGTCGATATTACATATTGAGGTGATATGGTATTTACTCAATGAGTTTTTTGAGATAGAACTATATCAGACTTATTATGATTAATAAATGAAGCACCATTAGACCCCCTAGCAAAAACAAAGTATTCTTATTCATTAACAAGTGATAAAAAAGAATATCAAATCTCAGGTCTTTTAGAATGATCTGACTTTGCTATGTTTAATTGAAATCAAGCACATGCTTGAACTACTCCAGCTAGATCTATGGTTAGAGGTAATTATAATGCTCAAATATTAAAGAAGCAAACTTGAAGTGATATCTTATTATTAGCTGTTCCTTCTATTACTATAAATAATGAAACAGTTACTGATTTAGATGATATTGCATCTCAAAATAGATTTGTTTATGAAACAAATTGAAATCTTTCAAGTGAACTTGTAGATTCAGATTTTAATTCTTATTGAAGTCCTTCTAAAATTATTGTTAATCAAAGTTTTATTGAATTATATAATTGATTATTATCTTGATTAAATGATGATACAAATCTATTATCAGCTTTTACTAATTTACAAGATGCTTACAATTGAACATCATTAGAATGAGATTATAGAATTTCAAAATCACTTTCATATGATATATCTTGAGATGAAGCTAATTCATTGAAATATATAAGATGAATGCTAAATAATAATGTATCAAAAGCTATAAAGTTAGCTGAATAAAAAACACAAAAAAACTAAGGTAATTACCTTAGTTTTTTTGTGTTTTTTAAAATAATAACTATACTTGGAATATTGCCTTAAAAATAAAAAAATATTTAAATGAGTAAACAATTATTTGATATAAAATCAAAATATTCCCCTAGTCCAGATCAAGAAAATGCTATTTGAGAAATTACTAAAAATATTGTAGATTGAGAAAAGTTCCAAACACTTTGGTGAGTAACTTGAAGTTGAAAAACTTTTACAATGGCTAATGTTATTAAAGAAATCAATAAACCAACATTAATTATTGCACATAATAAAACACTTGCAGCTCAGTTAGCGCAAGAATTTAAGGATTTCTTCCCAAATAACTCTGTTCATTATTTTGTATCTTATTATGATTACTATCAACCTGAAGCTTATGTTTCTAAAACTGATACTTATATAGAAAAAGAAGCAACAATAAATGAAGAAATAGATAGATTAAGACATGCTGCTACTCAAGATTTGTTAACAAGAAAAGATGTTATAATTGTTGCTTCAGTTTCATGTATATACGGTATTTGAGATATCTCATTATATACTGAACAAGTATTTGATATTAAAGTATGAGAAGAATATGTTATAGAGGATTTACTTAAAAGATTAGTAGCAATTCAATATAGAAGAGCCGCATCTGATTTTAAACCATGAAATTTTATGGTTATGTGAGATGTCCTAGAAATATTCCCAGCAAGTAGTGAAACTGTTTTTACTATAGAATTTTGGTGAAATGAAGTTAGTCAAATTACGAGTAGAAATTTTTTAACTGGTGAAATTTATGAATATCATAAAGAAGTTAAAATATTTCCTGCAAAACATACAGTAACAACTAAAGATAGAATCGAAGAAATTATACCAGATATAAAAAAGGAACTTGATGAGAGATTAAAATACTTTAAAGAATCATCTTGAGATGTAGTAAAATATGAAAGACTGAAAACTAAGGTTGAGTATGATTTAGAGATGATGCAAGAAGTTGGATATGTTAATGGTATTGAAAATTATTCTAGATATCTTGATTGAAGAACTGAATGAAATTCTCCAGCGACATTGATGGATTACTTTGGTGATGATTATTTATGTTTAGTAGATGAATCTCATATGACATTTAGTCAAATTTGATGAATGTATGCTTGAGATAGAGCTAGAAAAATAAACTTAGTTGAAAATGGTTTTAGATTACCTAGTGCTATGGACAATAGACCTTTAAAATTTGAAGAATTTGAATCTAAAATGAAAAATGTTGTTTCTGTTTCAGCGACTCCATGAAAATATGACATAGAAAAAAGTTGTGATAATCCGGATGATTTTTATAACTTTGATCCTTTAAAAGATTGAGAATGGAAATCTTCAAAATCATGTAGAGTTATTCCTCAAATGATGAGACCAACATGACTTCTTGATCCAGAAATAATACAAAAACCAATGGAATTTATGGTTGATGATATTATGAAAAATATTTCTGATGTTGTTGAAAAAAATGAAAGAATACTAATTACTACAATTACTAAAAGATCAAGTGAAGAACTTACTGATTATTTACTTGAAAATTGAGTTAAAGTTAAATATCTTCATAGTGAAATAGAAACTTTAGAAAGATTAGAAACACTTAAAGAATTAAGGGAATGAAAAATTGATGTTATTGTTTGAGTTAACTTACTTAGAGAATGATTAGATTTACCAGAAGTTAGTAAAATATGTATTTTAGATGCTGATAAACAATGATTTTTAAGGTCTACATCTGCTCTTATTCAAATTATTTGAAGGGCAGCTAGAAATGAAAATGGTAAAGTGTATATGTATTCTGAGCAATTAAAAAGGTTTGAGTATGATTGAACTAAAGCTATAATGAAAGAAAAATCATGAGATATAGAACTAAAAAAAGAAGAAGATTGATTATTTAGATTAGATAATGGTAAACTTTGTAATGACTGAGGTCTAATTGTTTCTGAAGCAATGAGAATGGCTATCCATTTAACTTATTATAGAAGAAATTTACAAGAAGCTTACAATAAAGAGAACTGAATTATACCAAAGACAGTTTATAGTGAGATTAAAGATATGTGATTAAAATCTAATAAAACAAAAAGGGACTATTCTGATTTAGATAGAAAATCTGCAGAAAAAGAACTTAGTAAATTAGAGCTTGAAATGGATATAGCATCTGCAAATATGGAATTTGAAAAAGCAGCTGAGATAAGAGACATGATACTAGAAATAAAAAAAGGGAAGTAAATCTTCTCTTTTTTTGACATTTAATTATTTTTATTTATTATTCTTTTACTAATTTTAATAGTAGTTTTAAAGACACTGGTTATTTATTATAATAATGAATATAAAATGCTAGGATTAGCAAAATAAAAACAAAAAGGATTTGTTATGGTACAGGGAAAAGATGATGATAGAGCAGTTAAGTCGTGTTGTTTAGAAAATAGTTCAAATTTTATTTCTTTTGTTAAAAAAAATAAAAATGAAGAAATATTCTTTATTCTTACTGAAAAAAGTGAAAATGTTTCAGAAGATGAAGATTTAAGAGATATGGAACTAACTAAATTAACTGACATAGTTGTAGTAGAATCAGTATTTGAACATGGTTTAAATATAGTTACAAAATATGAAATAATAGAAGCATTACCTGTTATTATCCCTATAGAAAAGAAAGTACATTTTTATATTTATAAGGCTCACTTGAGTCCTACAAATAAAATAGAAGGTGAATATCTTTTTTATCCTATTAATTATGAACAAATTAATCATGATAAATATAGACAATTTCTAAATGAATACTTTGATTTAAATGTTGCCAATGAAAATCATAGTGTTATACCTCACGCAGGTTTTGAAGGGTTAGATTCATTTTCTAATATAGTTCAAGTTATTGATTTCAATGATGGAGACTTTAAAATTAGAGAAGCATCTTTAAAAGAAGTATCTGAAGAGATTTTAAATGAAAGAAAAATTATCTTCTAGTATAGTTATTATCTCATAATGTTTATGTATAGTATATATTATGAAATAAAAATTATTAATTAGAGTTAGCTATCATGCTAACTCTTTTTTGTTTATTTGTAGTTTTATAGTAATATATTATTATAAATAATTATTAATAAAATATATGGTTAATAAATCAGATAATAATTTTGATAAAAAAATAGAATTTTCAACACCTTTTTTTGAAAAAATTTCTAGTATTTTAGAATTTATATCTCCAGAGGAGTTAAAAATTATCGAAGATAAAAAAAGTTTTAATCAAGCAATCTTTGATTTACTTAAATCTGAAGAAAAATCTAATAAAAAACTAGCTTTTATGTTAGTTTCAGAAGTATGAGCTAAGTTTTTTCATGAGTATGATAATTTTCACTTAGATAAAAAATTTGTTAAACTTGCTCTATCTAAAGATTCATCTATTTTCTTTACTTTGTCTAGGGATTTAAAAGCTGATAAAGATATTGGTTTTGTTACATTAGAATCTATGATTAGAGAATGAAGAAATTTCTTAGAGATTGAATCATTTATTGAAAATAATTTTCCGAAGAATAAAAATAAATTTTTCACTCATTACAATAAAATTTTAAATCAAACAAATCTACATTATTCTAAAGATTTAAATTTAACTATTTCAAATATAAAAATTAATAATAAAGATTTTTATGATCTACTTATAAGTTTAGAAATAATAAAATCTAATTGAAAAAAAGTAGAAATAAATAATAAATTCATTACCGATATAGTTTCCCAACTTAATACTATAGATTGATATATATTAAATGATACTAAGACAAAAGATGAAATAAAAGTTAGTATTTTAGAAAATATTTTTTGAATTGATTTTAAAAATCTTGATGAAAATCAAGAGTATTTGATTGAAACAATATTAAAATTTATTCATATTGAAGAATCTAAAATAAAACTTGAGGAAAAGGTAATAACTGATGTCGATGAAGAATTAGAAGAAAATGAAATTAGTATTAAAGAGGAGCTTAATAATGATATAGAAGAGGAAAGTTTTGAAGATTTCTGAACTCACTGTTACCCAGAATGTGAAATATCAAGATCATGATCATGATATTCTATAAATACAATTTCATGAAAAAATATTCATATTTCTGAAAGTGATGCTATAAATTTTACTACAAATGCATTTAAAAATTTTATATGATTTTACAATACATTATATAAGATATGACTTAACTTTTTATGGGACAAGTATTCATCAGATTTTAAAACATTATGTAATAATAAGGTTTGATTTAATTATTTAAATGGGAATTGATTAACTGAATCTAAAACTCTACAAATACTAAATATAATTTGAAAAAATATATGAATTCCAGAGGAGGAAATAATTGATGAAAAATGAGAAAAAACAGGTAGATATAAATGTTTTAATAACCTACAGCATGCAATTGATACTTATAGTACAATAAAATCAACTTGAGATATTTCATGAGATAAATTTTCAGATAATTGAGCTTTTTGAAACTGAGCTGTTGAAAATAAATTAATATACGAATGATTAATTGATACAAAAAAATGAATATTAAATATCAATAAATGGAAGTAGTTTGTACTTCCATTTATTTTTTGTATAATTTATTTAATAATTTTAAATTATATGTATGCCAAAAAGGATATTTGAAAAATTGGATTCTATAAAAGCTGTTTATAAAAACTATGAACACAAAGCTGCTTTTTCTTGTGATGATGCGAGGTGAATAGATATTCCTGGGAAAAGAGTTAAGAGTTTATTAGTAAGAAATAAAAAAAAGACACAATTTTATATGATTGTTTTATGAGATGATAAAAAATTGGATTCAAATATAATAAGGTCTTTTTTTAACGAAACTAATATATCTTTTTCATCAGAAGAAAATATGTATGAAAAAATATGAGTTAAAATATGACATGTAAGTCCATTTGCTCTTATTAATAATAAAGATAAAAATATAATAACTATATTTGATACTGAGCTTAAATGAGTTGATATTTGATTCCATCCTCTTAGAAACGATAATACTATTGTGTTAAATATGAGTTATGTTGAAGAGTTTTTAAAAAATGAAAATATTAGATTTGAATATTTAGATTTATAATTTGTAATAATATTAATATTTATTATAATTTTGCTACTGGGGCTATTTATGGTTTCTATCGAGAGATTCGCTCGGGTTATATGCTGTCAGGGAGATGTTTGTGACTTCCTTAATCAATTACAAACAACAATAAATGCTAAAACAACTGCATTAAGCAACTTTAAAGCTGGTTTAAAAAACGCTTTTAATCCTTCTTTAGCTGCTGCATAATTTCACTCCAACATTGAGAGCTGAAATGTAGTCGCCCTTAGAGGTGAGTGCCGACTGGCCTGCTACGCAGTTTATAGAAATCCCCACTCTTGGAGTTTTATAAACTTATAAATAAGAGTTTTTCTTAAAACGGTTTTGATTTAATCTTGTTTTTTGAAAATATTAATAGATTAAATTTTTATATACACTTTTTGTTTGTTTTCGATGTATATAAATATTAAAATAAACTATGATAGTAGATGTGTTTCTTTAGCCTTTCGAGACATGGGTTCAAATCCCATTAGCTCCACCAAT
>Ga0193962_1000708_pt1 | contig 15461 bp, 12 predicted proteins | sample FB_5_MG_FD_140335 | JGI IMG/M metagenome (GOLD analysis project Ga0193962, IMG submission 140335) | Microbial mat bacterial communities from the Broadkill River, Lewes, Delaware, United States - FB_5_MG | ecosystem: Environmental > Aquatic > Freshwater > River > Microbial mats | place: USA...
ATAAAAGCAACTAAAAAAGCGACTGGACAAACTGCCAGTCGCAAACAAATTTTTAGTCTTTATCTACTTCGTATAACTACCCTTCTTCTACGCTGTTGTTCGCCAAGTGTAGCCATCGCATAGAAAACACCGCCAAGAGAAAACCAGCCTAAAATAATGCCCCACTCATATGGCCAGCTTAAAGCTGCTGGAAAACCTGGTAAACACATTAAAATCATAAGACAAGTCATAACTAGTGCTCCACCACCAACAAATTTCCAACAGCTCACATTATAAGGTCTATTTAAAGTCGGTTCACTTATTCTTAATTTAATAAATGACAAAACTACCATAAAATATGCAATAACAACTGTAAAACTCCCTGCATTCACCAGCCAAGTCATCATACTTTTGCCGAATAGTGGCGCCAATGTTGTCACTGCACCTATTAAAATAATTGCATTGGTTGGCGTATTATACTTAGGATGAATATAAGCAAGTGAGGCCGGCAACATTTTCTTTTGTGCCATAGCTGCAATAGCACGGCTCCCTCCCATAAAAAAAGCATTCCAACTTGTCACAATCCCACCTAAACCAGCAAGTATTAATATTTTACCCGCTAGACTACTTCCACCAAATACATTTATCATCGCATCTGCCGTAACAAGACCTGCACTTGCTATCCCATCCGCATTTAAGGCTCTTGCTGTACTTAAGACAATTACAATGTACCAAATAACTGCCATTACCACCGATAAAATCATTATTCTTCCAATTTTTTTATGTGGAACATTCATTTCTGAAGCCGCTTGAGGAATAACATCGAATCCCATAAACATAAAGGGTGTCATCACTGCTACTGCAAACACACCGCCAACACCATTATTAAATAATGGTGCCATATTCGTAAAAGAACCATTTATGGTACTTCCACCAAATAATGCAAAACCAACAATTGTAATAAGGAGTGTTGCACCACCTTGTAGTAAGGCCACACTTTTTCCACCGAAATAATTTGTTACCGCAATTACGATAGAACTTACAACACCAACTGCAACCCAAGTCGCGTAGATATCGTAGCCTTTAATGGTGTACATATAACCTTGTAAATAACCACTACCAATAAAGTATTCTAAAACCGCTGGAAAGGCAACTGCTTCAAATGCAACAACTGAGACATAGCCAAGGATAATGGACCATGATGCAAAAAAAGAAGCATTCCAGCCAAGCGCACGTTCAGTGAATACGCTAATACCACCAGACTCAGGTAAGGCTGAAGTCAACTCAGCATAGGCAAGTCCAACAAATATAACCATAACACCACCTATAAGAAAAGCTAATATAGCCCCTAAGGCACCTGCAGTTTCAATCCAACTTCCTGTCAACACTACCCATCCCCAGCCAATCATAGCTCCAAAGGCTAAAGCAAAAATATCTTTTTTACTAAATACTTTTTCATACGCTGCACCTGTTGTTTTTTGCATCATATGTCCCCCTAGTTATTCAAATTTTCTTAAGTCCTGACCTCATTATAGAAGTGATAATACCCAGATACAATACGAATATCTGAAATAATATATTAAGAATTTTAAATACTGGTACTTTGGAAGATGAATCGCTACACACAAGTTTTTTCAACACTTATGTAATCGCCAATAGTCTTTTCACAAATAATTATAACTTAGCAGCGCCTCATTATTCGCATAATTTCCTTGTTTTTAAGACAATACAGATTGAATTTTCTTATAGTCATTTTTGCAAGTAACCTACACACACCTTGCAAATGGTAGATAACTTTACGATTGTTTCAGAAATTTAACATTTTATAGCAAATGTTAAATTTCTGAAACAACAAGCTGATTATTCGTAACATTTCATAAATATACAAGGCCTCTTTCCAATAATGAAAAAAGGCCTTCGTTTTAACTATGATTTTCGTCTTTTTTTATTTAAATACATATTATTATCCGCTCTTAGTATTACTTGATCAAAGGATTCATCTTGCGCCCTAACAGCATACCCCATAGAAATAAGAACTTCCAAAGCAAAACCGTCATCTGTTTCTATCTTCAATTGACGCACTTCATCTTCAATAAGCTCAGTTAGCTTTCTACAACGTGCTTGATCATAAGTAGCTAATAACATTAGGAATTCGTCGCCCCCCATTCTTATAACAACGACATCATCATTTTCGAATGACTGAAGCAAATGTGCAACTTCAATAATAAGTTGATCACCGCTGGGATGACCATAATGATCATTCACATATTTTAACTTATCTATATCACATATAAGAATACCTAGAGACCCACTCGAAAGATTTTCCCGTGGCTCTATCTCTTTATAAAAATAATTTCTATTTTTTAATCCTGTCATCACATCAGTGTATTCTAAAATTTGCCTTTGTTTCAATATTTCTGTCGTCGCTTGACTAGAAACCAACTCTTCTAATACATGCCTAAGTTTAACAACAATAAATCCAATTACTGTAATCAACATTATTATAATTAAAAGTAATCTCATTTCTCTTTTTTTCTCTACTCTAACAGGGACACTTTGATAGCCTGTTTTTCTTATCGCATCTAAATCGATAATCGGTAAAACCTTATTGATAATACTCAACAATTCTACTTTTCGTTTCGTTACCCCATAATATAGATAAGAATCACTACTCGTAACACCCTTTTCTAATAATTCATGAGCCTCATGTGTATTGATATAATACTTCACAACAGTGGGATTTTCAATAAAATAATCCGCTTGTCCCCCTAAAACAGCATTCATACTACCAACAATATCTTGAGTCTTAACAATATCAACGGACAACAAATTCTTTTTTAAATAGGCTTCGTGCCAAAATCCATCAACAACAGCCACTCTTTTTCCTTCAAGTCCATAGACATCCAACACTTCCTCTGCTGTCCGCAAACCAACAATGATATCTCTTTCATAGCTATAAGGTGTCGAAAAGTTCAAATACGATTCTCTTTCTTCTGTTCTAACTATATTCAGTATATCTACACGACCATCCAGCAATCCATCATGCAAAGTATTAAATTCATCATATACCAGCACCATCTTCATGCCAGTAAGTTTTGAGATTTCAGAAAAAACAGCACCACTGACTCCTAAATATTGGTCTAACTCAAAATAATCTATTGGTAAATAGTCCTTCGTAATACCAACATTTACAACACCATCCTCCAGCAACCACCTTTTTTCGTCAGCTGTTAAATGAATGATTTCTCTGATAAATTCTACTGTAACTTCATCAATTTTTTCTTGAATCTTACCCTCGCGTCTTAACTTATCAATAACTTTGTCTAAAATATCATCCAAAACTTGATTTTCTTTTTTTACTGAAAAAGTCAAAGAGGAAACAATACTATCAATTGGAGCTACGTACATCAACTCTGGATGTTCATATAAAAACTTATAGATAATACTACCACCTGAAAAAACAGCCGCATCAATTGTATTTTTATTAAGGGCCTGAAAAAGTGCCTCTTGATCGCGGTAAAAAATAGGCTGATAACTTAAATGGATATAATTTTCTGCTAATACATCAACAACAAAATCACCTTCCATAAACCCAACTCTTTGATTGTCCAAATCACCAATTGAATACATTTCCGTCGATTGATTAGTGAAAATCACATAAGGATATTCATAAAGTGGCTCTGTAAAAGACATAGCCTTGAGACGTTCTTCTGTTTCATTTGCGCCAAATAAAATATCAATTTCACTTGAATGTAAACCCTCATAGACTTCGTTCCAAGTACGATCCGCCACAATCTTAAATTTGAGCCCAGTCTCTTCCTCTATCAATTCCAAAACTTCAAGAACAAGCCCAAACTCTTGGCCTCCCTCAGTTATAAAATAATCCATACCACTCAAAGGATCTAATCCCACAGAAAGTTCTTTTCCTTGATTCTGATCAATATAGCGTTTTTCGTTCTGGGTGAATTCTAAATCTCCGCTTGTTCCAAAAGAAATTGTAGAAAAAAATGTTAATACGATCACGCTACAAACAAATCTAATATATTTTTCCATAAACCCCTCTTATAACAAATCAATTAATATCTTAGCCAATAGTTTCCTAAGCAACAAAAGAAAGACTATACCTAAAAAAGCAACTATAACACTATGTAAATGGCCGCCATTCATCATTAACCCTAATGCAACACCTGCTGCTGGCGGATGCTCAAAATCAAATATTACCATTAAAAACATTGAAACACCTACACTTAAAGCACACAATATTGGAAAAAGATGTCCAGACGATGTAACATTAAACATATAGACCCCCAGTAAACCAACTGCAGTGCCAATACAATATCCTCCTATTACATAACGCGGACGTGAAATTTCCTTAAATGGACTTGTAAAAATAATAAAAGTTGTTGCGCCAAGTGCAGCTACAAGTGCTGTTTCAAAAACAACATTTAGCATAGAAAACAAAATACTTAAACTCACTGATACTAAAGTGCACTGAAAAATATAATGACCCTTATTTTTTTTGAACTTTTTATCTATAGAAAACATTCAATTTCCTCTATTCATTTACTTTTATCATATCAAAATTAATGCCTTTTTTGCATATATACCCCAAAAAAAACAAAAAAAAAGTGGTCTTTAAAGACCACTAAATTACAATTTTATTTTTCTTCGTTTGCATTATACCCATGACATTCAATTACTGGCATTACAAAAATATAACCAACGCCTCTCTTATTAACCGTATCCATTTGTAGCAATTCTTTTAAGCTATCCACTACTTTACGCATTTTTTCTTCACCATGAATAACACTTATGATTGTTTTATTATAAGGTTTATCTCCCTCAATAAGTTTCCTAAGTCCAGCAAAAATAGGAACATCTACATTATTTTCAAGCAACAATTTCCCCATGCCGACACTATCAAGAGTCGTCGCACCACACCCTAAACTATAAATACTTTTATGTACATCTTTCAATTTATCAAGATCATTTAAAATAAGAAATAACGTATAAGTCATTTTCATCATCCTCCTCATTAAGATCTACTATACCCATACCAGTTAATTTTCTGAATGGATTATACACCCACTTCATTTGACTTTACAATAGCATATTTTGTTGCAATTGGTCCAATAATTTCAGTTATTATTGTCGTTGCCAACAAAATTGTCACAACCACGTTGCCAATTGATGTATCTGGAAACTCTCTATTTACAGTAATAGCAAGACCGACTGCGACACCTACTTGTGACAATAAACCATATCCAATATATTTTTTAACATCGGCTGGTGCTTTTGAAAGACTCGCACCTAACGATGCCCCAGCAACCTTACCAATAATTCTAAAAATCAAATACACAACCCCTAACATACCGATTTGTGGGATAAATGATAAATTAAGTCTAGCACCTGCTAAAATAAAAAAAGCTGCAACAATAGGTGGTGAGAAATCTTCCAATATTTTGAACGTACGTCTTTTTTGTGGTGATATATTTGCAATCATAATCCCCATAGCCATTGCTGATAATAATGGTGATAATTTGAAAACAGTTGCCATGCCATCTAATACCAGTAATACACCAATAATAAAAGGTAATAATTCTCCATCTCCCTTTGAGATTTTAATTAGAATCGATAACATCAGCCCTAAAGCCGCGCCCGCTAAAATTGATAAGCCGATTTCTTCAAGTGGTAGTAACAATACTTTCTGCATCGTTATTACTTCATGATTGACAAATACTTTGGCTATTGATGCTGCCATTGCAAATATAATTAAGCAAATAGCATCATCCACAGCGACAACGCCCAATAGCGTACTGGTCACCGGCCCTTTTGCCTTTAATTCTCTCAGTACCATAACGGTTGCCGCAGGAGCAGTCGCTGCTGATACAGACCCTAAAATTAAGGCAATAGCAGGATCCTTTGTAATAGCATACGAAGCAACTGTCACAAGGATGAAAGCGCCCATTGCTTCAAAAAACGCAATAACAAATATCGACTTTCCTAACTGTTTAATCACAGAGATCTCTAGTTCACTGCCAATATTAAAAGCAATTACACACAGTGCAAAATCGCTTATAAATGACATATCCCCAATCATTTCACCCGATATAATGTTTAACACAGAACCACCTAAAACTAGTCCTGCTAATATGTAACCTGCAACCGCTGGAACTTTAAAATAGTTCATTATTTTTCCACAAGAAACACCCACAATCAGTGCAATTCCTAAACTTACAAATGCATTCATTTTCAACACTCCCTTTTTAACCACGAAATTTATTCTACTCCTTTAATTTTAAAAAGCAAGTGTTTTTTTTCTTCACGTCAAAAAACAAAAGCCACACTCGCCTAATGCAGTGTGGCTTACCATAATAATTTTATTTTTTCTTTTTTGCAAATGCAAGTATGCCACCAAGTGCAATTGATAACATTGCAGCAACTAAAGTTCTATATTCCGCTGGTAATAAGAAGGTAATCGTATGAGCTGGAATCCAAAAAAATGGAATTGTTTTAAGTAAAACAAAAGAAATAAACCCATACCAATCAATTCGCTCAACAACTAGCTTCAGAGACGGCTTTGCAACGCCTTCACCATATTTCAAGTCTAAATAGGTATCTGTACACCTATGAATGGCCATAAATGTTGGTGCAAATAAACAGTTCATTAAGGCACTTGTTAAAAATGCAAATACAAGCGTGATTCCTTCACCTGGTAACATTCCTGTTTTAAGAACACTTGTTACACCAGTTGCATAAATATGGAAAACCATAGTAATAACAGCTCCTAAAAGTCCCCATATAACTGCTCTCCATAAAATAGCCGGTGGCTTCTTCCAATCACCGGATACAATACGTGTTGCTAATAATTCGCCTAGCGTTGCCAAATATGCAAACTTTATAAAACCTGCTACAAGAGGAAAATTTGTTGTCATTGCAATAAAGATTTGATGTGTGCTAGGCGTTACGATAAATGCTATAAACGCACCCAGCGCAATTGCCCAGAGAAAATCGCCTTTTTTCATATAATCACTCCTAGATATAGTCACCAAAGGTGCTGTTTCTATTATATAACACCTATTTAAAATTTCAATGGCACGCTTACAATTTTTTAGCAAACATTCAATACACTTTACTTATCAAATAGAAAAAGGGTGCTACAGCACCCTTTCATCTTATTATTGATATTTTCCAAAATCATCATCGTCGAGACTAATCTCTAAGGGTTCTACTTGCTTATGACTCTGGCCGTTCGTATGGTCATTGCTTTTGCTATTTAAATGTCCATTAGGCCCATTACGTTTCTGAGCTACTGCATTATAATCCATTAACGGATCATACGATGGAATAGATTTTTTAAAAGTTTTTTCTTGTTGCGATGATCCTTGTTTACGCATTTTTCTAAGCTTAAAGCGATCTACCATCTCTTCAAGTACTTGTGCTTGAGAAGTCATTTCTTCACTGGCAGCAGCACTTTGCTCTGCAGTGGCAGTATTACCTTGTGTGACAATACTAATTTGATTAATCCCTTCATTTATTTGCGTGATTGCTGTTGCTTGTTCGGTTGAAGCAACCGATATATCAGATACGATTTTAGCTACTTCCCCAACGCCTTTCACTATTTCATCTAAGGCTGATGCCGTTTCGTTAGCTATTTGTGTACCATTTTCAACTTTATCTATAGAATTTTGGATAAGTGATGTTGTCTCTTTAGCAGCACTTGCACTACGTGCAGCTAAATCTCTTACCTCTTCAGCAACTACTGCAAATCCCTTACCATGTTCACCAGCTCTTGCCGCTTCAACTGCAGCATTTAAAGCAAGGATGTTTGTTTGGAAAGCTATTTCATCAATTACTTTTATAATCTTAGAAATATTTTCTGAAGATTCATTTATGTCAGCCATAGCTTCAATCATTTCGCGCATACTTACATTACCAGCTTCAGCACCTTCCTGAGCTTTTACAGATAACTCATTCGCATTAACCGCACTGCCAGCATTCGTTTTAGTTTGTTCTGCAACTTCTGTAATTGAAGAAGTAATTTCCTCAATAGAGCTTGCTTGTTCTGTGGAGCCTTGAGACAAGGCTTGAGATGAACGGCTTACTTCCTCGGCGCCAACAGCAACTTCACCAGAAGACATCCTAATTTCACCCAGTACTTCATTAAAAGAATCAACGATATAATTAATTGATTCTTTAATCGCTACGAAGTCTCCTTTATATTCTCTATTAATACCAACATCTAAATTTCCATCTGACATTTTTTGAAGAATTCCTGCCATCTCTGAAATATAGCTGTTAACTGCATCAATCGTATCATTAACTGCATTTTTAATCGTAGCATGATCACCACGATAATTTCCAATTACTTTTTGTTGCAAGTTTCCTTCAGACATCAAACTAAGCACTTCTGAGGCTTCCTTAACAGGTTCAACGACAGCATTAAGTGTTTCATTTATACCAGCTACAATCTTTTTATAATCACCTTGGTGTTTGCTTTCATCTGCTCGATAATCTAAATTTCCTTTGACCGCCGCATCGATTAATTGATTTGTGTCCATTACAAGTGTATTAACGGCTTCAATACAATTATTCAAACTTAATTTAATGTCATTAAAGTCACCATAATAAGTATCCGTAATAGCAGGTGGAATGTCACCCTTTCCAATACGCGTCACATACTCACTTGTAGCTGTTAAAGGTCGTACAAAACCTTCAACAATATTGTTAATGCCTAAAATTAGATCATTCCACACACCACCAAGTTTACCGTCTTCGCCACGCGCTGCTAAATTACCCTTTTTAATATTTTCTGTTAACTGATCTGTCTCTTCTAATAAACTTGTCAAATTGTTAACTGCATCTTGAAGATTCTTATTCAAAACATCTTTATCTGATTTTACTTGTACTTGGATATTCCTGTCTCCATCTGCAATAGACTTAGCAACAATAGCCTGATCTTTGATGTTTTCAACCATGCCTTGAAAAGCCTCGGTAAGCACCCCAACTTCGTCTTTTGAGTCTGTTGCAACAAGGTCAACTTCAATGTCGCCAAGTGCTAATTTAGATGCTACAGATGACAACATATTAATAGAGCCTGTCAAATTCTTAATAACAATATAGTTGACGATTATGCCTATAAGTAATGCAATAGCAAAACCCACAATTAGGTTTCTTGTTGAATCGTTGACTGCTGATAAGGTATTATTTGAAACCTGAATTGTTTCCCCCAAACCAGCATGCATCAAGGCAACATTAGCTTCATTTAAAGCAGTGCTCGCTTCTTCAACACTAACTTCAATTATTTTTAATGTGTTTAATGTCTCTGTCATAGAATTAATTGATGCCTTATAGGCATCCATTGACTTTTCAATGCCAGCCAATTGGTCTAGATTAACTTGCTTAGTTGTCATCGCTCTAATAAATTCAATATTCTCATTGATTACTTCAAAGTTTTCACCCGTTTTCGTAAAAACTTGTGGATCTCTATCAAGCAAGGCACTCGCACTTTCTATTCTTAGTAGGCTCACCTGATCAATAATATTATTAGAGGCCGTAATTTTAGATAAACGTTCATTTAATTGGGCAGTTGATGTATCCGTACTAAAAGCTGCCTCCATTTTTAAATTTTGATCGGCCAAATATTCTGAAGCAATTGTAAGTGCTTGATCACCTGCTGAAGACATCTCCGAAAGGTTCTGGTCATATTGTTCACTCAAAACTTTTAAATCGGTAGAAGCAAGACGCATTTGATTACTTGCATCATTTGCAAAAACAATGCGCTCTTTTAAAACTGTTAATTCAGGATGTTCACGAACTAGGACTTCTGCATCAGAAAGATTAGCATCTAAAGCATCTAGAGATGCTACTGCCAAATTATAATATTCAATATCAAAAGTATAGTTAAATGCTGTTAAATTATCTATTGTTCCACTAACCGTTTGTTGAATTTCAGTTGCAATTTGTACTTCAGGTATGTATTTTTCTACAAGCCCATTCGTTTGATTCTTTACCCCTCCAAGACCTACAATGGTATAGATTATAACCGCCGAAATTACAAGTATCATGAGCCCTAGACCAAAAATAAACTTTCCACCTATTTTTAAATTTTTTAACATATGTATCCTTCCTTTCTTATAAAATCTTATGCATAATAAAACTTATGTGCGAAGAATCCTAATGTAATTATTCTAAATATAAAGTAGGAGTATAATAAATTTTTATGATAAATAATAAATATCTTTATGTAAAAGATTTACTTTTCAAACTATCCTAAGCATACCCATGACTTCTACAAACTAATCAATATTTGGACTAAAAAAAAAGATGCCTTAGCATCTTTCAATTTATCCTCTCAATATTTTACCCTCAGTAGAAATAGTTATTTCTCTATATTCCACCTCTTTTTCTGCCTCTACAATACTTTCTTTTACAACAGACGTAAGTCCTGAACAGCAAGGTACTTCCATCCTTACAACTGTTATACTTCTAATATCATTACGCTTCAATATTTCTATTATACGCGCCTTGTTTTCTGCTTGTTCATCAAACTTAGGGCATCCAATAATGGTGATACGTCCCTTAATAAATTCTTCATAAAAATTTCCATAAGCATAAGCCGCACAATCTGCTGAAATAAGTAAATCTGCATTTCTTAAATATGCAGCGCCTGGGTTAATGAGTCTTAATTGAACTGGCCACTGTTGCAATTTAGAAGAACTGTTTTTTGCCTCTATAAGGTCATTCTCACTATTGGCTGTCCGCTTAATTGATTGTTGCATCCCCTTAACCGGTCCAAACGGATTGTTTTCGCTAAATGACAGGATTTCCTTGGCTTCAGATTGTATCTCTTCACGTTTTTTTATAGTTTCATTGACAAGCTCTTCGTCAAACGCAGCTGCTTCTCTTTCAATAATTTTAATAGCATCCGTTGGGCAAGTTGGCAAACAATCACCAAGTCCATCACAATACTCATCTGAAATCAACTTCGCCTTACCATTAACCATCTGTATAGCACCTTCATGACATGCTGTTACACAAAGGCCACACCCATTGCAAAGCGTTTCATTTATTTCAATAATTTTTCTCTTCATCTCAACCACTCCTTGTTTTTTATCTTAATTACATTATAATTAGATTCAATACAAGTGTCTGTAACTCACGTTACAATTGGAGGTTATTTATGGAAACACTATTTTTTCAAGTTCAGCACTGCCCACTCTTCAAAGATATCAAGGAAGAGCGCTTCACAGCACTCATGCAAACAATAAACTACCATGTTGATAATGTCAAAAAAAATCATATCATCGCCCATGAAGATGATGACTGTACGAGCATAGGCATCATTCTAGAGGGCAATATAGAAGTCAAAAAAATATACCCTTCAGGAAAGTCAATCACAATTGCCCAACTCGGCCAAGGAAAATTATTTGGAGAAGTTATTTTGTTTTCTGATAAAAACAAATATCCTTCAACTGTTATGGCAAGCACTAAGGCGAAAATTTTATTTATGACCAAAGACTCTTTTAGTGAAATCTGTCATCAAGAAACGTCAATTATGACCAACCTCCTTAATATTTTATCAAAGAAAATACTCGTTTTAAATAATCAACTAAAAAGCCTCTCTTATGAAAGCATTCGACAAAAGATTTCTAATTTCCTCATTCAACAATATCAGAAACAAAATTCTCCCTACTTAACCCTTGATGTCACACGTCAAAAAATGGCCGAGATTCTTGGTGTTCCAAGGCCTTCACTTTCAAGAGAATTGGTTAATATGAAAGAGGATGGGCTTATCGATTTTCACAAAAATACAGTGAAAATTCTTAATTTACTGGCATTGGAAGAAGCACTTTATCAAGATAAATAACAAACATTTAAAGCTCTTTTTACATAAGGCTAACAAAATTTTTATACAATACCTTATGAAAATAGGAGGTTTTAAAATGACTGGACTCACCGAAAACATTACACTTACAAATGATTTAAAAAAAGAATTCTACACCATACTAAAGTCAGAGACTATTCGTACCCTCTATCAACCCATTATTAATATTAACGATGGCGCTATACTGGGCTATGAAGCCTTAAGTCGCGGCCCAGAAGGATCAAGATTAGAATCACCTTTAAATCTGCTTTCAATTGCAGAAATTCTTAACAAAACTTGGGACCTAGAACAATTACTGCGAACCAAAGCATTAGAACGTGCAATTTTGCCATTAAAATCATTACTCTTCTTAAATGTTGATCCAAATATCATTCATGATGATAATTTCCAACAAGGCTTTACCAAAGAATTTTTAAGTAATATGGAATTATCACCCGCTTCTATTGTTTTTGAATTAACTGAACGTTCAGCAATCAGTGATTACGATACCTTTAAATCAGTTCTCAAACATTATACAGAGCAAGGTTATAGCATTGCTATAGACGATGCCGGTTCTGGTTATTCAGGCCTCAAAACGCTTTATGAAGTCTATCCAAAATATTTAAAGTTGGACATGGATTTTGTCCGAAATATAGATAAAGACACCTTTAAGCAAACCATCGTCAAGAATCTATTAGCTATGACTAAAACAGCCAACATTAAAACAATAGCAGAAGGTATTGAAAGCTCTGAAGAACTACGCACACTCATTCGTTTAGGTGTTGAATATGGTCAAGGCTATTTTATTCAAAAACCACTTGAAAAAATACAACCAATAAATGATATTGTTATAAGCATTTTATCCAAAGAAAATAAACTTATCAGTCAAATAAATAGCTATCACCAAGATTATCATTATATCCATCATCTCATGCATCCAATCAGCTCATTTTCTAGCAATAATAAATGTATTGAAATCTTTGACTACTTTAATGAACATAATTATGCGGGCGGATGTATTTGTGATAATAATTGCCCTATTGGCACGATTAGCTTAAGAGAAATTAACGCAGCATTTTCAAAACAATTCGGCCACTTTATATATGCTCAACGACCCGTTGCTTTAATCATGAATACGGCCCCTTTAATTGTGGATTACTACACACCTATTCATACCGTTGCTAAAAAAGCACTCGCACGGTCAAACAAAACTTTATATGATGATATTGTTGTTCAAAAAGGTTCTGCTTATGCTGGTATGGTCACAATAAAAAACCTACTAGATTATTTAGTTAACGAATTTGACCAGCGTGTTCGTAAATTGACATAATATTTAAAATTAACTTTTTTTAATAAATCACTTGCTTCCCGCAAAAAGCTATGCTAACATTAGTTCAAGTTCATAATAACTTTTATCAAGAGTTAGGGTAGAGAGTTAGCTCGATGACCCTGCGCCAACCTGTTTATTCAAGGTGGTTCTGCTAACAGCGATGAGGGAAATCAATCAGATTATTTAATCTTCTTATCGCCGATAAGAAGATTTTCTTGTTTTTTGAAAAAAAACTTCTTACGCTAAGCGTTATTTTTTATATCCACAGGAGGCAATATATGATAAAAATACAAAATATTTACAAGATATTCAAAACGGAATCTACTCAAGTAAAAGCCCTAGACGACATTAGCCTCACCATTAATCAAGGCGAAATATACGGTATTATAGGCTTAAGCGGCGCAGGTAAATCAACCCTAATCCGCACAATTAACCGATTGGAAACACCTACAAGTGGCAGCATACAGATTGACGATGCAGATTTAACCACGTTATCAGAAAAAAAACTACGCCTACAACGTCAAAAAATCGGAATGATCTTTCAGCATTTTAATTTGCTATCTTCTAGAACCGTTGCTGGTAACATTGCATTCCCACTAGAAATTGCAAAAAAAGAAAAACAGAGCCATGATACTATTGTTAACAAGCTCCTTGAGCGAGTTGGTCTTAGTGACAAAAGAGATGCCTATCCTTCACAACTAAGTGGTGGTCAAAAACAACGCGTTGCGATTGCAAGAGCCCTTGCAAATGAACCAAATATCCTCTTATGTGATGAGGCCACAAGTGCATTAGATCCAAAAACAACAAACTCCATTTTGCAACTACTCAAGGAAATTAATAAACAAACTGGTATAACAGTTGTTCTCATTACCCATGAAATGAATGTTATACATGAGATATGTGACAAAGTCGCTATCATCGAACACGGAAAAATCATTGAATCAGGCCCTGTAGCGAGCATTTTCAAAAACCCTACAACCACTACCGGAAAAGACTTTGTTCAACAAATACAATTAACTAAGGAGTGTTCATAATGCAAACATTTTTTTCGCTTATTTCTTTACTCAAAACACCTACTCTAGAAACACTTTATATGGTAGTAATTTCATCTTTTATAGCAATATTACTTGGAACACCATTAGGTATTTTACTCTACTGTACTGAGGAAAATTCTTTATTGGAAAACAAACACCTGCATCGTTTAATTGATAGTGTGGTCAATATTTCGAGATCTTTTCCCTTTATCATTTTAATGATTCTGCTCTTTCCATTGTCTAGAGTGATTGTTGGTACAAGCATTGGAACAACAGCTACAATCGTTCCCTTATCAATTGGCGCCGCTCCATTTGTTGGTCGGGTTGTTGAATCCTCTTTAAAAGAGGTGCCAAGTGGTGTATTAGAAGCAAGCATAAGTATGGGAGCGACACCAAAAGATATTATTATGAAAGTATTAATACCAGAAGCCTTACCAAGTTTAATTCTCGGCTTAACGCTTACAATTATTAATCTTGTTGGCTATTCTGCAATGGCAGGTGCAATTGGTGGTGGTGGTCTTGGTGACTTAGCTATTCGATATGGTTTTCATAGGTTTCAAACAGACGTTATGATTGCTTCTGTTATCGTTATTATCGCGATTGTACAGAGCATTCAGTATATAGGCAATCTTGCCGCAAAAAAAATACTACAAACAAGATAAGAGAGGTAAAAAAATGAAAAATATTTATACTTTATGTGCACTACTTTTAACTGCTGCTTTATTTGTTAGTGGTTGTACCGCTCAAGTAAACGAAAGCAAAGAGTCTTCTACAATTCTTAAAGTTGGCGCTACACCCGTACCGCATGCTGAACTTCTTCAACTCGTCAGTGAGGACTTAGCAGCAGATAACATTCAGTTGGAAATTGTTGAATTTACCGATTACGTAAAACCAAATCTTGCCTTGAGCGATGGTGAAATTGATGCAAATTTCTTTCAACATGGTCCCTATTTAGAGAGCTTTGCTAATGACCACAATCTTGACTTATCCTCAATTGGTTCGGTGCACGTTGAACCCTTAGGCTTTTATGCCTATGATCTCAACGATATTGCTCAACTTAAAGACGACTCTACTATTGCAATTCCAAGTGATGCTGTAAATGGTGGACGTGCTCTTATACTTTTACAAAGTAAAGGCCTTATACAACTTAAAGAAGGTTACACCTTAGAAGCAACTGAACTTGATATTGTAGACAATCCGAAAAATTTAAAATTCAAGGCTATTGAATCTGCACAGCTTCCTAGAATTCTAG
>Ga0193962_1000712_pt1 | contig 15441 bp, 15 predicted proteins | sample FB_5_MG_FD_140335 | JGI IMG/M metagenome (GOLD analysis project Ga0193962, IMG submission 140335) | Microbial mat bacterial communities from the Broadkill River, Lewes, Delaware, United States - FB_5_MG | ecosystem: Environmental > Aquatic > Freshwater > River > Microbial mats | place: USA...
AAAAAGTTGTTACATAATAATTGTTATTCATTTTAATAAAAAAATTAAATAACTCCCCATTTTTTAGCTTATCATCAATATTATTATTTCTATTATATTCACTAATGATTGATTCTATTAAAGAATTTTTTCCATTTGATATAGTTTTTTCATGATAAAAAAGATTAGATGTTTCACAATTTATATAGTTGCTTTTTTCACTATCAAAAACTTTTTTATCAACAACAGATTTTTTTATAATAAAATCAATATCTTTACTAAACTCTTTTCTAAATTCATTTGTAATATCTTCCATTGAAACAGAAGTTTCAACAGAACCTATATATTTATCATTTAGTTTTAATGGATATACAAATCTATATCCATTATAAATTCTTCCTTCTTCAAATCCATGTGCAGGTTTTTGATATTTATTTACATATTTTACTGTTTCTCTTACATCAGCTAAATTATCACCAAATTTTTCAGGTCTATGAAATCTTAAAAAACTATCATTATTCTTTAAATGAAAATGAAGTTGTTTTAATTTAAAATCATGCATATTATTATACATATCAATTAGTTCTTCATACAATTTTTTTCTAATTTCATTTTGCTCTATAGATGGAGCTTCATTAACATTTAATAAAAGTTCTTTTATTTTTTTTGTATCTATTCTATTAAAATACAAAATATTTGAATGCACTCTAAACGCTTCAATAATTGTATTTAATTGAACTTTTGCAGAATTTTTTTCTATTTGAAGAAGTTCTTCTTTTCTATCTTTAATTAATGAAAATAAAGATAATGAACCAATAGTTGATAGTAGTAAAAATAAACTTATATAAAATAACTTATTTTTCATTATTACCTTTTTTATTATTACTTATATTTTATTTAATAATACAATATTTACTTTTAAACTCTAGCTAATTAAATTTTATAAAGAAAATTATTTATCTAAATTCATACATTTATGAGATTTTTTTTAAATTTATAAAAAAGAGTCTTTTGTGAGTCATTTGGATTGTATAATTTTATATATTACTTTACAAGAGAGAGAACAAAATGAAAATTGAACTAATAGATGGATTATTCTTCTTTTTTTTTACATGCTCATTAACATATATTTTTTTTCATTGACACATGCATGAAAAATTTTGAAATCAAAAATGTGATTTCAAAATATCCAATAAAAATAAATCTATTTTACTACATAAAAGTTAAAGAATTTAATCTATTTCTATAAATGATTTTATCATCCGCATGAATAACACTATCTTCAATTTTTTTATTTATAATTCCATGTTTTGGTGATTTTATACATACAGGATCAGTTGCATTCATATCACCTGTTAGTGCAAATGCTTGACATCTACATCCACCAAAATCTTTTTCTTTTTCATCACAAGTTCTACAAGGATCTTTCATCCAGCTATCACCTCTGAAATAATTAAAAGCTGATGATTCATTCCAAATTTGCTCAATAGAAAATTCTTTTACATTTGGAAATGTAAGTGGTAGTGTATTTGCTGTATTACAAGGAAGTGCTATACCATCTGGATTTATAGTTAAAAATGTAGTTCCCCAACCATTCATACAGGCTTTTGGCCTAGTAGCAAAATAATCAGGAACAACAAAAAATACTTTCATATCTTTTCTTTTTTCTCTATAATAATTTGTAACTTTTCTAGCTTCTGTAATTTGCTCTTGAGATGGTAAAAGTGAATTAATATTTTTTAATGCCCATCCATAATATTGAATATTAGCAATTTCTAAATAATTTGCTCCTAGTTTTTCTGCAAGCTCAATTATTTCTCCCACTTGATGAATATTTTGTCTTGTAATACAAGTATTTATAATCAATTGAAGACCTGCATCTTTTACTTCTTTTGCAAAAGCCATTTTTTCATCAAATGAATTTTTATTATTAGTAATTAAAGTCATAGTATCTCTATCATGAGATTGAATACCTAGCTGAACTGTTTTAAGTCCCGCCTCTTTAAGTTTTGCAACTATTCCTTTAGGAGCTCCCACTCCAGAAGTTATTAAGTTTGTATAAAATTTTAGATAGTTTGCTTTTTCTACGATTTCTACTACATCTTTATTTAATAAAGGCTCACCACCAGAAATTCCTAATTGAACAGCTCCCATAACTCTTGCTTGCTCCATAACTCTAAACCAATCTTCTTTAGTCATTGCATCTTTTGTTTTTGCAAAATCTAGTTGATTATAACAGTATGCACACTCTAAGGGACACTTGTGAGTTAACTCTAAAAGTATCCATAAAGGTGGTTTTATTTCATTATTCATAACTTATCCAATTTCTATTTTGTGCTTCTTCTACAAAGCTTTTTATATCTTGTGTTAAATCTTCTAATTCAAATTTTTCACATAAAATTTTATTTATATTCTCTATATTATTATTTCCATCACAAAGGGCTAGTATTTCTCCTGCACTTTGATTTAATTGAACCATTCCTTCAGGATATAATAAAACATAACAGTTCTGTTTATCTTCCCATTGAAATTGGAAATTTGGGTTTATTTTTATTTTTTTATTTAAATTTTTCATTTTTTCTACTTACAATTAAAATATGGTGGTCTTTTTAACTCATAAGCTAAGTATAAAGCATCACACATTGTCCATAATATATCTAATTTAAACTGTAAAATAGAAAAAGCTTTTTCTTGAAGTTCTCTTGTATTAAACTCTTCAAGAGTAATAGCCAAACCATGTTGCACATCACGTCTTGCTTCACTTAATCTTTTTTGGAAATATCTTAGACCTTTTTGCTCAATCCAAGGATAATTATCTGGCCAAGTATTTAGCCTTTGTTGATGAATTTGAGGAGCAAACATTTCAGTTAAAGATGACATAGCAGCTTCTTTCCAAGGAGCTCGTCTAGCAAAATTTACATAAGCATCAACTGCAAATCTAACAGATGGCAATAAAAACTTATGAGAAATCAAATCCTCTTTCTTAAGTCCAACAGCTTCACCTAACTCTAACCAAGCTTCAATTCCCCCACCAACAGTATCATGGTCAAGTATTCTATCTATCCACTTTCTTCTATCTTCTAAACTAGGACAATTTGACATAATTGCAGCGTCTTTAATAGGAATCATACATTGATAATAAAATCTATTTGCAACCCAACCTTGAATCTCTTCTTTAGTGCAAGAACCCTCATACATTCTTATATGAAATGGATGATTTATGTGATACATACTTCCCATATCTCTTAATTTTGTTTCAAATTCTTCTTTGCTGTAAGCTTCTTGCATTTTTTTCTCCTATTTATTAAATAAATTTTCTTTAAATTTCTATACTCATACCATCATAAGATATTTCAATTCCATGGGATATAAGCTCTTCATACTCTGGATTTGACTCATCTAAGATGGGATTTGTATTATTTATATGAATTAGAATCTTTCGTGGTTTTTCTAAAGTATCAAGAACTTTTATTAAACCTTCTTCACCATTTAATGGAATATGCCCCATCTCTGTTCCTAGTTTTTTAGAAAAATTTCCTTTTATCATTTCATCATTTGTCCACAAAGTTCCTTCTAATAATAAAACATCAGCTTTTGACATCTCTTCTAAAATATGATCTTCAAGAACTCCAAGTCCTGGAAGATAAAAAAGTCTTTTTCCTGTATTTTTGTTTACAACTGTAACTCCAATATTATCACCCTTTCTTGGCTTATCTCTATAAGCTGAGTATGGAGGTGCATTTGAGATTAGTGAGTGTGCGTAAAATTCATAACTTGGCATCACTGGGATTTCAAACTTTGTAGTACTATTTGGAAGAATTTCATGCCAAAAAGTTCCACCACCATCCCAATGTTTTAACATTTTCATTAAAGGAAATGATGTGTTTAACTCTTCATTTACTTCTTTTGTACAATAAATTTGATGAGGACATCCTTCTCTTAACATTAAAAGCCCTGTTGTATGATCAATCTGTGCATCATTAAAAATAATAGCTTTTATTTTTGTTTCTCTAGTTTTTTTTGGATGTAAAAAAGGTGAATTATGAATTTGTTCTAAAATATCAGGTGAAGTATTAAATAAAACCCAATTCTCACCATCTTCACTAATGGTAATTGAACTTTGCGTTCTTCTTTTAATTGTAGTTTTACCCTCTCTATAACCTTTACAATTATCACAATTACAATTAAATTGAGGAAGTCCTCCTCCGGCGCTTGAGCCTAATACTTCTATTTTCATAATTTTCCTAACTCTTTTGATAATTGAATTTATCAATATAAACTCAACTATAAAAAGAGCAAGCCAGAAAAAATCCTGGCTTGCTTGTTAAAACTTTTTACTAAACACTAAACTAAAATTAAGACCTATTATTCATGACAAATGTACATAGTCACTTCAAATCCAAATCTATTATCAACGAACATTGGTTTTTCCCATTTCATAATATTGCCCTCCTTTCATAAGATTTACATAAATTTATTTTGATTTATGTAATTTAAATACGTGAACTGTTCCACCTTGGTTGATGTCTTTAATCTGTTTTGCAACTTCACCACCCCATAAAGGAACAGCTCCACCCCAACCTGAAACGATTGAGATATATTGTTCACCATTTTGTTCCCAAGTAACAGGAGATCCTACAATTCCAGAACCAACTTGGAATGAATACAAGATTTCACCTGTTTCATCATCAAATGCTAATAATTTACCTTCAGGAGTTCCCATAAATACAAGCCCACCAGCAGTAGTTAAAATTCCTCCCCATAATGGTGATTTATTTTTATAATTCCATTTAACTTTTCCAGTTAATGGATCAATAGCTTTTAATGAACCAATATGGTCTTCAAAAATTGGTTTAATAGTAAATCCAGCACCTAAGTAAGCAGCACCTTTTTTATAAGAAACTGGTTGATTCCAAATATCCATTCCCCACTCATTTGAAGGAACATAGAAATTTTTAGTTTTTTGCGAATAAGCCATTGGCATCCAGTTTTTTCCACCTAAGAATGAAGGTACAGAGAATACTGATTTACCTTTTGACTCAGTTCCTGGATTTCCAGGTCTTCCATCTTCAGTATAAATTGGTTTACCATTTTTATCAATACCTTTTGCCCAAGTAATATTTGAAACAAATGGGTTTGCAGTAATAAATTTACCGTTAGTTCTATCTAATACATAGAAAAATCCATTTCTATCAGCCGTTGCTGCTAGTTTTTCTACTTTTCCATCTTTATTTGTATAGTCAAATGAAATTAACTCATTTACACCATCAAAATCCCAACCATCATGTGGAGTTGTTTGGAAATGCCAAACAATTTTTCCTGTATCTGGATCAAGTGCTAATCTTGAAGATGAATATAAGTTATCCCCAGGTCTTAAGTGTGAATTCCAAGGAGCTGGATTTCCTGTTCCCATAAAAATCAAGTTAGTATCAGGGTCATAAGTTCCACCTAACCAAGTTGCAGCACCTCCAGATTTCCATAAATCTCCAGGCCATGTTTTACCAGCTTCTCCACCAGTAATTCCATTTTCTTTTCCATTTAGGTAACCCATGTGACCTTCAACAGTTGGTCTAGTCCAAACAACTTCACCAGTTTTAGCATTTCTAGCTTCAACTTTTCCAACAATACCAAACTCACCACCTGCAACACCTGTGATTACCATATCTTTTACAATCATTGGAGCAGCTGTTATTGAGTAACCATCTTTATAGTCTTCTACTTTTTTCTTCCAAACTACATTTCCAGTTTTTCTATCAAGTGCAACTAATTTTGCATCAAGAGTTCCAAAAATAACTAAATTATCATAAATTGCAACACCTCTATTGATAACATCACAACAAGGTAAAATTGCATCTGGTAATTTTGCATCATATTGCCAAATCTCTTCACCTGTTGCTATATCAATAGCAAAAACTCTAGAGTAAGAAGCTGATACATACATAACACCATCTTTGATGATTGGTTGAGACTCTTGACCTCTTTGTTTTTCACCACCAAAAGAAAAATTCCATACAGGAACTAAATCTTTAATTGTTTTTTTATTCACTTGATCTAAAGTTGAATATCTTTGTCCTTGTTGTCCTAACCCGTAAGTTAAAACATCCTCTGTTGATTTTGCATCATTTAAAATCTCATTATATGTAACTGGATTGTATGATGGTTCTGTAACCTTAGTTGTGTTACTATTTGCTTGAGCGCTAATTAGGGCACAAAGTGTAACGGCAGCGGCACTAGTTAGTAGCTTTTTTTTAATCATTTTCTCTCCTTAATTATTGTCGAAACAAAGTAAAATTTGTCTTATCGAAAGTATACATAACAAATATAGCCTAAGTTTAGCTATGACTTACTTTTTTAGATTTAAAGCCAACAAAGGCCATTATTAGGCTAATTACAAATGAAATTCCTAAAATTAAAAATATTTCTAGCTCAAATTTTCCATAAAGAGAGAATCTTATAGCCTCTACAATATAAGTAAATGGATTATAAGATGATATATTAAACAAAAGAAGTGATGAATCTTTTATTTTCCAAAGAGGATAAAGTGCAGAACTTAGAAAAAACATTGGAAAAATTACAAAATTCATAACAGTTGCAAAGTTTTCCAGCTGTTTAATTACAGATGAGATAAATAAAGCAAATGCATTTAATATAATAGATGAAACTATAATCACAGGAATTGTTAAAATAATTGCACCATATGAAATATCTACACCATATAAAATCGCTATTATTAAAAAAGTGATTGCTTGTAATGTTGAAACAATTGCTGTTGCAAACATTTTACAAAATAGTAAATAATTTCTATTTATATAAGAAGTTAAAAGTATTTTCATACTTCCCATTTCTCGGTCAAATATCATTGTTAGAGAACTTTGCATTCCATTAAAAAGTAAAACCATTCCAACAAGTCCTGGAACTATATATGTTTCATAAGTTATATAAGTTTCATAGGGAGGAATAATTGCAAGACCTAAAGCCGTTTTAAAACCAACTGAAAAGATAAATAACCATAAAAGTGGTCTTACAAGTGCTGAAAAAAATCTACTTTGTTGTTTTAAAAATCGAATTAGTTCTTTATAAACTATTCCTTTCATACAATATATATATTTTTTCATTTTCTACCTTACTAAATAGTTGAAAGTTTCAACTAAATTTTCTTGTTTGTATTTGTTCACAATATCTTTTACAATTCCAGCATCAACAATTTCACCAGCTTTTATAACAGTAATATCATCATTTTGCTCAACCTCATCAAATAAATGAGTAATCCATAAAACAGAAATATTTTTTGTTTTAACTAAATCTCTTACATACTCTAAAATATCAAATCTACTTTTTAAATCAAGCCCAACAGTTGGTTCATCAAGTAAAAGAAGCTTTGGTTTATTTATTAAAGCTCTTAAAATCTCAACTCTTCTTCTATGGCCTCCATTTAATTTTCGCACTTGTGTATCTAAATGTTCTTCTAGTTCAAGTTTTTTAATTTCATCAGCTATTGTTAAAATTGTTTGTTTAAAATCAAGCCCTTTTAAAGCACCATAATAATAAAGGTTTTGTTTTACTGTTAGATCTAAATCCAAAGTCGGTTCTTGAAAAACAATTCCAATATCTTTTAAGGCATTTGAGTAATCTTTTATTGGAAAGTTATTGATAGTAATTTCTCCAACTACAAGATTTTGCAATCTTGTAATTAAAGAAAAAATAGTAGATTTACCAGCACCATTAAGTCCTAGTAAAACGCTAAAGGTTCCCTCTTTTATACTAAGAGATATATTATTTAAAACTCTTTTTTTTCCATATGAAAAATCAATATGATTTACTTCTAAAATATTTTTTTTCATTCTACTTACTTGGAATTACGGCTAATCCCCAAGGGTATCGCCCAACTTCTATAGATTTCTCAACTTTTAAAGAATCAACATCAATAACTGAAACATCGCCACTTACACCATTTGTAGTATAAAGTTTCTTTTCATCATCTGCAAAATCTAACTGCCATACTCTTTTTCCAACTAATAGATATTTTATAACTTTAAATGTTTTTGCATCAACAACTGCCACATGATTTGCAGGTCCTAATGCTACAAAAGCATATTTTCCATCAGATGTAAGTTTAATTCCAACTGGTTGAATTAAATCTTTGAAAATTCCTGGAATTTTAAAAGAAACTTTTCCAATACTCTCTTTTGTTTTTGAGTCAACGATCATAACAGTTCCACCAATTTCACTTGAAGCCCAAACTCTATCACCACTTTTTGTAAATTCAATATGTCTTGGTCTTTGATCAACTAATGTATTATGAATAATCTTTTTTGTTTTTGTATCAATCCAATGTAAAAAGTTTGATGTTTCAGTTGTATTAATAGCAACTGTTCCATCAGGACTCACAGCCATACCTTCAGGTTCAACACCAACTTCTATTTGAGTAATTACACTTCTCTTTACTGTATCAACTACTGTTACAATAGCATCATCTTCATTTGAAATATAAAGCTCTTTTCCATCAGGAGTAAGAGCAAATTGTTCAGGATCTTCACCTGATGGTAAATTATATAAAATCTCTTTAGTTTTTAAATCTAATACTTGAACCGTATCATCATCACTTGCACAAATATATAATTGTGTTTTATCATTGTTTAATAATATTCCTCTTGGTCTTTGACCTACTTTTATAGTATCAGTTACTTTATTTGTAAATGAATCAATAACAGAAATAGTATTATCTTTTTCATTTGATACATAAATTGTATCTGCTAATAATGAACTTGTTAATATGGCTATAGATAAAATCTTTTTCTTCATTAGTTTTCTCCAAAATTAAATTTCAAAATATTCTATACTATCTTTATAGCTTTAGTTTAGCGATTTATTTTCGCTAAACTAAAGCTATAAATATTTTATATACTAATAACAAACTACAAAGGAAGTAAAATGAAAATCATAGTATCTTTTCTATTTTTATTATCAATCATTAATGCAGACATTTTAAATGTGAATATTTTATATTTAGAGCAAAAAATCCAAAAGCCACCTGTTTTATCAAATATAATTGAAGAGCCAATTGATTTAGGGATAAAAGGTGCACAAATTGCAATTATAGATAGTAATAAAAGTGCAAAATTCTTAAATCAAAACTTCACTTTAGAAAGTAAAATTTCTTTTGATGAAAATGAGTTAATCTCCGCATTTGAAGAGTTTATCAAAAATAAAAATAGCTATGTTTTATTAAATGTTGAAGATTCACTCTTAGAAAAACTACTTAAAAATCCCCTTTCAAAAGATGCCTTACTTATAAATGCAAGTAGCCAAAATACAAATCTTAGAAAAACTATTTGCCAAAATAACTTACTTCATACGAGTGCAAGCAATGCCATGCTTTATGATGGATTAGTTCAGTTTTTAGTAAAAAGAGATTTTAAAAAGATATTTTTATTAAGCGGCAAAAATCCAAAAGATTTACAAATCAAAGAAGATATTAAAAGAGCTGCCAAAAAATTTGGAGCGCAAATTGTTGTTGAAAAAGATTGGGATAATAATAGTGATATTAGAAGAAAAGCAACAGACGAATTTCCTGTATTTACACAAGCTAAAGATTATGATGTAATTTTACTTGCTGATTATTATGGTGATTTTGGAGAGTTTGTATATTTTAACTCTTGGCTTCCAAGACCAGTTGCAGGAACACAAGGGCTAACTCCTGTTTTATGGCACAAAGTAATAGAACAATGGGGAGCTGCTCAAATGCAAAGTAGATTTGAAAAATTTTCTTCAAGATGGATGGAATCACGAGATTATTCAAATTGGTTAGCAATAAGAACTATAATTACATCAATTTCAAAAACTAACACAGCTGATTTAAAAACAAATCTAGATTTTATCTATTCTGATGATTTTGATGTGGCAGCATATATGGGAAGAAAACTATCTTTTAGGGATTATAATGGACAAATTAGAATTCCAATCTCTTTAGTTCAGCCAAGAGCTTTGATTTCTACTTCTCCTCAAGTTGGTTTTTTGCATCCAACTACAGATTTGGATACCTTAGGAATCGCACCCTTTGAAATGGAATGTAAAAAATGAAAAAGAGTTTTTTATTAATTCTTTTTTTATACTCTTTTTTAAGTGCAAACTATGAAATAATAGAAAATGAAAATCTCTTTTTAGTAAAAACACATAATACAAGTTTTCAAGAAAATTTATTAAATCTAAAAGATGAGATAAATTTTCAAGGTTTTACAATTGTATATGAATTAAACCTTGCAAAAGCCACAAATGAACTAGCATCTTTACTTGAAAAAAAAGAGATTCTACAAGAAGGAATAAACCTAGGTATTTGTAAAAGTAGCTTTACTTTACAAATGGTAGAAGAAAATTTCAATAATATCAACTACTGTCCACTTGCTATTTCTATTTATAAAAAAAATAATCAAAACTATATCTCTTATAAATTCTATAAACCCTTTAAAAAAGATGAGCAAATTGCAAATAAAATTAATGAAACATTAAAAGATCTGATTATTAAAAGTGTAGAATAAAAAAAATTTCTATACACTGTGCTTTTAAATGGAGATAAAATGAATAATAAAAAAATACCACTATCCGTATTAGATTTAGTTCCAGTTGCGAAGGGCTTTTCAATATCACAAGCCATAGAAAATAGTACAAAACTTGCCCAAGCTGTTGAAGAGTTTGGATTTACTAGATATTGGGTTGCTGAACATCACAATTTTAGTGGAATTGCAAGTGCTGCAACTTCTGTTATATTAAGTTATATTGGAGCAAAAACTAACAAAATCAGAATTGGTTCAGGTGGGATTATGCTTCCTAATCATGCGCCATTGGTTATAGCTGAACAATTTGGAACTTTGGAGTCTTTATATCCAAATAGAATAGATTTAGGTTTGGGAAGAGCACCTGGAACTGACAGACAAACAATGTTAGCTCTTAGACGAGATCCAAATAATGACGGTTCAGACTTTCCTATGATGCTTAAATATTTGCAATACTATTTATCAAATGAAGCTGGAAGTAAAGGAATAAAAGCAATACCAGGTTATGGATTGGATATTCCAATTTGGTTACTTGGTTCTAGCACTTTTAGTGCTTCCTTAGCTGCACAAAAAGGTTTGCCTTTTGTTTTTGCCTCACACTTTGCCCCTGATTCAATGGATGATGCAGTAAAAATATATCATACAAACTTCAAACCATCTGAACAACTAAAAGAGCCTTATGTAATGATTTGTATAAATATAATTTGCGCCCAAACAAATGAAGAAGCACAATATTTAGCCACAAGTGAACTTCAAAAATTTCTTTATTTAAATAGAGGTGATGATAAACAATTACAAAAACCTACAAAAGATATGAACAGCTTATGGCAAGAGTGGGAAGAAAAAAGCATAAGACACAAAACAAGAGAATCAATATGGGGAACACCCCAAGTTGTAAAAGAAAGACTTGAAAGTTTGATAACAAGAACTGGCGCAAATGAAATAATGATAAATTGTATGATACATAATCCAGAAAATAGAATAAGATCTTATAAACTAATTTCAGAGGTTTGGTTTAATGATTAACTTAAAAAAATTTCTTTGTTCTAAAGCTCTAGAAACTCTGAAATAACTGTAAGTTAATCAATATTTTTTGATGTTAAAAGTATTTGAAAATTTTATTAAAATAATCAATTATTTTTGATTTTAGTAAGTTATTAGTACTTACTTTTAAAAAGCTTAGTAATTTTTTATAGTTTAGAAAGACCCAAATATTTTGGGTCTTTTATTTTTTAGAAATTAATTTCAACTGCAGCAACAACTGTATGCATGTCTTCTAAAGTACTCTCATCAAAAGTACCTAGAGCATATCTTAAACTAAGTTCAGCACTTTTATTAAGTTTATAAGCTAATCCTGCATCAAATTCTGTAATTTTCAAGTCTTTATTAACACCTGAAAATGATGCATCTTTAATATTATGTAGAGCTAAATTTGATTCAAGTGTTAAATCAGTAGATAAATCATATGCTAAATTTAAAGCTACGATTGTAGTATCACCATATTTTCCAACTCTATCAAGAGAAGCTGTTCCTAAATCATCATTAGTTAAATATGTAACTGGTAAATTTTTCCCTGCTACATAACCATCTTTTGTAGTAAGTGCTGCAAATCCAATATTGAAATCATTTATTTGTTTAGCAACTTTTAAATAAGCTCCGAACATTTTTTCATCACTTTGTCCAGCAGTTGAATTACTTCTATCACCAGTTCTTTTCTCAATTTGAGCTTGTAAATCTAAACCAGCAACTTCTCCTAATGCAAATGCATTAAACATATGACTTGTTGCATCATTGAAAATTGCTGAATTTGTAGCTGTTTCTGTATTATTTTGTAAATAAACATATCTTCCACCAACTAATAGTTTATCAAGAGTAACTTGTCCACCAACAGAATAAGCATCAAAATCACCTGTACCTGTGCTATTTGCACCTAGGAATGTATTTTGGTCATTGTTTTTACCCTCAACTGCTTTAAAATCAAATGCATATAATAAAACATTTTCAACTGGCGTATAACCAACAAGAGCTAAATCAATCTTATCTCCATTAGAACCGTAAAATGGCGTTCCATAAGTGTCATTAATTCTTCCCGCGATTAATAATTTATTTGTATTAAATGGAACAGTTACATAAGCTTCATCCCAAGTAAATGTATCATTTGAGTTATCTCCCCAAGCATCATTTTGTAATTTAATACCAGTGTGGATAGCAATATCACCAGTTGTTTTGAAATCTAAATTTAGATTAATCTCTGAATCAAAAATCTGTTTATCTTTTTTAGCAGTATCAGTATCACCTTTTACAGATATTCCTCTTACTTGTGCATCACCAGATACTTTTAAATCAGATGCTAATTCAATAGTTGCACCCATCATAGATGTAACAGCTATAGTTGCAGCAAAACTTAATAACCCTAATTTTTTCATTTTCAGTCCTTAAATAATTTTTTACTAGAATTTACCTAAAAACAAATTCCGTATTCGTTATTATAACTGCTTAATATAGCCTTAATATAGCCCCAAAATAGCCTAAATATAGCGTTTATATAGCTTAAATATAGCATGGCTAATAAAATTATTTTTTGACATTATTTAATCTTTTACAATAGTATGAAATAAAGGGTTATCTTATTTATATTTACCAAACTCTTTATATGTCTTATCTTCAAAAATAATAAAAACCTGTTTTTCTTCTTTATCATTCTCATATGCAGGAAGAGATAAACCAATTGAATTTGCTGGAATATTTTTGAAAAAATCTTTTATAGCTAGACTTGGAACATTTCCTTCAAATACATAATCATTTAAAATTGAAGTATTACATGATTGTATCTCTTTTGGAATTCCTATTTGTCTTTTAAGATTTTTTACATCTATCATAGATACTATATTTACTTCACCAACTTCTTTTTGCATATCATCTAACCAAGATTGAGGACAGGTACTTGTAATTGGTTTAAAAATCTGAATAATTTGGGTATCTGCATATAAAGCAAATGAAAGAAAAATAGTTAAAATAATCTTTTGCATAAAAATCCTTCTAATATATTTGGGTATGTTTCTAATATTTTATTTTTTATTTCATCTATTTTTTGTAAATCAAACTTTTGATTGTTAGAATTTTCATATTCAAGTATTTGACTTGCAGGATTTTTACTAAAAAACAAAATTCTATTTGATAAATAAATTGCTTCACTTAAATCATGAGTTACTAAAATAACTGTTGTATTAAACTTTTTACATAATTCTAAAAAGTCTTTTTTCAAAGCCGTTGCAGTTGGATAATCAAGGGAAATAAATGGCTCATCTAAAAATATCACTTTTGGCTTATTAATAAATGCTCTTACAAATGATACTCGTCTTGCCATCCCTCCTGATAGACTTTTTGGATAAACATCTAAAATATCATTTAATCCAACTATTTTTAATAGTTCATTTATATGATTCATATCTTTATTTTTTGAGATTATTAGAAGATTTTCTTTTATAGTAAGCCAAGGAATTAATCGATGATCTTGAAAAACAAATCCTATATTTGAAGATAATATAGTAACCTTTCCTTTAAAATCTTTATCCAAAGAAGAAGCAATATTTAATAAGGTTGTTTTACCACAACCAGATGGTCCAATTATAGATAAAAATTCTCCTTCATTAACAAAAATTTTAATATTTTCTAGTATTTTTATATCTTTGAAAAATTTCTCTTTAATATCTATTGTAATCATATTATCTCCAAACTCTCATTTTAGCTTCTATTGGATTTAGAAATATTTTTTCTATTAAAATTACAATAAAAATAAAAGCAAAAGAGTATGCAAGAATAGAAGTAATATCGAAATCTTGAAAAAATAGTGCAATTTGAAAACCAACACCATCACTTCTTCCTAATAACTCAACTACTAAAACTATTTTCCAAACTAATGATATTGTAAGTCTTGTTGTTGCCATAATATATGGATAAATTTGTGGCAAATATATTTTTTTTATAACATCTTTTTTTGGTATTTCATAAATACTTGCTAAATCTAAATATTTTTTATCAATAGCTTTAATTCCCTCTCTAATATTTACAATTATTATTGGAACTTTATTTATAATAACTGCTAATATTGCTGAGAAATCTGTTAGCCCAAACCATATATAACAAATAATTATTGTCACAAGTGCTGGCATGTTTAAACCAATAATTAAAAAAATATCTAAAAAAGAGTCAATTTTTGGAAATAATCCCATAATAATTCCAAAAAAAACTCCAATAATCATAGCAATAGAAAATGCTATCAGAACTCTTTGCAGAGTTATTGTTATATGATGAACCAACTCTTTATTTAAAAGATGATCAAAAAAACTTCTTAGGATATCTACAACAGAGGGGAAAACATCTGTATTTGCTAATATTGAAATAGATTGCCATAATATTGCAAATGCAAATATAGATAAGAATTTATTAGAATTATTCATAAGATTTAATACCTCTATTTTGAATCAAAATTCCAAAATATACTATTATCCAAAAAAACTGTATCTCCCACAAATTTTTCTCCACCCTCTTTTAAAAGTATTTTAAATACTTTTTGTAAATCGTTGATATTATTTTCATCAAACTCTTCAATGATTCCTTTTTTATAACCATTTTTTAAAGATTCAAACTCTTTATCATTTTTTACACTCATCAGTTTTTTAATTCTATTCCATTCTTCATCACTATTTTTAAGTATCTCTTTACTCTCTTTTGAAGCTTTTAAAAAGGCATTAATTATCTCTTTATTGTTATTTGCAAACTGTGTATCAAAAGTCCAACCAACAAAAGAAACATCTTTTTGAATTTCTAATTCTTCTAATATATCTTTAATCTCTATTAATGGTTTTATATTTTTTGATTCTAGTTTTGCATTAAAATGCCAAAAATTAAT
>Ga0193962_1000715_pt1 | contig 15395 bp, 13 predicted proteins | sample FB_5_MG_FD_140335 | JGI IMG/M metagenome (GOLD analysis project Ga0193962, IMG submission 140335) | Microbial mat bacterial communities from the Broadkill River, Lewes, Delaware, United States - FB_5_MG | ecosystem: Environmental > Aquatic > Freshwater > River > Microbial mats | place: USA...
TAATTAAGAAATATAATTTCTTTACAAATCAAAGGCTTTTTATGTAAAGAAGTTTCGTATAAATATAAAAACAAGTTGAATATTATAGCTAATCAATAAATCACAGTTGATTGGCTATTTTTTTATTCGGCTGTTTCTTTAAAAGAAACATAATCTGAAAAAAAGTTAATATAATGAACTTGCATGGGATTTGTATTTTTCTGATACTTATATTATACTGTAGTTAATTGATAAAATAATAACAATTAAGGAGAGTTTATGAGAAAAAATTTAGATGCAATGACTATAGGATTGGCCTTATTTTCTTTGTTTTTCGGTGCAGGTAACTTGATTTTTCCACCTTTTTTAGGAATGGTGGCAGGAGATAAATGGTTTTTAGGATTTGTGATATATTTTATATTTGATATTGGGCTAGCATTAATAGCAATGTTAGCAATTAGCTTAAATGATAACAAACTTAATAATGTAGTTGGGAAAATAGGACAAACTCCAGCTAAAATTATAGGTGTAGTTCTCATGATTTGTATTGGACCAGCAATTGTAATACCTAGAACAGCAGCAACTACATATGAGATGTTATCAAATTCAGGAGTGATTAGTGGACAAGGAATGTTGTTTTTCACTTTAGTATATTTTGCAATAGTTGTATTATTAACTATTAGACCAACAAAAGTTATAGATATTATAGGAAACTTTTTAACTCCTGTGCTATTTATAGGATTATCTTTTTTAATAGTATACGGAATTATAAATCCAATAGGTGAAATAAGTTCAGTTACTATGGTGGATAGTATTGTTAAAGAAGGTGTAACTACAGGATATCAAACTATGGATGTGTTTGGTGGATTGATTTTTGCTGGAATAATTATATCTTCAATCATATCTAAGGGATATAAAGAGAAAAAAGAACAAAGGCAAATTACATTTAAAGCTAGTATGCTAGCTAGTGTATTGTTATTGTTTGTTTATGGTGGATTAACATATTTAGGAGCAACCGTATCTACAAAATTTGGACTTCAAGTAGATAGAACAGGATTGCTGATTTCTATTACAAATGGTTTATTAGGAAGGTTTGGAGCTATAGCACTTAGTGCAATTGTATCTACTGCATGTTTAACTACTGCTATAGGATTAACATCAGCTAGTGCCACATATTTTAATAAATTATCAAATGGAAAAGTTTCTTATAAAATTTTAGTATTACTTATTACTGGAGCTAGTATTACATTAGCAAATTTAGGCCTAGATACAATCATAAATGTTGCAGGACCTATATTGAATTTAATTTATCCAGTTGTTTTGACAATGATTGTATTATCTCTTGTTCCGAAACACAATAATGTATTTGTTAATTATGGTGCGGTTTTGACAGTAATGGGAATAAGTATAATGGTAATGCTGTATAGATTTGGACTAGGTTTTGATTTCATCAATAAGTTACCGCTTATGGATATAGAATTATTTTGGATACTTCCAGCTTTTATAGGTGGAGCTCTAGGTGGTATAATTGGAGAGTTATATAGAATAAATAGAGAAAAAATAATTCGAAACAAAAATTCATCAAAACCAGTAAAAGTAAATTAGTTAATGAACTAATTATCAAATAACTACACTAACATGGGTAAATGTATGGAAATTATTTTAAGCATTTATTCGAAAAGTGTAGTTTTTTTGTGGATTTTTTTGAGAAAATATAGTATAATATTATCTATAAGAAAAGGTTTTCTTGAAGGGAGTGGAAATCATTAGAAATATTGTTAGAATAATTTGGGGTAAACCTAATAATATAGATGAAAGAAATTTAGATAGGAAAGTTAGTTATTTGGAACTGTTTTGGGATGTTGCATTTGCAACTTATTTTGCAACTCTTGCTGTCAATTTATCAGAAGATATCAACTCGTATAGAATTATAGATCATGTGTTTTTGTTTACATTAGTATGGTTTAGTTGGTTAAATGGAATGCAATATCATGATATTCATGGTAATGATGATATGAGATCACGTTTTTTTGCATTTATACATATGTTTTGTGTTGTAGGTATGACGGTGTTTTTGGATGGTGCTACAGGCAGATATGTTATTCCGTTTTCTATATTTTATGTTTTCTTACAGTTTGTTATAACTTATGAATGGTGGTATACAAGAATTTTGGACTCATCACATGTTGAATCTAAACCATATGCTATTTTTTCAGGAAGTGGCGCTTTAATTTTTTTGGCATCTATCTTTATAAATAGTGAATTTAGATTTTTGTTATGGGTCGTGTCGTTATTTTTCACTGTTTGTGCACCTTTAAGTGTTCTGTTTTATGATTCGATTAAAACCAGAAGAAATAGGCTATATGTGTTAACTTCATCTATGAAAGCGAGATTTGCTAGACTTTTTATTATAGTTTTAGCGGAGATTATAACTGCAATTGTAGCGGGATTAACATCACATTATATAATAGATATTGGGCAACTTAGATATTTATTTGGAGGGCTTTTGATGGCATTTGGTATTTTTTCTTTGTATTTCGATGCAGTTTCTTTTAGAAAATTAAAAAATAATAGACTTTGTTTCTTTATATATATTTTTTTGCATTTGCCACTTATGTGGTTTATAAGTACATTAGGAGCGTCTATTAGAATGATTGTGAGTAGATATTGGGATGCTATGGCTATAAAAAAAGTGTTTCCTTCTATTGGAATTTCGTGTTTAGGTATACTTATTATTTGTGGGATTTTATATATGCTATTTGAGCATAAAAAATATGAAATTAGAGTTTGGGAAGATATAAGTACATTTATGAGTGCAATTGTTGTGTTAGTTACTGTAATTAATGTTCATAATATTAAATTTGCTACAATTATATATATTATTTGTTTTTTCTTACCAGTATTAGTGGATTTTTTCTTGAATATTGATTTTAAGGCAGAGTATGATAAAAAATAATTAAGATCATATTTATCTTTAATAATATGTTGAAATAATCAATAATTTGGTATATAATCATAGTACTAGATGAAAGGTGGTAATTATGAAAGTAGAAGCGGTAAAAAAGAATTCTCTTAATCCTATGGCTAAAATTGTAGCAACAGTTAGAGACAAAGATGGTAGAGATAACGCATTAGTAATAGGATATTGTGGACACTGCAGTTATGATCCTCCAATGATTATGATTGGAATTGTACCTTCAAGATTTTCATATCATATGATAAAAGAAAATCCTTGTTTTGTTGCACATTTGCTTGATGAAAGTCAAACAGATTTATATGAATGTTGTGGCAGCAAAAGTGGAAAAGACGGAGATAAATTGGCAGAATATGGAATAAAACTATCTGATGGTGAAATGGTTAATGCGGCCATAATTGATGATTGTCCTGTAGCTATCGAATGTACAGTAGTTGATTCAATAAAAACTGGTTCTCATGAAATGTTTATAGGAAAAATAGAAAAAGTTCATGCAGAAGAAGATGCTTTAAATGAACAAGGTATGATAGATATTAAAAAATTAAATTTAATTTAGATTTAGTAGGATTTTATTTAAGATTTGAGGCTATTCTTTTGAATAGCCTTTTTTATAACATATATTTTGAGGTGAATGATGATACAATTAGAAAATGGTAGAATAATAGATAATCTTGATTTGGAGAATGATTATGAAAGTTTTGAAGATTTATGTCTTCTTTCTTTTGGTGAGGGTACGAATCAAGATTATAAAATGAATAAATGGTTTTATGATGAAAATCCATATAATCCTAATGGAAAAAATTTGATGTATACATTAAAAGACGAAGATAAAATAATAGGGACGGATGGTTTAACACCATTTGAACTATATATAAATGGAGATGTATATTTAGCAGCACATAGTGTAAAATCAATGACGCATCCTGATTTTAAAAGACAGGGTATATTTAGAATGATGACTAACAATAGTGTTGATCAAGGTGAGAAAAATGGTGTTGATATAGTTATAGGTCTAGCCAATAAAAATTCCTATCCTGCTTATGAGAAATTTGGATGGCCAACGCTGTATGAAAAAGAAGTTTATGTTAGACCAATAAAGATAGAAAATAAGTTGAGAAAAAAATTAAAACTTGGATTTATTTCTAAAATTGGTGCTAGTGTATATAATTTATATGATAAAATACGTTTGAGTAATAAAAATTTAATAAAGAAACTAGACGTCAAGGTTAGCAAAAGTGATTGTGTTAATCCGGAAATAGGTGAATATTGGAATATGTATAAGGATAATTTTAATGTTTGTATTGTTAGAGATTATAAATATTTAAATTATAGATATAATATGAGACCTGATGTTTCCTATGTAACTTTAGAGGCTAAAAATAGTAGTGGTAAGATAGGTTATGTGATACTTAGAGAAACACATGCTAATGGTTCTAAATTGATAACAATAGCTGAGAGTTTTACAGATCCTAATAATGAAAATTTCATAGGAATATTAGCAGAAATGATTATAAATTATTCTTATAGTGTAGACGCCGAATATGTTGTTGTTGGAACGGGTTTACATGGAAAATTCAAATCGGTATTTATGAAATATTCGTTTTTAAATACTAAAAAACCTTTACTAAATAACATGATGATTGCTAAAATAATTAATAAAAATATTTCTTTGGATGAAATTAAGGGTCATGAAAAATGGCATATAACTCAAGGTGATGGAGAAACTGAAATAGATATTTAGATTTAATACAAATTAATATTACATTTGTATTAAGAATATTGTATTTACTTGCAATGCCTTGTTATTTATCATATAATTATAGATGATAAATATTTTATGAATGAGAGGTTTATATGAATAGATTAATAAGAAAGATTTTAGGAGTAACGCTTTCACTATCGTTTATTATGACTCCTATTTTGAGCACTGAAGCATATGCTGCTCAGGATAGAGAAATAAATATAAATATAGATGGAAATAGCCTTGTTACAGATGATAAACCGTTTATATACAATGAAAGAACTCTATTGCCATTAAGAGCTGTGTCAGAAGCGCTAGGCGGTGAAGTTGTATGGGATGGTGAAAATAAAAGAATAGATATAACTAAAGGTAATAAAAAATTAACTGTTTTTATTGATAATAGATTACTTTTTTATACAGATGAAAACGGAAAAGTATTACCTGCTGTGATGGATGTTGCACCAATTATAAAAAATGAACGAACATATGTGCCAGTAAGATTAGTGGCTAATTGTTTAGGATTAGAAGTAGATTGGGATCAAGATACATATAGCGTAGTTTTAAAAGACAACGGAAAAGGTAAATATGAACCTTTTTACGATATGTCTATTGTTTATTTAAATCATGGTGATACATTTACAAAAAACACTGCACTTGTTTTAGAAAATGTGGATAATATACCTAGTTCAGCTAATCAAACTAGATATATTTATTTGGACAAGACAACTGGAAAAGGTAGAGTTGTTGCAGCGTGTAACTTTGATGAAAATCATGCTAAACTGATGCCTGAATTAGAGTATAATAAAAATGGTGTTTTAGCTGCAATTGTAGTTGATAACAAGGGAGAATTTCTTGCAGGCACTGCGTATGATGTTAATTTTAACGTATCTCCATCGGTTGAGTTGTCTGGAATTACAGAAGGTGAGTTGGTTAGAGGAAAAAGGAATATAACTGTAAACACTAATTTTATTCCTGATCATATAATATATAAGTTTGATTATAATAATCCAGAAGTAGATGACTATATTTCTTCTGAATTTGATCAAGCTACCGCATTCCCATTTAGTCCACCTAAGTATAAAAATGGAATGGTTAAGATTACAGCAGTAGCTTATGATGCTAATGGAGTTGGATACGAATCTGATACAATTAATGCGATAGTTGAAATACCAGAACCACAACCTGTTGTACCTTATTTATATCTTAAAGAAATAGATGCCGACAAAGTTGGAGAGGTACCAGTTGTATTATCTGTAGCACGTAATTTTGATGTTGAAAGAACGGTCTATTATGCTGAAAATACAGTTAATGGGCAACTTAAAGTTTTAGAAGATATCCCATGGGGAAATTATTCATGGTATCCAGGACCTGATATGAAGGGAACATGGAATATATATGCAAAGACTACAGAGACAAATGGAACTGTTAAAAAAAGTAATGTTAGGACTGTTAGTATAGCTGGCGAAGAAAAAATAATTCTTACAGGAGTTGGACCAAATCAAGTTATAACTGATAAAATTTCAGTGAATTCGAATGCAAATGTTGAAATTGTAGATGTTAAGTATGTTCTTAGTAATCCTTATAATTTAACAGAAAAAGTATTGGGTTCTTCAGCAGATTTTAGTGAAATAATAAAATATACTCCAACTAGTGTAAATGAAGGTGAACGTGATATACAGGCTATAGCTACTACTAAAAGTGGTAATACAATATATTCAGATCAAGTTAGAATTAAAATTTATCTAGGTGAAATATATGGAAGTAAGCCAGTTACTGAGAAAACTAATTTTATAAATTATGTTTCTGATTTTGCTGTTCATTCCCAAAAATTGACAGGGATGGCTGCTTCAATACAAATTGCACAGGCTGTTTTAGAGACTGGCTGGGGACAAAGTATACCTGTTGATAGATATAGCGGAAAATTCAGTAATAATTTATTTGGTATAAAGGGTTCAGCGAGTGCTGGTTCAGTATTATGTGCAACTAGAGAAGTATACAATGGAGTTAACTATTATATAGATGATTATTTTAGAGCATATGTTAATCCAGAAGAAAGTTGGAGAGATCATCAAAATTTATTGTTATTAGTTCCTAGATATAAACCATATAGAGAAGTTATGTATGATTATAAAAAGGCTGCTCATGCACTTAAAAGTTGCGGATATGCTACAGATCCTAGATATGCAACTAGTTTGATATACTTGGTTGAAAAATATGAATTGTGGAAATATGATGAACAAGGAATTTAGAAAATAAAGAAATTAAGGAAGAAATAGATGAAGATAATTAAGATTACAGAAAATGAACAAAATCAAAGATATGATAGATTTCTGAAGAAATATTTGCATAATGCCCCTTTGAGTATAATTTACAAAATTATAAGAAAAGATGCTAAAGTGAACAAGAAGAGAGCTAAAGAAAATACTATATTAATGTTGAATGATGAAATAACTTTATATTTGAAGGATGAAGATTTAGAGAAATGGACTGCTAGAAAGGCTAAAGTTAGAGCTAAGAAACAATTTGATGTTGTTTTTGAAGATGATAATATTTTAGTAGTTAATAAACCCTATGGTTTATTGACACATGGTGATGCAACAGAAAAGAAAAATCATCTGACAAATCAAGTTATTACATATCTTATAGAAACTGGTGCATATGTTCCAAGAGTTGAAAAAACTTTCACTCCAGCTTCAGTTAATAGGTTAGATAGAAATACATCTGGGCTGGTTATATTTGGAAAATCTAATATGGCTTTACAATCTCTTAATAAACTCATGAAAAATAAAGAGAGAATAAAAAAATATTATATCACTATGGTAGCTAATACTTTGGAAGAAGAAATTCATCTCAAGGGTAATTTGTCAAAAATGGAAAATAAAAATATGGTTTCAATTGACGGAGATGGTAATGGAAAATTCATTGAAACTATTGCTAAACCAATTAGAAGTAGTAATAATTTCACATTAGTAGAGGTAGAATTATTAACTGGTAGGACACATCAAATACGTGCACATCTTGCAGATGCAGGACATCCATTAATTGGAGATACTAAATATGGAAGCAGAAAAATTAATGATATAATGAAAAGGAAATATTCACTATCATCTCAGTTTTTGCATGCCTACAAATTAGAATTTGCAGATATTGATGGTCCACTTAGCTATATGAATAATAAGAAAATTGAAATAAAATTACCAGATCGTTTGGAAAAAATCAAGAATGATATATTGAATTAACGTTGAAAATGCAAGGAAAAATTAATTTTTAGACTTGCATTTTTTTTAGTTATAGTATATAATTTACATTGAAATAAATCAATAAATTATGAGGTGAGAGATGTTTAGAATTGGATTGTTAGGTGCTGGACATATGGGAAAAACAATTATAGATGGCGCTGTAAAATTAAAAATTTTTAGTAGTGAAGAAGTATGTATATTTGATGTGAATAATCAAATAATTGAAAAATGCAAAAGCCAAGGATACAGTATAATGAATTCTGAGATAGAATTATATGAAAATTGTGAGATGGTTATTATGGCACTGAAACCACAGATATTTGAGATGATTTTAAAAAAATTAAGTCTTTCAAATAAAAAAGTAGAGAACAGATTAATTCTTAGTGTTGCTGCTGGAGTATCAACAAGTTTCATTCAAAGTTATCTAGGAGAAGAAAAGATTGTTAGAATTATGCCTAATACTCCTCTTATGATAGGAGAAGGTGCTTGTGCTTTTTCTAGAACTGAAAATGTTACAGATGATGAATACAATATAGTTAGAAATATTTTCAATCGTATGGGAGTTGTAGCAGATATAAATGAAGATTTGATGTCAGCTGTGATACCTGCAAATGGAAGTAGCCCTGCTTATGTATATTATTTTATGGATTCTATAGTGAAATCTGTAGAAAAAATGGGATTAGATAAAACTATGGCTAGGGAGTTAGTTGCTAAAACTTTTAGGGGAGCTGCTGAAATGGCTATGCAATCTGATAAAGAGTTAGGAACATTAGTTGATGAAGTTTGCTCACCAGGAGGAACAACTATTGAAACAATCAAATATTTTGAAGATATGAAATTAGACGAAATAATTGATGAAGGCTGTAAAAGATGTGCTATCAGAGCTGAAGAATTATCTTTATAGATAGCAATTAGTATCAGTAAGCATATAATAAATTATAATTAGTAGAAAAATAAAAGGCTAAGATATTTGTGTATAATATCTGGCCTTTTATAATATTAATTTTTAAGACTTGATGGTTATATATCAGTTCTAATTGTTATAATAATATTTATATACTATAGAAATTAAATTTTCTTTCCTAAATATAGGTGATCTTCTAAGTTCCCATTTAGTAATGCAAATTCAGGCATTCTGCCCCATTCTTCAAATCCATATTTTTTTAAAAGTCCTATGCTTTTTTTATTACATCCTAATAAAATAGCAATAAGTATTTCAATGTTACGTTTTTTTGCTTCTTCAGTTATGAAAGCTAATGATTTTGAACCTAATCCCTTTGAGTGAAATTTGCTGTCAAAGTAATAACTAACTTCAGCTACTCTATCTAGTGCTTGTCGGCCTTTTCTATAAGGAGTTAAATATATATAACCTGCTATTTCATCGTCTACTAGACAGGTGTATAGAGGATATTTTTCATTATCATGATCTTCTAGCCAAGATAATCTATCCTCGCATGTTAGTTCTTCTGTGTCACATGTACAAGCCTTGGTTCTTATCGCTTGATTGTATATTTCTGTTAATAAAGGTAAATCTGTTTTTTTACTGAGTCTGTAATCAATTTTCATATTAATTCCTTTTCATTTATTTTGTTTTATGTGTAAATTACATACAAAGTTTACACTTTACATATTTTAACATAATTTAAGATTAAATTCAAAAATTATAATGTAATATTAATATTTTTGTGTTAAAATTATAATGATTATTACTGAATTCTAGGAGGAAATATGTATAAAATAACAGGAACATTATTATCAGAAGTAGAAATTAAAGCTAAGGTTAAAGAATTAGCGAAAAGAATAGATGAAGATTACAATGGTGAAGATATACTTTTAGTTGGAATACTTAAGGGTGCTAGCGTTTTTGTAGCTGATTTGATGAGAGAAATTCATGCAAATGTAAATATAGATTTTATGAGTGTATCAAGTTATGGTAATGGTACAACATCATCAGGTACAGTTAGAATTATTAAAGATGTAGATGTAGATATTAGAGGCAAAAATGTACTTATTGTTGAAGATATTATAGATTCAGGTGTTACATTAAGAAATTTAGTGGATACTATGCAAACAAGAGAGCCTAAATCATTGAAATTATGTACTTTATTAGATAAACCTCATAGACGTAAAGCTAATGTATTTGTGGATTATGTTGGTTTTGTTGTTGAAGATAAATTTATAGTTGGATATGGTATAGATTATGCCGAAAAATATAGAAATTTACCTTACATAGGAATTGTAGAGGATGTAGAATAGAAAAGAGGTAATATGAAAATAGTTTTTTTAGATAGAAAATCTATTGGTGAAGATATTTCACTGGATAAATTTTCACAATTTGGGGATGTGGATATATATGATTTTTCATCAAACGATGAGGCTAGAGAGCGAACTAAAAATGCAGATGTTGTAGTAACATGTAAAATTTCTATTAATGCTAAGACGATAGGACTAGCGTCAAAATTGAAAATGGTATGTATTACAGGAACAGGTATAAATAGCTTAGATATTGAGTATTTAGAAAGTAAAAATATCAAGTGGAGAAATGTTAGAAGTTATTGTACAGAATCTGTAGCACAACATTCTTTTGCTATGCTTTTATGTTTACTAGAAAATATTCGATTTTATGATGATTATGTTAGAGATAAAACTTATGTAGATGATACTCAGCTAAAGCATTTTACTAATAAGTTTAATGAAATAAGTGGGAAAACATGGGGTATCGTAGGATTAGGAGAAATTGGTAGAGAAGTTGCAAAAATTGCTACTGCTTTTGGTGCAAAAGTAATATTTTATTCAGCATCTAATCGAACTATATCTGAAGCATATGATAAAGTTAATTTTGAAGATTTATTAGAGCAATCAGATATAATATCAATACATGCGCCTGAATCTAAAAAAACTATTGGCTTATTTAATATAGAAGCGTTTATAAAAATGAAAAAGAGACCTATTATCATCAATGTAGGTAGAGGGTCAATCATAAATGAAATAGATTTGGTAGAAGCACTCAATAAAAACTATATATCTGCTGCAGGTTTAGATGTTATTTCAAAAGAGCCAATGAGAGCTAATTCTGAACTGCTTAAATTTATACCAAACAATAGATTGCTTATCACTCCTCATGTTGCATGGGCTAGTGTTGAGTCTAGGAGAAGAGTTATTGATCGTATTTTTGAATATATTTATAGTGAGTTCAATGATAATATGGAGGATTGATGAATATTTTTATAGTTGAAGATGATGAAAAATTGAGAGATGAATTAACTGATTTTTTAGAGGCTTATGGTTATGATTGCCAATCATCAAATGAGTTTGAAAATATAACCAAAGTAATTTTAGATACATGTCCTGATTTAGTATTACTTGATGTAAATCTTCCTTATGATAGTGGATATGATATATGTAAACAAATAAGAAAAGAATCTAATGTTCCTATAATTATAGTTACAAGTAGGAATACGGATTTGGATGAACTAAAAAGTATGAATATAGGTGCAGATGATTTTGTTACAAAACCATACAATACACAGATATTATTAGCAAGAATAAAAGCAAGAATAAAAACTAATTCAGATAGTGAAATTGTAGAATATAAGGGATTGAAATTTTATCCTGAAAGAAGTCAAATTATTTATAATAATATTATAGACGAGCTAACAAAAAATGAAATGAGAATATTATCTACACTAATTTCTAGTCGTGGCAAAATTGTATCAAGAGATGATTTAATGGATGCATTGTGGCAGACTGATGAGTTTGTAGATGATAACACACTGACTGTAAATGTTAACAGATTGAGAAAAAAATTAGAAAGTTTGGGTATGATTGATTTTATTATAACTAAGCGTGGTCAGGGGTATTTAGTATGAGAATAAGAGATTTTTTGAAGGATAAAATTATTTTTTTATCCTTTCAATTATTTTTGATAGTATATATAGTAGTTTTGTTAGAGGTATTCAAAATTGATAGAAGAGCTGCTGTATTTATTGGTTTTACAATGATATTAATAGATGTTGTTGCATTAGTTCCAGAATATTATAGAAAAAACAAATATTATTCTTCAGTATATAGAAAATTGAATAGTATGGATAAAAAGCAATATATATATTCAGTATTGGACGAACCTTTTTTTAAGGAAGAAGAAATATTAGATGATATAGTAAAACAAACCACAAAAGCAATGAATGATGAAATTTCTTTTTATAAGTTGAAAAATGAAGAATATCAGGAATATGTAGAGATGTGGATTCATGAAGTTAAAATTCCTATTGCATGTATAGATTTAATATGTGAGAATAATAATTCTGATGTAACAAAAAGTATAGAAGAAGAAATAAAAAAAATTGATAATTATGTTGAGCAGGCTCTTTTCTTTGCTAGAAGTACCAATATTGAAAACGATTATAAGATAAAAAACATAGTAGTTTCAAAGTTAGTTAAAAAGGTAATTAAAAAATATTCAAAACCTCTTATAGCAAAAAAATGTAGAATAAATATAAAGGATCTAGATATAAATGTATATACTGATGATAAATGGTTAGAATTTATTATTAGTCAAATTATATCTAATAGTCTAAAATATTCTGATAAGGGCTTTTCATTGAGCTTTTCTGGACAAGCTAATAATAAGAATTTTATACTTAAAATAAAAGACGATGGAATTGGTATACCAAAAGAGGATATTTGTCGTGTGTTTTCTAAGGGATTTACTGGATTAAATGGTCGTAAGTTTGCTAAATCGACTGGTATGGGTTTGTATTTATGTAAAAAACTTTGTGATAAATTATATCTTAATATTGAAATAGATTCACAAATAAATGAGTATACAGAGGTAGCTATTATTTTTCCTAAGGACAAATCTGTAGTATTTGATGATTAGGTGACATTATTGTAAGATATGTGTTAGTTTTAACTATGGTTAAAAATTATAATTCGTATATAATAGAATTATATTGTATAAGGAGTGTAATATGAAAAAAATATTAGATATTAAAAATTTAAAAAAATACTATGGTGGAAATGGAAATATAACTAAAGCGGTAGAAAATATTAGCTTTTCAGTTGTAGAAGGTGATTATATAGGTATAATGGGAGCATCGGGTAGTGGAAAAACAACTTTACTTAACTGTATTTCTACTATTGATTCAGTTACAGCTGGAAATATATACATAGATGATTTGGATATAACAGAACTTAATGCAAATCAGTTATCTAAATTTAGAAGTGAAAAATTGGGATTTATTTTTCAAGATTTTAATTTACTAGATACATTGACTGCTTATGAAAATATTGCTTTAGCTTTAACAATTGCAAAAGACCCTGTGAATGGGATAGATAAAAAAGTTAGGGATGTATCAAAATTATTGAATATTGAAGAGATTCTTCAAAAATATCCTTATCAGATGTCAGGGGGTCAGCGTCAAAGAGTAGCTGCAGCAAGAGCTATAGTTACAAATCCGACACTTATATTAGCAGACGAACCTACAGGAGCATTGGATTCTAAATCTGCTAGAATGCTACTTGAAAGTTTTGAGAGGTTGAATAATGAAATAAATGCATCTATACTTATGGTAACTCATGATGCTTTTACGGCTAGTTATTGTAAAAGAATATTGTTTATTAAAGATGGAAGAATTTTTAATGAAATTTATCGTGGAGAAAAATCCAGAAAGAATTTTTTTGATGAAATCATTGAAGTTATTGCTCTTTTAGGGGGTGCAATAAATGTTGACTAAGTTGGCATTCAAAAATGCTGGAAAAAGCATAAGAGAGTATGCTATATATTTTTTTACTTTGGTATTTGGTGTATGCATATTTTATATGTTTAATTCTATATATGCTCAAAGAGAAGTTATGGTGGTAACTGAGACTGTTAATAAATCAATGCTATTGCTTAGACAAGTATTATCATATATTTCTGTGTTTGTAGCTGTCATACTAGGTTTCTTAATCATATATGCTAATAATTTTTTTATAAAAAGAAGAAAAAAAGAGTTAGGTATATATATGGTTTTGGGAATGAAAAAAAGTAGTATTTCATTAATTTTAATTTTAGAGACATTTGTTATGGCTATTGTTGCACTTATAGTTGGATTGATTTTAGGAATATTTGCATCTCAATTTATGTCTATATTTACAGCTAAACTTTTTGAGGCTGATATGACAGGATTTGTTTTTGTGTTTTCTTTAGATGCTACTTTGAAAAGTATATTGTATTTTGGAATCATTTTTTTAATAGTTATGATTTTTAATACTTTTTCTATTGGTAAATTCAAACTCATAGATTTGATTTATGGGTCTAAAAGAAATGAAGTGTTTAAAACAAAAAACAAACATTTATCAGTTATTTTATTTGTAATTTCAATAATATGTTTGATAAGCGCATATTTTTTAATACTTTGGAATGGAATGCTCAATTTAAATATTTGGTTTACCATATGTATTATATTAGGGATTATAGGTACATTTCTGTTTTTTTATTCCATAGCTGCAATTATAAGAATGAGAATAGCTAGTAATGAAAAGATATATTTTAAAAATCTAAATATGTTTGTATCTAGGCAAATTTTTTCGAAAATAAATAGTAACTTTGTATCTATTTCAATTATATGTTTAAGTTTATTATTGGTTATAGGTATTTTTTCAACAGGATATAGTTTGCAAGAAATGTTTTCTAAAGAATTACGAAATTCTGTGAAATATGATTATAGTTTTTTTGCATATGGAGAAAAAGCAAATAATAGTATGAAGGAATTATTTCCAGAGAAAATTATTAATAGTGAATATATAGATATCAAATTTGAGTTTTCAACTTATGTTAATTATAATGATGATGAGGGATATTTTAAAAACTATCTAGCTAGGAATGAGGATAATAAACACATTTTAGGCAGAAACCTAATTTATATCAAATTATCAGATTATAATGAACTTATGGGGTTATTGAAAAAAGATTCAATTACTTTAGCAGATGAATCTTGTATTATTGTATATAATAATAATATTTATTTGAAACAGATTCAAGAATTTGCAAGAACAAATAAGTATTTTCTTATAGATGATGTGAAAATAAATATATTAGAAGTAGTAGAAGAAACTATTTCAAATTCTTCAGATTTATGTTATATTGTTGTTCAGGATAAATATACAGATGAATTAAGCATAGATTCAAAAATTTTAAATGTTCAGATGAAATCCGATAAAGCAGAAATAGGATTTTTGAAATTATTAGAGGAATACACAAAGGATAGTGATTATAACATAAGACCATATAATCATTATTTGGCTAAATCAGATCTATATTTAACATCGATAACTACTAAGACTATAGTTGCATTTTTAGCTATATATTTAGGAATCGTATTTATGGTAACTAGCGCTGCTATTTTAGCCATACAACAGCTTTCAGATGCTGCTGATAACAGAGAAAGATATAAGCTATTAGGTAAACTAGGAGCTAGCA
>Ga0193962_1000716_pt1 | contig 15390 bp, 10 predicted proteins | sample FB_5_MG_FD_140335 | JGI IMG/M metagenome (GOLD analysis project Ga0193962, IMG submission 140335) | Microbial mat bacterial communities from the Broadkill River, Lewes, Delaware, United States - FB_5_MG | ecosystem: Environmental > Aquatic > Freshwater > River > Microbial mats | place: USA...
ACACTGTGATTAAGGGTTTCTTTATGGTATAATATAAGTGTACTTATTATTAAGAAATGGAGTAGCTATGGATTCTAAAAAAGAAATTTCAAAACTTAACAATCATATAAAAAATTTAGAAACTGAAATTCATGTACTCCATGAAACAGTTGATTATCTAACTAAAAAACTTTATGGTCGTAGTTCAGAAAAAACGGCTTCATTGACTGATGTAAATGACGAGCAAGTATCTTTGTTTGATGAAGCAGAAACTTCAGCTGATGAAAAAGCAGCAGAACCAGACTTAAAAGAAGTCCAGAACTATCGCCGTAAAAAATTCAAAGGTCAACGAGCTGAATTATTAAAAGACTTGCCTAGAAGGAAGCGTTTTTGCGCACTTGCTGAAGAAGATCAATTCTGCGAAACTTGTGGTCATGATCTGGTTTCTATCGGTGAAGAATTCGTTCGTACTGAAATTCAGTTCATTCCTGCAAAAGTTGAAGTAATCGATTATTATCGAGCTTCATACGAATGCAGAACCTGTAGAAAAAATAATAGACCTTATATAGAAAATTCACCAATGCCATATCCAGTTATTCAGCACTCTATGGCTTCGCCAAGTACTGTAGCATGGGTTGCCCATCAAAAATTTGTTAATGCTATGCCATTATATCGTCAAGAAAAAGAATGGCAAATGGTTGGCGTTAAACTTAGCCGGGCAACAATGTCAAACTGGCTCATGGTTGCCACAAGAGATTGGCTCATGCCTATTCTTGATTTAATGCATAAAAGACTTCTCGAGCATACACACCTGCACGCTGATGAGACTCCGATTCAAGTTCTAAAAGAACCTAATAGGAAGAATACGACTAAATCCTATATGTGGGTTTATGGAACTGGTAAAAACAGTCCTGAACCGATTATGATTTTTCAGTACCAACCGGGCAGGCAAGCTCAGCATCCAGAGAAATTTTTAAAAGGATTTAAAGGTTATCTTCATACAGATGCCTACCCTGGTTATAACAAGATACCTAACGTTGTTAGATGTATGTGTTGGGCGCATTTACGAAGAAAGTTTGTAGATGCACTTCCTAAAAACGTCAAAGACCCAAGTGAGACTCTTGCTGGTCAAGGTATAGAATATTGTAACCAACTATTCAAGATTGAAAAAGACCTTGAGGTTTTAGAATGCAAAGAAGAACGTAAAGCAAAGCGTCTTGAATTTGAGCAGCCTATTTTAGATGCCTTTTGGTCATGGATTGATGAGACTTTAGCAAGCAACACAATCTTACCTAAGGAAAAGTTAGCTAAAGCTATTAATTATGCTCAAAACCATAGACAAGAATTTATGAATTATCTTGAAGATGGTGATTGTGTAATCTCAAATAATCAAGCTGAAAATTTCATTCGTCCTTTTACGATTGGCCGCAAAAATTGGTTATTCAGCGGTAGTCCTAAAGGTGCTGAAACAAGCGCTGCTTTATATAGCATTGTTGAAACAGCAAAAGCAAATGGTCTTGTGCCATTCAAATACTTAGAATTTATTTTTAAAGAACTACCTGGTGTTCAGTTTCATAGGCATCCAGAGTTCTTAGAAGAATTTCTTCCATGGAGTGAAGAAGTTCAGCAGTTCTGCAAGTAAGCAAGCTTCAAGCGCGAAGCTTGCTTTAATTATGTTATTATTTAGTTAGTTAGAGATATTATTACATAATCAGTAGGCGGTTTCTATACACTATGTTATTTGACGCTTACATAGCAAAATTCGATTAACTTTCCTTAACAATAAAAAAAGAACAAGTACATATGTACTTGCTCACTGTTCATTTTATTGATTGAATGCATTTAGTTCCTTTTCCCAAGACTTAAAAACTGGCGTTATTCCTTCTAACCTTTCTATTGTATTAGAACTAGTATAATCAGGACTATTGTACATCTTTATAACGTCATCAATAAACTCAATTCCCTTTGATTCATATACGTTCTTAGCTAACTGAGCCATTTCCTTTTGGTACCAATCATATTCCTCTACACCTACATCAGTACCCAATTCATTAAGGTCTTTTAAACTCGTATATTTAGGTACTCTTCCATCTAAAAATGCCACATCACCATTAGATACCCATAGTTTTGCAAGTGATTCATCCGTTTCAGCCAAGTATGCATACGTAAAGTAAGTTGCCATAAATTCATTAAACCAAAACTCTAAATCCTTCATACCTAAAGCGTCTACAAATGTGTGCCCTACCTCATGTAATCCAATAAGTTTTGGAAACAGCTTAACCCCTTCTTCATAGGAATAGCCCGCTTTTGAGAAGTTATTTAATATCTCATCTGTAACTTGATCTGCATATTGCATAGAAAAACCAACTAAAGCACCATCATCAGTCGCAGGAACATAAATGGTATAATCATGCTTGTTATGATCTACATGTGGGATGCCATATGGTGGCCCTCCATCACTAAACTCACTTCCTTTATCCCAATCTGTGCGATTAAGAAGTGCTAATTCTAGACTAACATCTGTCTGATACTTGTTAAAATAAAATTCTTTCATGCCAAGCAATCTATTGTGCTCATTCAAAGCTAATTCTTTATGACCCTCGCTGTATATCACAATAATACCGTCTTTTGAGATGTTTTCTAGACTTGCAATAAGTTCATCACCATGACTTCTTTGTTTGGGTTGCAATTTAACTTTTCCAATTGTTTCAATTTCTCTAGCAATGATTGCCTTTGACAGATCAGGATTTTCTGATACATTCATATGTTGTATTTGAGGACTTGCTTCTTCAATAGAGATAATAGGCGTCACCTCTATACCATATAATGTTGCAAAATTCACATAATCCTGTAATATTTTTTCTACATCTCCCGCTTCATAAGTTGACTCATTTACAACCTTTGTAGCATCTCTCAAGTTAGGATTGATGTGTTCTTTTACAATATCATAGTAAGAACGATCTAATTTAATCGCCTCTTTAACAAAATAAAACTGATAATAGCCATATGCTGCTGGATTAGCTGCCAGTTCACCAATATTCTCATTGAAGTAAACACCCATATCTTGTCCCTTAGGTACAGGATTCTCTAAAGCATCTAAAAACTGATTTACAATACTTTCTAACTCTTTGACAAAGGATGGATCAACTTGCTTCCAATAAGCAACAGCCATTTCATTGGCTTTTCTTTCTAATGTAAACATATCACCTTTTTCTGCCATTTTCATAACAGAAGCTTCTTTTCTTTGAATTACATGAGATGCTTCATGTATAATATTAAACTTTAAAAAGTATTTATCATAAATATCCTTCGCTCTAGCTTCATCACCTAAAATGCCAAGAAAAAAAGACTGATTCTGATCTGACAAATCATCATATTTCGACCAGTAGATATCATAAGCTAAAGCATTTTCACTCATTGTTTCTTTTGTATCAACGTCATCATTTTCTTGCGTAGTAGCAACTTCATTCATTTCTGTTGTAGAAGTATTATCTACTTTCTTTTGTGTCTTTGTACATCCTGTCATGGCTGTCACAACAAGACTAGTGCTTAATAGAAAAACTATTATTTTTTTCATTATTGCCTCCTAGTATTAAACTTATTCTTTATAATTTAATACTAACAAGCGCATATCCCCATAGTATCCCTATTTAAAATTTCTTTGCAAATTAAAGAATACCTTCATCTTATTGGCCTTATAAATCGCACCATAATCGCTTCCATGAAGCTCTAATATATGCTTTACAATAGACAGACCCAAACCACTACCCTCTACTTGTTTGCTTCTAGAAGTATCATTCCTATAATAGGCATCCCATAATCTAGTTAAGTCCTCATCACTTATTTCATCACAAGTATTTTCAATTTCAATCGATACCTGTTTTCCATCATCTATTAAACGAATATCTATGATTTCATTTTCATAAGAATACTTGATTGCATTGCTAATCAAATTACTGACAACTTGGTCTATTTTTTTTATGTCACCAAGAACTTCTAAATCAGTGGACGTTTCTTTACATTTTAAATTCTTACGTCTTAATTCGTTGTCAAATTTCTTAATATTCTTATTAACAATAGGTTTAATATTAAAACTTGTTTCATTTAAATTAGCAATTTTCGATTCGTATTTAGTTAGTTCCAAAGACTCATTTACCAAAAGATTCAAATTATTTACTTCATCATCTATTACCGCTAAAAACTCTTGGTGATTTTCTACTTGAATACCATCCGAAATCATTTCCACAAATCCAGATATTACACCAAGTGGTGTCTTAAACTCATGAGATAAGTTAGCAAGTAATCTTGTAATTCTTTTTCTTTCTTCTACCTCATTATTTTTTTGTGTATAGATGAGCTCCATTTTTTGACTTAAATTATCGGAAATTTGGTTAAGACTCTCAAACAATTCTCCGAGCTCATCATTTCTACTCTTCATGATAGGTTTTTTAAACTTAGTTTGAGCAATATCATCTGCATATATCTTAAGAGATTCTACTGGTTTCTTAAATTTAATTGTAAATATTATTCCAAATCCAATTATAATTGCCACAGTAATTAAATATTGAATCATATAATACTTGTTCAGTGTATTAAATATGGACAATATCTCATCAATAACTAAAAGAGTAACGATATAAACTTTAATACCATCACTTGTATAAACCATATCTTTTCTGACCAATAATGTTGGACTAGATGATATTTGATAAAAAACAGATTGTTCAACTGACTGGTCATTAAAACTTTTTTCCATCTTTTTTAGGTATGTGCTATTTGAATACTTTGTCAATATCCTCGTAAAATCATCTGATAAAATTCGTTCTCCTAACTGATCTTTTTCATCAATAATAATCAAAGTGTTTTCAATATTATCTTCAAACTCCTCTAATGCACCAGAATTCTCTATGTCTTTAGCTTTGGTTATTATAATATTTTCTATAAACAAATCTGTTTCATCATTTTTAACGTCTTTTTTATTCTCTAAATATATACCTTCCATAAAATAATTTTGAATTAATAAGTTAATAAAAAATATGATGATGATTACACTTATTATCGAAGCAAAACATTTAGTAATAAAGCTTACCTTAAATTTCCTCATATCTGTATCCTTTACTAATTACTGTTTCAATTCTTACAAACTTATAATTTAACTTATTTCTAAGTTTTAAAATATGACGGTCAACAACTCGCGTTTCACCTTCAAAGTCTATTCCCCATACATCTTCAATAATTTGCTCCCGTGTTTTCACAATATCTTTATGCCGAACAAGATACTCCAGTAGATCAAACTCTCTTGGTGAAAAAAACAACTCTTCGCCTGCAATAAAAACCTTTCTAGATAGGTAGTCAATCTTAAAATTTTTGTGCTTATGCTCATCTGAAATCATACTGGCATCTCTTTTTTCAAGTATCCTTTTTATCTTTGCAACCAATACTTTAGATTTAAAAGGTTTTTGAATAAAATCATCTGCACCATATTTATAGCATTGAATTTCCGATTCCTCATCAGTTAAAGCAGTCAACATGATGACATTGATATCATATTTCGATCGTATCTTTTTTATTGTCTCCATACCATCCATCAAAGGCATCATAATATCTAATACAACAATATCAACGTCTACTTTTTCTAATATGTCTAATGCAACTAGACCATTTCCCGCTTCATAAACCAACCAATTTTCTTCTTCAAAATAAGACTTCAAAATTCTTCTCAGTCTCAGTTCATCTTCGACTACTAAAATATTGCATTTCATCTCTTCCTCCATCAATAATCTATAAAGCTTAGCTGAACTTAATCAATAACTCGTCAAACATTAATAAATATCTACTCTCAATTTATTGTCATAGCCAAGTATAATTGTAACCTCATATAGTTTGACAATTCGACTTATAATATTTTATTTTAACAGTAAATTGAGCATGTCAATATCAGGTGAAGTTATAATTGTACTTATTGTTTCATGAAATAGTTTATCAAACTCAGGAGCGTTTTCCTTCATAAGCTTACTGCTTTGATAAGCCCACTCATTCTCGCCTGTTCCGAATTGTTTTTGAATATCCCACTCAGAAGTAATTCCCCAATAAATGAATTCTTGCAGCAGTACTCTGTTTTTAATACTCTCAGATAAATCTTTATAGTTTGAAACATTATAGTCACCTGCTTCAATATGCTTTTGCATAATATTATATAATTTGGATGTCTCAGTTATACCAAAATTATCTATGTCGGCATAATGTAATCCTATATCAGTTGCTGTATGAAGAATATGTTCAACAACTTCCATCGCTCTGACATTACTCTCATACATGATGATGTCACAGATGCTACTAGAAACCATAAACTCACTAGGATCTATCATTGTCTCCTCTGAATAAACAACTGGAACAAGAGCTTTATACCTATACATATTTTGTAATACATTTTCTTGTAATTGCTTATTCGTATTCTCATCTACAGCAAAAATTTGCTTTGTTGTTTTCGCTATTTTTAGCATGTATTCATCTGGTATATTTTCATCAGCGATAAAAGTAATTCCGTAAACAATCATCTCTTTGGTATACTGACCATATTGATCCGTCTTCATTATTCCTGTATCTGAGTAAATATTCTCACTCAATTCTCTAACTGGATTTTTTAAGATCGCATCACCTATATGTGTAATTTTCATTTCTTGATTTGATATATTACTTGCATCTACATTTGAGTCCACAGTGCTAGTTGAACCTGCTTTGCACCCTATCATGCTAAGTACCAGTATTCCAATCATAATTATACTTACAATTTTTTTCATAGTTATCTCCTTTTATCTCCGCTATATTTAACGTTCATTCTTTTGATTAGTACATAAAATTCTTTGAACTTATTTATACTATCGAAACCCCCCGCCTATTATTAATCATATAATTAAGCGATTACATACAGTCCAATTTATTTTTTCTTGCTTATATCAATATCTGTAAACCTCATGATTTCAATATTCATTAAGGTAACTATGCCATCTCTATTTGGTACTGAATCTTTAATTATAATTTTATCACCCTGTGATATAATTTCATAGTCCTTTGAAGGCCCCTTTAATTGTAGAATATCATGACCAAGTGATCCATCTATGTGATTATTGCCACTACCTGTCATAAACACATTGTCCTCGTTATTTCCAATGAGTGTTGTGTCATGACTGCCTGTTATAACTAGATTTTTTAGATATTGTGATTTAAATGTATAAGGAAAGGCTTCATCACGTTTCATACTAAAAGTTCCTGAGAATGTTTCGTCTAGATACATGAAAGTATTGATAAACTCAGGTAAAAATGAGGTTACTAACTCATATCCCATAGGATCTCCAATTTCCAATGACTCTCTTGATTTAGCAACATAAGCACCATACATCCCATCTTTTTCATAAGCTTCCCAAAGCCCATAATACATATCAATAGGTGTAATTATATATTCCTGTTCAAGTGAACCTTCTTTTTTTATACCTGGCAACCAGAATAATTTCATAGTGAGCGTCTTAACCCATAAGTTGTTGTCATAAGCATAAATTTGAGCATCTTTTATTTTTTTAGCCAGTTCTGGATATGCTTGAGGAGTTGATGTTGTACCAATACCAAAATCATGCACTAAATGGAAAATTTCTTCGAATGCAGCATCACGGTGACCGTAATCACTTTCCATATACCATTTTGATCCTGGTGGTGCTGTTTCAGTTTGAGTTAAACTTTGACCAAGCATTGCTTTTTCTGGTGTACTACCTTGTCCATCTGCACCATTTGTCATTACTAAAGTGGCTTCATTGTCTGCCATTCTATTTGCTATTTCATCGTCGAAATTAGAGAGGTAAAACTCCAATAAGGAATAAGCATATAACATCTGTGAATCTGTCACTTCTTCTTGAGCCAGTATAGTAATAGGTTTACCATTAGGGGCAGTATAATTAATGTGTTGTGAAAAATAGTTAAGTGCCATTTTTCCATAGTTAGGGTATTTTTTTGTCGCCCTACTCTTGAAGATATCATTGTTTTTTACAACATCATATTTATCCATGTATGGGATATATTCTTCGTTTGTTATGCTGGTAGTATCCTTCCAAACAGGTCGCGTATGTTCTTTTAAATCCTTTAAGACGAATGGAGCTGGTGTTTTATTGAACAAGGTACTTACTATCCCCCAAACAAGACCTACAAGAATGAGTACCACAAAACCTAACTGTATCATTTTCTTTTTTTTCATAATTTATCCTTTCATTTTACATTAATAACACACTATTTTCATATATTATAGAAAGGACTTGTCCCCATAGTATCCCCAAGTTGATTATATTAACAAAAACGGAATATATAGCTTAGAATTAACTTGTAATAGAACGCGTTAAAAAATCGTCAAGAAAGTAAATAAAAGTATTTTAAAAGCCATAAAGAAATTGAGACTTATATCTCAACTCTTTATGGCTCTATCAATTTCTATTAATTGTTGATTCAAAATTTCAATTTAGACCAAATCCCATATGCAAATAGCATCACTGAAAGCAAATAGCAATATATATGCAAATATGATTCACTAATGATAATAGCATCAAAAATTCTATTCCCACTCAATTGTACTAGGTGGCTTGCTCGTTACATCATACACAATTCTATTTACATTAGCTACTTCGTTGACGATTCTTGAAGAAATCTTATCAAGTACTTCGTAAGGGATTCTCGCCCAGTCAGATGTCATACCATCGATTGATGTTACTGCTCTGATACCGATTGTATGAGCGTAAGTTCTTTCATCACCCATTACACCAACTGACTTTATGTTTGGAAGTACTGTGAAGTATTGCCAGATATCTCTTTCAAGACCTGCTTTTCTTACTTCGTCTCTCAAAATGAAGTCTGAGTCTTGAACCATCTTAATCGATTCTTCATCTACCGCACCTAAAATTCTAATCGCTATACCTGGTCCTGGGAATGGTTGTCTCCAAACGATTTTTTCGTCTAAGCCAATTTCTAAGCCAACTTTTCTTACTTCATCTTTGAATAAATCTCTAAGCGGTTCAATTAATTCAAAGTCCATATCTTCAGGAAGTCCACCTACATTATGATGACTCTTAATTACTTCTGCAGTATCTGTACCTGACTCGATTACGTCTGGGTAAACAGTTCCTTGAACAAGATAATCAATACCTTCTAATTTATTTGCTTCTTCTTCAAATAAACGGATGAATTCTTCACCAATAATTTTTCTCTTCTTTTCTGGATCAGAAACACCAGCAAGCTTTCCTAAAAATCGTTCTCTTGCATTAACTCTAATGAAATTCATGTCGAAATCTTCTTTGAATACTTTTTCTACTTCATCGCCTTCGTTCTTTCTTAAAAGACCATGGTCAACAAACACGCATGTCAATTGCTTACCAATTGCTTTATGAATCATAAGCGCTGCAACCGATGAATCAACACCACCTGAAAGCGCACATAACACATTTTTATCGCCAACTAATTCTTTGATTTTTTGAATTTCTTTTGCTGCAAAGTCACCCATATCCCAGTCGCCTGAACAACCACAAACCTCATATAAAAAATTAGTAATAAGTGTTCTACCAAAAGGTGTATGCTCAACTTCTGCATGGAATTGAACACCAAAAAGCTTGCTTTCATCATTTCTAAATGCACCTACTGGACAACTTGCTGTTGTTGCCGTAACCGCAAAGCCTTGTGGTGCTTGTTCAACATAATCAAAATGGCTCATCCAGCATGTTGAACCAGATTCAACACCCTTGAATAATTTATCAGCTTTAGCCACCGCTAATTCAATTTTTCCATATTCTTGTGCTTCTGCTCTTGCTACTTTACCGCCAAGAACTTGAGCCATTAATTGCATACCATAGCAAATACCGAGTACTGGAATTCCTAATTCAAATATTTCTTTTTCGATCGTTGGTGCACCTTCTTCATATACTGAGTTTGGCCCACCTGTAAAGATAACACCCTTTGGCATTACTTCCTTTACTTTTGTTAAAGCTTTCTTGTAAGAAACTACCTCACTATAAACACCTGCTTCTCTGACACGTCTTGCAATTAATTGATTGTACTGTCCACCAAAGTCAACAATAATAACCGTTTCTCTGTTCATATTTCACCCTCCTAATAGTAACTCATTATAAATTTACGAACGAAATCTATTTTTTCGCTCTAATGTTCGTTTTTCTTGAAGCCTTGTAAAAGGTCAAGGATTCCCCTGACCTTCTAGTATCTATTTATTACCGCTGCGAATAATTGGGCGGCTCTTTTGTGATCGCAATATCATGTGGATGTGACTCTTGAAGAGAAGCACCAGTAATTCTAACAAATTTACCGTTCTCCTGAAGCGATCCAATAGTACCCGTTCCACAGTAACCCATACCCGATCTTAATCCACCAATTAATTGATAAATGATATCTTTAAGATGTCCTCTATAAGGCACACGTCCTTCAACACCTTCAGGTACAAATTTCTTTGTATCGTTTTGGAAATATCTATCGCCAGAACCAGCTTTCATAGCTGCTTCAGATCCCATTCCTCTATATGATTTAAAAGATCTTCCTTGATAAATAACAATTTCTCCAGGACTTTCTTCAGTTCCTGCAAATAAGGAACCAAGCATAACACAAGCCGCACCTGCTGCAATGGCCTTTGGAATCTCTCCCGAGTACTTGATACCACCATCTGCAATAATTGGGATCCCTTTTGTTTTTGCTGCTTTAGCGCAGTCATAAACTGCTGTCAACTGAGGTACACCAATACCGGTTACAACTCTTGTTGTACAGATAGAACCAGGACCAATACCAACTTTAACACAATCTGCACCTGCTTCTATTAAGTCAAGTGTCGCTTCAGCAGTCGCAACATTACCTGCTATAATATCCAAGTCAGGAAATGCTTTTTTGATTGTCCTAACTGCTTCAATAACATTTTTACTATGGCCATGAGCAGAATCTAATGCAATAGCGTCAACACCCGCATCATTAAGTGCAGTAACTCTATCCATCATATCAGCACCAATACCTACTGCTGCACCTACTAATAACCTATTCTTATCATCCGTTGATCTATTTGGATAAACAATAACCTTTTCAATATCTTTAATTGTAATAAGACCTTTTAAATATCCTTCATCATCTACTAATGGTAATTTTTCAATTTTGTATTTTCTAAGGATTGCTTCAGCATCTTTCATTGTAATACCGGCTTTAGCTGTAATTAATCCTTCTTTTGTCATAATATCTGAGACAAGTTTTCCACTTGGATCATTTTTTTCAAAACGAATATCTCTATTTGTAATAATACCCACTAATTTATTATCTTTATCAACAATTGGCACACCAGAAATTCTGAAACGACTCATTAATTCAAGGGCTTCAGAAACTTCACTCTCAGGTGGTAAAGAAAAAGGATCTACAATAACACCGTGCTCACATCTTTTTACTTTATCAACTTCCATCGCTTGGCGTTCAATCGACATATTCTTATGAATGATACCGATACCACCTTCTCTTGACATTTCTATAGCAAGCTTTGCTTCTGTTACGGTATCCATCCCCGCACTGACGATTGGAATGTTTAATTGAATTTTTTTTGTTAATTGTGTTGTTAAATCTACCTCATTCGGTAATACGTCTGATTTCTGTGGTACCAAAAGTACGTCATCGTAAGTAAGTCCTTCTTGTACAATCTTATCTTCCATTAAATTTCTCCTCTCTCCTAACCCAATAATCTCATTATCAATATCTTATCTACAAAAAAAACACGTATTCATCTCGAGTGGATTAATACGTGCAGTAACTGCCTATCAATTCCACCCATAGTTTGGCATTTTCCGGTCGCCTGTAGAAACGTTCGAACCTTATTATCGAACATATATGAGTGCTGTTTAATTTTATATAAGTTATCAAATATCAAAATAAAAGTCAATGGTTTTTAAGAAAATATTATAAAACGAATCTTTTATAGGAAGATTCAAAAATCATTCGGCTTTTGTATTTTCATTATAACATGAAAAAGATGAAAAACAATCAAGTAATTTATAAATTTTCACACAAAAGACACATGATTCTTTTATAATATAGTTACAATAGGAAAATACTAAAGAAGGTGGCACATGACAAAGTATTACAAACTCATTTTTTTAGCGCTTGTCCTCAGTTATATCCTTTATTGGGGAAATAATTGTATTGATGTAACACATCATACAATTCAAACAAGTAAGCTTTCGACATCGTCACTAAAAATTGTCCATCTTTCAGATTTACACAATAAATGGTTTGGCGAGAATCAACATCGACTCGTTGCTAAAATTGAAAATGAAAATCCCGATCTCATCGTAATGACCGGTGATATCATCGACAGCAGAAAAACAGCGTTAGAGCCAGCATTAAGTTTATTAGAAGCCTCTGTTAAAATAGCACCAACCTATTTTGTTACAGGCAATCACGATGTTGCAATTCCACATCCTGAGCGTTTTTTAAAACAAATTGAAAAAACTGGCACCACTTATTTAGAAAATAAGAGTTGCACCATATCACACGAAGGTGAATTGATCCACCTTCATGGTGTAGACGATTCAAATTTAATTGGATATACAGCATTTTATAAGAATTTAGAGACTCTCTCTAATACGATGGACACAGAGCATCTTAATATCCTCCTCGTCCATAAGCCGCGGTTTTTAGAGACCTACGCAGCACTTAATTACGACCTAGTTTTTTCGGGTCATGCCCACGGCGGACAAATTAAACTTCCTGGTATCGGAGGACTTTTCTCTCCGAGCCAGGGATTTCTCCCTAAATACGCCGAAGGCATTATTAAACAAAACAACACGGAACTCATCGTCTCACGGGGTCTTGGGAATAGTCTTTTTCCCTTTAGAATTCTCAACAACCCTGAAGTCGTAGTCCTTACCCTACAACCTAAATAAATATATTAAAAAGAAAAAGATAAGACTTCGTTAAATCGAAGTCTTATCTTTTTTATAATCATTTATTATTACATTTCTTCAAGTGTCTTAGCACGCATCAGCGGCTTATATAAAAGAATAAAAACAATCACTGTTATGATAAGTTCTGCCGCTATATAGGCGCCATTATATGCTATCGAGTAAACCCATGGGTTCATGCCCTCTGGTGCATAGCTTGCCCAAACAATAACCCCTGACAAGACATGACTGATAAGTCGTCCCAAAATACCAACGCACACACCTATAACCGCTTTTCCTAAGCCACCTCTTCTAAAGAAACCAGCCATCCCAAGTGCTGCAAAAGGTACAACATAATCTAATAAAATCGATAAAATATGGAACGACCACTTAGGTCCTAACAGAAACTGAATACCGCCGTAAACAGCACCTACAAGCATTCCTTGAATACCACCCCAACGAAATGCAAATACAAGTATTGGAATCATACTTCCTGCTGTTACAGAACCACCATTCGGCATCTGAAATAATTTTACAAGACTTAATACGTAAGCCAGCGCTATCATCAGCCCAGCTTCTACCAACATTCTCGTCTTATTGTCTCTCATACATTCAACCTCCTATGTCATCGTATCGCTTTGTCACGTTACGCACTTGTTTTGGCAAGCAATATAATGCATCGCTTATCAAGCAACACACTTCAGATATATCCATAAATATATCTTATAGCAACAAAAAAATCATATACGAAAAGTATATGACTCAATGCATCCACTTCCCTACGCTAGCGCTAACTAGATCAGGTTCAAAGGGTCGTTTAAAAACTCTCAGCACAATGCTCCCCTAGTGACCTTATTCAATTTCCGACCCCATTGTATCACCATTAGATAACACAGTCAATCCTATATACAAGCAAGCTAATCCCAATACATATCTTTTATATGTTTAAACAATTAAATTTGACCTGCTATAAACCATGTAAATAAAAAGTGTTGTATTTTGATTCTTTGAATTAATTAATGAAAGTCATCAAGTTCAGAGAATGCTTTAGCATTAAGAATCAGCACACTGCCCAAGCGACAGCGCGTTTATATTGATTTAGCTAAAGCATCATCTGAACTTATATGAGTATCACAATCAAACAAGCTCAATTTTTACATCATGCCTGGCATTCCGCCCATTGGTGGCATACCTGCCCCAGGATTTTCATCTTCAATATCAACAACTGCCGCTTCTGTTGTTAAGAACATTGATGAAATCGATGCTGCATTCTGAAGTGCTGATCGTGTAACTTTAGTCGGATCAACAATCCCTTCCTTAAGCATATCAACATAAACATTCTTAAGCGCATCAAATCCAATACCTTTATCAGCTGATTTAATACGTTCAACAACAATAGACCCTTCTATTCCAGCATTTATTGCAATTTGTCTTACCGGTTCTTCTAAAGCTCTTAAGACAATTTTAGCACCTGTTTGCTCATCACCTTCTAGTTCTTCTACGAGATTACTCACAACTGGAATCGCTGACAATAATGCCGTACCACCACCTGGTACAATACCTTCTTCAACAGCAGCACGCGTTGCATTAAGCGCATCTTCAATTCTAAGTTTCTTTTCTTTCATTTCTACTTCTGTAGCTGCGCCCACTTGAATAACCGCTACACCACCTGCTAATTTAGCAAGTCGCTCTTGAAGTTTTTCTTTATCAAATTCTGAAGTTGTTTCTTCAATTTGCATTCTAATTTGACGTACACGGTCTTGAATAATTTCATGTGCACCATTTCCGTCAATAATTGTCGTGTTTTCCTTATCCACTTTTACAGACTTGGCTTCACCCAACATGTGTAATTCTGTTGCTTTTAAATCATAACCAAGTTCTTCAGAAATAACTACACCACCTGTTACAGCAGCGATATCTTCTAACATAGCTTTTCTTCTATCACCAAATCCAGGCGCTTTAACCGCTACTACTTCAAAGGTCCCTCTTAACTTGTTTACAACAAGTGTTGCCAATGCCTCACCTTCAATATCTTCAGCAATAATTAAAAGCTTTCTTCCTTGCTGAACAATTTGCTCAAGAATCGGCAAAATTTCTTGTAAATTCACAATTTTTTTATCCGTGATTAATATATATGGACGTTCAAGGACCGCTTCCATCTTATCTGGGTCTGTAATCATATAAGGTGATAAATAACCACGGTCAAACTGCATTCCTTCTACAACTTCCAATTGTGTCCCCATCGTTCTTGATTCATCAACGCTGATAACACCTTCCTTGCCAACACGTTCCATAGCTTCTGAAATTAAGTCACCGATTGTTGTATCTGCTGCTGAAATAGCTGCGACGTCTGCAATATCTTCTTTCCTATCAATTAAGGTGCTGATTGACTTAATTTCTTCGACAGCCACTTCGGTTGCTTTGGCAATACCATGTTTTAAGATCATTGGATTAGCACCAGCTGCAA
>Ga0193962_1000718_pt1 | contig 15387 bp, 13 predicted proteins | sample FB_5_MG_FD_140335 | JGI IMG/M metagenome (GOLD analysis project Ga0193962, IMG submission 140335) | Microbial mat bacterial communities from the Broadkill River, Lewes, Delaware, United States - FB_5_MG | ecosystem: Environmental > Aquatic > Freshwater > River > Microbial mats | place: USA...
ATTTTCAGCAACATACATCTTTGATATACCAGAACCAATTGAAATAATTAATGCAAGGCACATTGTCATATACAATCTAATATTATTTATAAAATCTTTTGCTCTATCTAAATCTGCCATAAACAATTATACTAGAATAAAATAAGAAATATATAAAGCATAAAAAGTATAATTTCCAATATAAAAGAATAGTTTAAGTTTTATTCCCTAAATGGGCTTTCGACCCCTATATTTTATATTTTTAGGCATAAAAAAACCCCACTTCAAAAAGAAGCAGGGTTTTTAATCTACTCTTAGACTTTAGAAGTCTTTGAGTATTGTAAATTTTTTCTATCTAGCAATTTGACATAGTCAGTATATCTTCCGATATTTGTCTATAACCATCAGCACCAGTAAGAATATCTAGTTTATCTTTTTCTGAAATACCTATAGTTGAACATTCTTTAATTCTTAAATTTATAAATCTATCTCTTAGCTTTGTGTCAGCTAAAAGTAAAATATTTTTTTCAAGTATTATATCCTTGTATCCATCTAAACAGCCTCTATACAAATGCGACTGCCCTGTTGATACAGTTTGGTCATCTATATATTTTACAAAATGAGATAAATAATTATTAAACTCGATAAGCATTTCCTCGATTATTTCTGCTCTTTTGTATGCAGTAACAGTACTATATGTTTTATAAAATTCATCAAACATACAACTTGACTTTTCATTGAATAAAGATACAATTAAATCACTATCTTTTTCTTTTATAAACTTACAACAATTTGAATCTTTCTTTAAAAAAGGGTACATAGTAGTAGTACATACCACAAAATTATCTACTAGTTCGGATAAAGCATTTACTTTTTCCATCCATTGCATAGATGTAGTATCTTTTGATCTTAGAGTAGATAATGTAGCATAAAAAGCATAAATAAGATGATAGTTTCTACCCTCGAATAATGCCACTTGATTTTCATAGTAAAAGAACTTACAATAGTCCTCAAAAAATCGACCTAATAATTTTTCTCTTGTTGCCATTAGATTTTCATAAACTTTTCAAATAAAGTATCGTGTTTTTTAGAATAATTTTCTTTGCCAGATACAACAGAACCTTTTCCTGCTCGTGCAGAAAGAGAAGTACTTCTGATCTTTCCATCTGAATTTTTAAAATTTTGATACTTTTTTGTATCATCATTAAATAAATGTAATTTTGTCATTTTATATTCTCCATGAGTATGGGTTCGTTCATCAATAAAGGCAGACAAAAGTATAGTTTCGCCCTTATTAAAATTTTCTTCAAAAAAAACCCCACTTCAAAAGAAGCAGGGTTTTTATCTCTAAGCTTTTCCTGTAAAAGAAAAACTTAAATTTGCTTTATAACGTTAGTTATTATGCAATATCACCAGCAACTAAATCAATATCAGCTGTGATTGTACCAATTAATGAAATATCAGAAGCAGTAATAGTTTCTGAAGTAGCGTTAATTAAGTATGCATAAGCATCATTATTGTTATCATTATTGATAACTGCTGTATAAGTATGGTTAGCTGCTACATCTGTAAGTGCATTATTTAAGTATGCAGCAACATCTTCCATGATTGAAGCATCTGTTACTTTAACTTTAACATCATTAACATCAGAACCAATTTTTGAATAATCAATTTTATCACCAGCGATTGCAGTATCAGCAGTCATAACATATACATCACCACTTGTAGCTTTTGTAGCTTCAGTAATAGATTTACCTGCTTGATCTGCAACAATACCATCAATTGCACCAAATGATAATTCATCATTACCACCATCAAATCCTGTAATTGTATCCATTCCACCATCATTGATAAAGTTAACTTTTACAGTTGAACCACCAGAATTTAAATCAATTACATCATCAAAAGTACCAGCTGTGATACTAGTTGTATCTGCATGTGCAGTAAAGGCAGCACCATCTTGACCTAATTGAATCATAGTAGATGCATCTTTATCAGTAGTACCATCAGCTAACACTGCATTTGCACCGTTATTTAATGTAACAATATGTGCAGCATCAACTGTAATTGCACCTGAAGCAACACTTACTTTTGTTAAATCAATTGCAACTGGAGTTGCACCTGCAGCACCTGTTAATACAACTTTATCAGAACCTGTTGTGAAGTCTGTAACTGTTGCTGTAAGCTGAGCTGTTCCAACAACAACTGTATCTGAACCAGCACCTGTTGTAATAGTATTTGCATCAGAAATAGCAATAACATCATCTTTTGCACCAGCAACAACTGCCGCATCAGCAAATGCTGAATATGCTGTATCTTCGTTACCTAATTGAATTGAATCAGATAAATCTTCTGAATCAACACCTGTTAAAGTAATAAGAAAGTTGGCATCCAAAGTATATTTATTTGCTGTAGGAGCAGTTAAATCTGTTAAATCTAATGCAGCAGCAGCAGCACCTACAAGAACGATAGTATCTGTACCTTTTGCAAAGTCTTTGATAGTACTGTCATTAGAAGTTGAAGAACCCATAACAATTGTATCAGAACCAGTACCTAGAGTAACTGTATCATCACCTGCTGTTAAAGTAACTGTATCATCACCTGCACCAGCATCGATTGTATCACCAGCACCTGAAGTAGCGATTTTATCATCACCTGCACCTGTAGTAGCTTTTGAATTAGCTGCAGCACTAGATAAGTCAATAGTATCATCACCAGCACCTGAAATAATTTCAACTACTTGTGCACTTCCAACAGTAATTGAGTCATCACCAGAACCACCATAAACTGTAGCATCATCAGAAATAGCACCAATAGTTAAGTCACCAGTCATAGATGTAGCAACAACTGTTTCATCACCACCTGTAGCTGTAAATGTAGAAATCGTTAAATCATTTGCACCACTTAATACAACTGTATTTGTAGCTGCATTTGTAGCAATTGAGTGTAAAGTAACTTGTTGAGCATTACCATTTGCATCATTTTTTAAAGCACCAGCAGTAACAAATAATGTTTCAACTTCAGCTCCAGCAGTGATTGAATTTGATTGAGTAGCATTTACATCTAATAATAATGTTCCTGTCTCAGTCAAAGTACTCATGTCTTTACCAGCAGTAGTGCTATCATTATCAATATTTACTGCTAAATTAGCAACTTGATCTTTAGCTAAAACTATTTTAGTAGCTTCATTTACTTCAAGAGAAGCTGCACCAGCACCTGAAACTAAAACTTCATCAACAACAGCTGTATTTAAAGCAACTGTTCCTACTACAGCATTGCTTAATTCAATTGTAGCTTTTGAAGCATCTGAAGTCATAGCAACACCATCAACTGCAGCAGAATTTTTTGCATTAAGAACTATTTCATTTCCTGATAATTTAATTTTATCTGATAATGCAGCACCTTCATCAGTAGTAACTGTAATCGATTCTGCTGAATTATTAACAATAGTTGCTGCTTCAATTCCTTGAGCATCTGTAACTAAAGTAAAATCACCTGCAGCATTTACTGTTAAAACATCACCAGCACCATCCATATCTGCAGTAGTTACAGTTTTAGCAGCTGCTGTAGTAACAGAATATTTATCTGCACCACCATCTTTACCTGTAATTGTTACATTTGCAGTACCTGCATCAACATTTACAGTATCTCTTGTACCTGAAGATAAAGAAGTTACTTCTAATTTAGAAATATTTGTACCTGCTGTAATGTTTTCAACTGCTACAGAATTTGTATTTGTTACTTTAGCTGTTCCACCGATAAGACTTGTATTAACATTTAAGTCTTTTGTTCCTGTTACATTTGTTAAGTCTAAACCTGTTGTAACATATTCACCTGTAACATTTACAGTTTCAACATTTTGGATTCTTGCATCTACTGTAGCAGAAGTTACAGTTGCATTTGCAATATCCGCATCTGTTGAAGTAGAATCTAATAATACATCACCTTTTTGTAATGTACCTTTTGTAGAAGCATCAAATAAATCTGATTTTTCTGTACCTACGAAAGTATCATCAGAACCTGTAGTTAAAGTAAATGTTTCACCATCGATTGAAGCAGCAGCGTCTTTATCAGCTTGTTCTTTAGCAGCAGTAGCAGCAACAGCAACTAAAGCAGTTTTAGCAGCAGCAACATCAGCAGCACCTGTAACTGTTAATCCACCAGCACCAAATATCATAGTTTTAGCGTAGTCAGATGGTGCAGTTAAAACGTTAGTAGCAGCATCATCAGAAACAGCAACTCTTGCAGTAAATTGATCATAAGCAGCATTAGTAACAGTATCTGCAGCATCATATTTTGCACCTGTTGGAGCATATTCAGCAATAGCAGCAACTAAAGTAGCAACTACGTCACCTTTAGATGTACCAGCATCAAGTAGTGCTACCCATCCAGCTTTACCTTCAGCATCTACAGCTGCACCAGCTTTATTTAAAGTATTTGCGTAGATAGTTTCAATGAATTGTGCATTTGTTAAAGTGATAGCTGTATCTGTATCTGTACCACCAAAATATTTAATAGCATCTTTAGTAGCTAACATATCATCTGCAATTTGTGCAGTTGTTTTGTTAGTCATATTTGCCCAGTATTCGTTACCTGATTTTTCTGAAGCTCTGTTGAATATAGAAACGTATAGTTCCGAAATTTGTGTTTTTGTCATATATTTTCTCCTTAATTAAGTTTATAGCCTAGGATATCTAGTCTAAGCTAGATGTCTTATTGTTTTGATTTAGACACGCTAGCATATTTAGACTAGATTGTCAGCATGCGTTCCTAGGCGAAACTGCAATATTTTACAGGCTTTTTTCTTAATCTATGCTTTATTTTTGATGATGGTGTGGTATAAATTTTTTGTTTTTGTTATTATGTAAAAAAAGATTTATGCGGTTTTCTAAAAAAACAAAAAATATAGAGAGAAAAAGTGTCATAGGAAGGATAAGGAAAAGTTCTTTTGAATTGTATCCATAAAGTTCAAACAACCAAAAAACAGGAAAATGGACTAAAAACACTGCGTATGATAAAGAACCTAGATATTTATCTATCGTAGCAAATTTTTGTATCTTTTTATGAAGTGCAAAAAATGGTATCCCTATAAGTAATGCCGCTAGTGTTTCATAGTTGTAGGGAGCTTTGTAGCCGATGTTGTAAAGATATATGGCAGTTATCCATAATAGTATATACACAAAAACAAGTGGGTTAGACTGAAGTCTTACCCCTATCATGAGTGACTTTTGTATCTGTGCACCTACTAAAAATATGAAAAGAACTCCTACTATGAGCCTATATCCAAAATAGTCAGTTTGCAGTATCCCTGTGATAGCTAAGAGATAAACTCCCAAAGAAAGAAACAATATAACGATGGTTTTTTTGAAATGAAGAATGATAAAGGGTGCTAAGATATAAAACTGCAGCTCCACCCCTAGCGACCATGCTGGGGGTAAAAGGGTAAACTTATCTATACCACTATACATATAGTAAGATAGTGGTATGATGGTAAGATTTGATAAAAAACTTACAAAATCTGGAGAAGATGAGATAAAATAAGAAGACGCCCCTAAGAGATACACCCCATAAGAAAAAGCTAAAACCAAAAAATACAGAGGAAAAATTCTTTTGATACGATCGAGATAATAAGCAACTGGTCTGTTTTCGTACATAGTCGATAGTAGTTTGTACGATACCATCCCAGCTAATAGATAAAACAACACTACGGCACTTACTCCTAGATTGTATCCATAAAAAGTGATACCTAGGTGACTTAGTAGTACTAAAGTAGCTAAAAAAAACCTAATTGTTCCGTGCATCTATAGGAAAAAAGCCGTTGTAAAGTTCGTGATAGTTACCCCTGTGATATCTACAACAAAATCATTTTCGGTAAAAATATCATTTTTATCTGCATCTACTACTAAATATGTTTTACCCGTCAAATCACCACCATTTACTGAAACAAAGCTTGCACTAATATCAGCTGCAATATCTTTGTTGAAACCATTTGTTGATACACTTAAAAGAGTATTTAAATCGGAGATAAATGTTGCTTGATTTGCAGTACCTATAACCGATGTATTTACAGCTGATACTGTTATATCTAGATCGATTTTATCTGCTGTTGCTCCATCTACAACAAGATCGGTAATCTTATCTATACCCTCTATAGTAGAAAAAGCTATTACACTGTCATTTGCATGTGTTGAAAAAGTAAAAGTATCTGAGCCTGCACCACCTGTGAGTGTATCTATACCTGCACCACCTACTATGATATCATCTCCTGCACCTGCATTTATGGTGTCGTTTCCACCTAAACCATAGATGGTGTCGTTGCCTAAGTCACTAGTGATAGTGTCGTTGTTTGAAGTCCCTGTAATCGTATCTTTTGCTGTACTTCCATAATAGATGTTGTCTATACCTAAAACTATATTATTTATAGGTGCGGCAGTAGATATATTTCCTATTTTATCTATAATGAAACCTGTATTTATATCTAGTGTGTCTACACTTGCACCTAAAGAGTGACCATAGTTTGTCGCACTTTCTATTGCTGTATAGTCTGTATTGAACACTATAGAGAGTTCTGTATCACTTTCTATTTTTATCAGTTTTACATCTGCATTTGAGAGTGTTACTATTGTGCTGTTTGGGGATACCTCATCGCCATCTATATCCCACACTAGTTTAGTAAAGTCAAATCTTGCTGATAAATCAACAGCATCAACTTCATTTTTTTCTAAAATAGAAGAAAAACCTGAACCGTTTAGTACTAATTTATCTGTATTGTGTGTATAGTAAGCACTTTGTACACTTATATTTGGAGCTTTATTATCGATCACTATTGCATTTGCGTTTTGTATGCTTTCGTTGTTTATAAGGGAATTGTATTGATACTTATTTTTTATGGTGGTGTTGTTTAAAATGATTGCATTTTCTGGTATGCTTATGGTTTTTTCTACATCTGCTATACCATCTTCTACAGTATATTTGTATGTGATAGTATTCGCTGTTTTTGAAGAATAGATCGCTTCTTTTTCATACTCTCCTATAGTTAATTTTATTTTGGAGTCTATATCTGAGATAATTATATCTTGAGTAAAAGTTACTACTATATCCACAATCGCCCCTGGGGTATAGTTACCATCACTTAATGTAATAGATGAGATAGCTGGTGAAGCTGTTTTAAGAAGATCTGCTGTGGAGATGTCGGTTAGTTTATTGAGTATCGTTAAGGCTTCTGCTTTATTTTGAGATAGAAGAGTAAGCGTATCTTTTGCATTTGTTACTGTTACTGGCTCATGAGTGATTTGTGAAAGTATTTTTATGGATGCTAAATATGCTGGTTCTGTATCTAAGGAAGCTCCGTCTATTGGGTTAGTCATCTCTTCAAGTTTGTTTATAAACTCTTGCGATACTATTGTTTTGTTTATCAGTTGATCTTGTCTATTTTGTGCTGCTGTTTTATCAGCTTCTGCTAAACTATCATATTTTGAATCATTTAGATCTGTTGTAAGAACTGTTTGAACAAAGTTTGATACCATATCAGCTCTTGAAGAAAATGCTCCACTGTCCAATGCACCAGCATAATATGCCACACCTGCTGTGTCTCCAGCTGATCCTGTCATATTTGTGTATACTGCTGTTACAAACTCTTCGTTTGTCAAAGAACCATACGTTGATGTAAACATGCTATGACTAGCAAAACCATGCGCTATATCATCTAAGGTATTTGTACCATCATTGAGTTTTGTAACCCAGCTGTCGAATCCAACTTTATCTGGTGCTCTGTTGAAAAATGCTGCATATAATCCTGCAATTTTATCTTGAGTTGTAATAGCCATGTGATTTCCTTTTTTTTTAGGCTGATTGTAACAGATTGTCTTTTATACTAATCTTAAAAGTTATTGTTGTATTATACGAAAAAATGAATTATGAAAATGGGGATTTATGACAAACTTACTCTTCTTTAAAAGTATTTAAATGAAAATGATGTTTTTGGCTGTTTGGGCTTACAGATACTTTATCGTTTCTTCTATTAAAACAGAATTTAAATCTCGCTTTGCACGAAGTAAATTTGGTGGCTTATGGATGGTGTTACATCCTTTGGCATTGGTACTTATATATGCCTTGATACTCTCTCAAATCATGACTGCCAAACTTCCAGAAGTCACTTCTTCTTATGCTTATCCTATATATATATTATCTGGGATGGTTGGATGGACACTATTTTCAGAAATACTTGGTCGCTCTTTGACAATTTTTATAGACAATGGAAACTTACTAAAAAAAATGAAGTTTCCAAAACTAGCTCTTCCTTTAATCGTTATGGGGAGTGGTTTTATAAACTTTTTGATACTTTTTACAATGATGTTTGTGGTTTTTGGATTTTTAGGTCATATTCCTTATCATGCACTTTTATGGATCCCTTTGTTAGTCATACTTACAATAGCTTTAGCTATAGGTATAGGTCTGTTTTTTGGAACATTAAATGTATTTATAAGAGATGTCGGACAAGTGATGAATATCGTATTGCAATTTTGGTTTTGGTTAACCCCTATAGTTTACATGGCATCTATTATTCCAGCAAAATATCATAGTTTACTGATGCTAAATCCAATGAGTGGTATAACGATGGGCTATCAAAATATACTTCTTTACGATAAAGCACCTGACTTAAGTTTGCTTATTTATCCTAGTGCATTTGCATTGGTTTTTTTAGCTTTAGCAATGGTAATTTTTAAAAAAGCGAGTGAAGAGATGGCGGATGTATTATGAATCCTATTTTAGAAGTAAAAAATATATCAAAATCCTTCAAAGACTATAGCTCTGAATTTAAACGTGTTTTATCATGGTTTGGCTTAAATTTTAAACCTACTGAAGAACACAATATTTTAAAACAGCTAAATTTTTCTATAACTGCAGGTGAAGCTGTAGGGATAGTTGGGCAAAATGGGGCAGGAAAAAGTACACTGCTTAAAATCATCACAGGTACACTCCATCCATCTGCTGGAAGCGTACATATAGATGGACGAATATCAGCTATACTAGAACTTGGAATGGGTTTCAATCCTGAGCTAACTGGAAGAGAAAATGTTTATCATTCTGCAGGACTGATGGGTTTTACAAATACACAAATAGATGCAGTTATAGATGATATTGAAGAGTTTGCTGAGATAGGAGAGTATTTTGATCAAGCTGTGAGAACTTACTCTAGTGGTATGCAACTAAGAGTTGCATTTGGAGTTGTGACTGCATATAGACCAGAAATACTTATCGTAGATGAAGCGCTCTCTGTGGGAGATGCCTACTTTCAACATAAAAGCTTAAATCGAATACGCGAATTTCAAGAACTAGGTACTACCCTACTTTTAGTTTCTCATGATCGTGGAGCTATACAAGCTATCTGTGATAGAGCTATCTTACTTGAGAAAGGAAGTATAGTAAAAGATGGAAAACCCGAAGAGGTAATGGACTTTTACAATGCGTTAATTGCTCAAAAAGAAAACACTACTGTAGAACAAAAAACCAATGATGAAGGTGAGATAGAAACAGTATCTGGAACTGGTGAGGCAAAGATAGAAGAGATAGCAATATATAATAATCGAAATGAAAAAATAGATTATATAGCAGTAGGGGAAGAGGTAACTTTAAAAGTTACTATTAAAGCTTATGCAGAGATACCAAAACTAGTACTAGGATATATGATAAAAGATAGACTAGGACAAACTATATTTGGGACTAACACTCATCATCATGATAGTGTAATTGAAGCTGCTAAAAAAGGGGAACAATTTACTGTTTCATTTTCATTTCAAATGAATTTAGGAGTTGGTTCGTATTCTATTGCTGTTGCTATACACGCAGATGACAATCACCTATCAGCAAACTATGAATGGAGAGACAAAGCTTTGATTTTTAATGTTATAAATACATCAAAAAAAGAGTTTGTTGGTTCATCATGGATAGAACAAAATATAAAGGTTAGTGATGTTAAATAAAGATTTTTATAGAGCTTTTGAAGACAAATATAGGGGTTCAAGAGAACTTATAAAAAGTAGAGTATCTATATATTTACCTTTTGTATTGCCTTTAAAAGATTCCTATCCAAATGATGAAGCCCTAGATATTGGCTGTGGGAGAGGTGAATGGCTAGAGTTATTAAAAGAAAATGGTATTTTAGCAAAAGGGATTGATTTAGATGAGGGTATGTTACAAGCCTGTCATCTACTTAATCTCAAGGTACAACAAGGTAATGGGATAGAGTATCTGAAAAAACAAAAAAACGAAAGTAAGATAGTTATAAGTCTTTTTCATGTTGTGGAACATATCTCTTTTGAAGATTTGCAACTCTTGGTTACAGAAGCACTTCGTGTACTCAAAGCTGGTGGAATACTCATAATGGAGACACCAAATCCTGAAAATATCACAGTAGCTACAGAAAAATTTTATTTAGATCCTACTCATACGAAACCAATACCAGCTAATCTTTTATCTTTCTTACCAGAATATTGTGGATATGCTCGTACTAAAGTAGTAAAACTTCAAGAAAACAAAGAATTAACTACATCTGAAAATATCAATTTGCTTCAGGTTTTAGATGGTGTGAGTCCTGACTATGCTGTGGTGGCACAAAAAGAAGCTTGTAAAGATATTTTGGAGAAGTTTGATGAGATTTTTAAACAAGACTTTGGAATAACACTCGAAACACTTACTGAAAAATTTGAAAAGCGGTTGAGTACTATCGAAACAAAGATTATTGAAGTGGAAACAAGAACTAATCAAACATTAGCTAATTATCATTCAATTTTAAATAGTAGTTCTTGGAAGATAACAAAACCACTACGATATATAATGAATCTTTTAAAAAAAGGATAAGGAAGTGATGAGTAAAAAATATATAATAATTGATGTAACTACACTTCTAAAGTGGAGTAGACAACCTGTGGGGATAATAAGAACACAATTGGAGTTTGTAGATTATTTACTACAAAATGATGAAACAGCTCTATATTGTAAGTTTAATCAAAATAGAGACCATATAGAATTGGTAACAACTGATGTAATAACTAAAGTAGTAAAAAATTTAAAAAATTATAAACAAGGTTCTCAAACGAACAGCACTCAAAGCGATTCGATAAAAAAAAGATATTCTAGCATTGCTTTTATAAATAAAATAGCTAACTATTATAAAGAAAATGGATTAAAAGAATTGCTGATTAAAATATGTCAACTAAAATGTAATGAAAAAGTAAAAAACTTTGCAAAAATAGTTTACTTTAAATTTTTTAGAAATTCCTCTCATGACACAGCTTCTAAAAATGTAGTTCTTGGAAACTTAGATACAATATTGTATTCATCAGAAATTCATACTGCTGCACAATCTAACTATGATTTTTTAAATAAAAATGCTATATTTGTTTCTATGGGGCTTGATTGGGATAATTCAAATTACCCATTATTGTATTTATTAAAGCAAAAATATAATTTTGAGTTTGTTGGTTCATTTTACGATGGTATACCCATTATAAATCCAGAATTAGTACAGTCTGCTTATTTTTCTCAAATGTTTTTTTCTCACTTTTATAATTTGATTTATTTAAGCAATAGAATATTTTGTATTTCCGATTTTTCAAAAAATCAAATGGTTCAAATATGTGAAAAACATCATATCAACACTATCCCACTCTTACAGACAATACATTTGGGGGTTAGTGTCCATGAAACAAATACTAAAACAAACTATTTAAAAAGAAAACATAACCCAAATTATGTTTTATATGTAAGTACAATAGAATCAAGAAAAAACCATATCTTATTATTAAAAGTTTGGCAAAAGCTACAAAAAGAGAAGTTTAAAGATTTACCAGACTTAGTACTTGTCGGTATGATGGGATGGGGTGTAGATGAGATGACTAAACTTTATAGTGAAGATAAAGAGCTACAAAAAATAGTCCATTTTTATGACGATGTAGATGATGAAGAACTTGTGCAAATATATAATGATACTAAATTTACTCTATTTCCTTCATTTATAGAAGGTTGGGGACTGGGTGCTGTGGAATCATTTTTATATGGAAAGCCATGTATTATTTCAAATTGTGATGCACTTATAGAAGCAACACAAGGACTTGCACCTTCATTATCACCAACTGATATAGATGCTTGGTGTAAAATGGTTAAAGAATTTTCTTCTAATGAAAAAATATTAGCTATAAATAAAACTAAAATAGAAAATGAGTTTAAACCTAAAACTTGGAAAGAATTTAGTATAGATTTTGAAAAATTCATAAAGGCTGAAAAATGAAAAAAATACTACAACTTTCAACTTATCCTATTATAAATCCTTTACATGGTGGGCAGATAAGAGTATCCCAAATTCGGAAATATTTAGAAAATCACAATTTTGAAGTTAAAAGTTTATCGTTGAGTGAGATGACACATATGGACTATACCGAAGATGATTTTGCAGTTAATAACAATGAACTACAGTCAATCACTCGTGTTCCATTTTGTAGCGACTATGCAACATCTAAACTGTCCATAAAAGGTAAAGCTTATCAATTTCTCAAAAATAATATTGTTCCATTTTCACCTGACATAATCTTGCTAGAACAAGTATGGCTTTGGCCTGCTGTAAAAAAACTTTTGAAAGAAAATTCTTTGCCATCAGATGTGAAGATAATATATTCATCACAAAATATTGAATATATAACGAAACAATCATTACTTAATAGTCATGATATAAAAGGAGATGATGTTGATACAACCATTCAAGAAATATCAAACCTTGAAAAAGAATTGTGTCAAAATGCGGATACTGTTATTTCATGTACAAGTATTGATGCTGATAAGTTTATTACAATGGGTGCAAACACTTCATTAGTGTGCAATAATGGTGTTTCTAGACGTTTAATTGATAACAATGTAACACAACATCTACTCCAAAGTCTTGAGAATAGAAAATATGCACTTTTTGTAGGTTCTGCTTATCCTCCTAACGCTTTAGGTTTTTGGGAAATGATGGGAGAATCACTGGCTTGGTTACCGCCAGATTGTATTATTTTAGCTGCTGGTGGTGTTTCTAAGATACTGGAAAACTATATGCCTGAGTCTGCAAAACTTTTTAATTGTGTAAATAGCGATAAAATTAAAAAAATTGGATTTGTTTCAGAAGAACTTTTATCATCTTTACTTGATAATGCATCTGTGATTTTACTTCCTATTACCATTGGGGGTGGTTCAAATCTAAAAACAGCGGAAGCTATCGCTTCACGAAGAGCTGTAGTCGCAACAACTACTGCTTGTCGTGGTTTTGATATAACAAATAAGTTGTCAAACTTCATAATCACAAATAATCAAAATGAATTTATAAACAGCACATTAACTTTCTTAAATAATACTGAGAATAAAGTTATTGATGAAGATGAAAAACAGATAAGAGAAAGTGTTTTTTGGGATAATTGTTTAAAGCCATTAGATACAATAATCTAAACCATTTTATTTTTATCTAATACCTTTTTAAATAGTTCTTTATGTTGTCGTGCTGATTTTTCCCATGTAAACTCTTTTGCTCTTTGAAGACCTGAGAGTTTCATCGATTTTTGAAGTTTCGTATCGTTTAATACCTGGGTAACTTTATCTGTAATATCGTCTATATTATTTGCATCACAATACACTACAGCATCGCCCCCTACTTCAGGTAATGATGAACTATTGCTACAAACAACAGGTGTACCACAAGCCATCGCTTCTAAAACAGGTAAACCAAAACCTTCATAAAAAGAGGGGAATACAAAAAGAGAGGCTAAGTTGTACACTATGCTTAACTCTTGGTCTGAGATGAAACCTAAATAATGTATATTTTCTTGGTTTTTTTCTATCAAAGCCATAATTTCTTTATTTTCCCAGCCTTTAAAACCTGCCAAAACTAACTTGTATTCTTTTTTTATCTCTACTGATAATTTACTATAAGCTTCGAGAAGTCCTATAAGATTTTTTCTAGGTTCTATACTGCCTACACTTAATATAAACTTTTGGGGTAACTCAAAATTCACTTTTAAATCGTCATCCCTATAGACTTGAAAAAGATTGTGATTTATTCCGTGATATATCACTTGTATTTGTTCATCTTTGAAATCTAATCTTTTAAGTATCTCATTTTTTGTAAAATTTGAACCAGTTATAATCATATCGCTTTTGATGATATTTTTTGTGAAATATTTATCGATATATTCTATACGCTCTTTTGGATGAAATTCTTTGTGTAAAATAAATGAAAAATCATGAATAGTTGTGACAAGTTTTTTTGCTTTTATATTTTGGTTTGGGAGAAGATTGGGTTCCCAATATAGATCATAGGATTTTGCATTTATTTTTCCTAAAAAGAGTATAATCTCTCTTGCCAATTTTTTTATAAATGTAAATCTTGTAATAATAGTTTTTAAACTTTTTACAGTAGGCTTAGAAGATGGATTCATAAGTTTATCTGAGTAATAACCATAAAAATAACTTGTTTCAAATGTATCTTTTTTTTCTAACTCTTTGGAGATTTCATAGATATATCTTCCTATTCCTGTCAATGGAGAAAGTAAAGGAATACTATCAATAACTAAATTTTTTTTCATACTTATAGTATAACGAGAGTATCATTACAAATGACTGAATATCTAGCATTTTATGTTATATTATTTTCTTTACAAAACTCTTCACTGCTTTGTATTTTAATATTTTTGCTTGTAAAACTTTTGTCATTTGATATAATCAAATCGCATTTTAATTTTTTGGCTAAGATATATTGAATTGTATCTTCTAAATCTTTATAATCTGTATCTTCTAACATAAGATTACAAGTTTCTTCAACCTCTTTGTTTGAAAACTCTATCACTTTTAGAATTTTATTTATTCCTCTTATTTTTAATAAGGCATCTTGCTTATTATTTCTTGATTCTACATAATAAAGGGTTGTTATAATATCACAACTTGTGAATAGTTTATAATTATTTTTTAACACATATTCATAAAACTTAATACTGTGTATGTGACTTGGTCGTAGTGGGTTAAAAATATCCAACACTATATTTGCATCTATAAATATATTTTTCACCCCATCATCCCTTTAACTTTTTGTAGTATTTTATGATCATTTTTGTCAAATTGTTCATAGAATGGATTTGGATTTTTTTCACTACTGTCTACTAAACTATGTAGTATCTCAAGTTTTTCTGCTATAGAAATCTCTTCATATTTATCTTCTATCATATTTTTTATAACTTGAGTTTGTGTTAAGTTTTGTTTTTTTGCTAATTCTTCTAGATGCTTGGCTATTTCATCATCTAGTAAAAAGTTTTTTCTTATTGTCATATCTTATCCCTAAAATGAGTATTTAATCATATATATTATATCATACATATAGTTAAATACATA
>Ga0193962_1000719_pt1 | contig 15376 bp, 20 predicted proteins | sample FB_5_MG_FD_140335 | JGI IMG/M metagenome (GOLD analysis project Ga0193962, IMG submission 140335) | Microbial mat bacterial communities from the Broadkill River, Lewes, Delaware, United States - FB_5_MG | ecosystem: Environmental > Aquatic > Freshwater > River > Microbial mats | place: USA...
GAACTTACACATATGTATGTTGATAACTGTGCTATGCAACTTATTGCAAATCCAAGACAATTTGATGTTATCTTAACCGGAAACATTTTTGGGGATATTTTAAGTGATGAAGCTTCTATGTTAAGTGGTTCTATTGGATTATTACCATCTGCTTCTACAGGACTAAAAACAGCTGTTTATGAGCCAATCCATGGTTCAGCTCCTGATATTGCTGGTTTAGGTATTGCTAACCCAATTGCAACTATTGCAAGTGCTTCTATGATGCTTAGATATTCTTTAGATGAAGAAGATGCTGCTGATGCAATAGATGCTGCTATTAAGAAAACTATGGCTGATGGTTATAGAACTGGAGATTTAGCTGCTTATGATTGTAAAGAGCAAGTAAATTGTACACAAATGGGTGATATAATCGCTTCAAATATATAAAAAAAGAATGAGTTAATTCTCATTCTTTCTATTCGCTTTTTCTAATAATCTTTTAAAAGAAATCTATCTTATTAAAAAAATCATTTTTATATCGTTCTATATTATTTCTCCCTTTACTCTGGGCATCGCTTAAAGCGATCTCTGCAAACTTAATAACCTGATTGATATCTATAGAATCTTCGGGAAACATAGAAACACCAATACAAACAGTTTTCTTAAATTTATCATTATTTTTTGTAATCATATATACTTCAGTAAGTTTTTTTCTTATTTTTTCCGCTAATTTCAAAGTCATCGATTCACTCTCAATATTAATAAACAATACTAAAAACTCACCTCCTGAAAATCTAACAGCAATATCTGATGTTCGAATATTCTCTTTGAGTACTTTAGAATAAAGCTTTAAAAAATCATCACCAAATTCATCACCATGCTCATCATTTACAGCTCTAAATCTATCAATATTAATCAGCAGAACACCAAATTTCATTTTTTCACGAATAGCTAAAGGAACAAGTGTTTTCATCTCTTGATTAAAGGATGTTCTGTTATGAAGTTGTGTTAAAGGATCAACCATAGAAGTTTGTTTGACATTTAAAAGTATATGTTGGAGGTAAAATAGGTGTACAATCTCTTTTAAATATGTATTTAGACTTAAAACTTTATATTCTGTTAACATATCCATATCAAAATAAATTTTTATCTCTTCTATTTTAGAAACATTATATTCATAAAGATGCTTATAGCTAGACTTTGTCTCTTCCGAGGTGAATAATATAGACTCTTTATTAGATGTGACATAAACTATTTTTAATCGATTGATATGAAATTCTTCTTGTAGCGATTCTTCTACTTTCTCATAAAATGTTTCATCAATTAAATTTTTTTCAAGTTTATGTTTTAATTGATTGATTTTAGATAATGTACTAACAATTTTTTTGACTTCCTCAAGATGTATCTCATCGACAATTTCATTAAGTCTATCTAGCAAAGTCATTTCATTGCTGTTCATACCACACCTAAATATAATTTAACCAAGACTTAAGTGAGTTTCTTTCTAGACTTAATTTTGTTCTACTACCATGCCCAGGATAAATGATAAAATCATCTTTCCATGATAACACTTTATGAATACTATTTTTCATCAATTCTGGACTAGAAAATGGAAAGTCAACCCGACCTATTGAGCCTTGAAAAATAAAATCCCCACTAAAAAGGTTCTCTCCAATTTGAATAGCAGAACATCCCGGTGTATGTCCAGGAAAAAAATGAAAAGTTATTTCAACACCTTCTAAAATAATCTTTTCATCATGTTCCATTTTAAACTCTGGAAAACTCTTTGGAGCTCCTCGTTGCATAGGATCATCTTCTAGAAGAAAACAATCATCTTTAGGGCAATAAATAGGTATGTTTAGTTTTTCACTTAATTCCTTGTTACTCCAAATATGATCAAAATGTCCATGAGTATTTAAAATGGCAACTGGATTTGTTACATTATTTAGCACCCATAATGTTGCATCAACTCCAGGATCAATTATAAAATCTTTATTGTCAACAGTTAAGATATAACAATTTGTTTGATATGCTCCCATTGGTTGAACTTTAACATTCATTTTATTTGAACCAACTCTTTACTTTAGCAAACATACCTTCAAAAATATCTTCATGAGGTTTTGATTCGATTCCAAAACTTGTCTGTAATTTTTCCAAAAGTTCTTTCTGTTCACTATTTAAACTATCTGGGTACTGAATTTTTATTTGTACTATAAAATTTCCTTTTCCATATCCATTGACACTTTTAATACCCTCACCTTTAAAAATGATTTGTTCTTTATCTCTAGTATTTTTAGGTATTTTAAGTTCCAATTCTCCTCTTAAACCTGGGATAGTGATACTATCTCCTAATGCAACTTGTGTAAAGAATAAAGGTACTTCTAAATAAATATCATCGTCATGTCTAATAAAGTGTTTATCTTCTTCAACATTGATTACAATATAAAGATCTCCGCGACTTCCATCAGGTGCTATATTACCTTTATTGCCTACTCTTATTCTATTTCCATGATTGATACCTTCTGGAATATCAACTTTAAAAGAGTCACTTTTTTCTTCATATCCAGAACCACTACAACTATTACATTTTTCTGCAACTGCTTGTCCTGTTCCGTTACAATGAGGACATGTTTGAGCAAATGTCATAAAACCTTGTTTCATATGAACTTGACCTTGACCATTACATGTTTTACAAGTACTTAGTTTTCCACCTTTAGCACCTGTTCCCTTACATGATTTACAAGCTATTTTATACTTATATTTAATCTCTTTATTACAACCAAATACTGCTTCATTAAATTCTAAGTCTACTTCAATCTCAGTATCTAAATCATAATTATATGTTTTTCTCTGACGCTGGCGTCCACCACCGAATCCACTTCCTCCAAACATCTCTTCAAATATTGAACCTAAATCATCAAATCCTCCACCACGAGAAAATCCACCACCTTGACCATGTCCTTCTAAACCATCTTTACCATATCTATCATAAATAGATCGTTTTTCTGAATCACTTAATACTTGATACGCTTCATTTACAGCTTTAAAATTTTCTTCTGCTTCCGTATCACCAGGGTTCTTATCAGGATGATATTTCATAGCCATTTTTCTATATGCTTTTTTTATTGTGCTTTTTTCAGCATCTCTTTGAACTTCTAAAATTTCATAATAACAAAGATTAGTCAATGTTTTTCCTTTTAATGTTTATAATATTTAATGCCCTATTTTATCTAAATTCAGCTATAATATTTCTTATGAATAAAGGTTTAGAAAAATTTTATGATCTTGTAGAATCATTTGAAATGCTTCCTACAATTGGGAAAAAATCAGCTATTAGATTAGCTTATTATATAGTAACTGAAAACACCTATATAGGTATGAAACTTGCTCACAGTATTGAAACAGCAGTAAGAGATATAAAACAGTGTGTACGATGCCACGCAATGAGTGAAAATGAAATTTGTGAAATCTGCTTAGATGAAGATAGAGATCCTACAACTCTTTGTATTGTGCAAAGTGCAAAAGATATATTTATAATGGAAGAATCCAAACAGTTTAGTGGAAAATATTTTGTTATAGAATCTCTAGAAGAAGATATCATCAACGATCTTATCAAACTTGTTGAAAAATTTGAGGTTGATAATATTTTATTTGCAATTACACCAAGTCTTGCAAATGATGCTTTTATACTTTATATAGAAGATAGACTTAAAAACAGAAATATCATTTTTACTAAAATAGCACAAGGTATCCCTACAGGTGTTAGCTTGGAAAATGTAGATATATTATCACTTTCCAAAGCAATTACAGGGCAAATAAAAATTTAAAATTATTTCACCCCTTTTATGAGTTTAAGGGGATCGATATATTTGCTATTTTTTGTTGCTTGAAACTCTAAGGTATCACTTACTCTACCAACAACATAACCTTTTGGTATCCATTTACCAGCTTTTAAAGTTGGTGAGATTTGATCAAGGTGTGAATAAATTGTATGCAGATTATTTTTATGTTTTACAATTACAACATTTTCTAATAATCCAGAATTTTGCTTCGCATAAACAACTTGTCCTTTAAATACACTAAAAACTTTTGCATTTGGTATCTTTGTTTTTAAGGCTACAGACTCATTAAAAAGTTCCATCTTGTAAACTGCGTCATAATACTTTCCAAATCGCTTTGTTATAGTATATGATTTCAGGGGAGAGATAGTTGTACTACCATAGTATTTTGATATTTTCACCCCTTTAGCAGAAGAACCTATTTTTCTCACTTCTAAATCAATCTCTTTATCAAAGTCATCCCTTTTTTTGATTTTGATCTCTTTTGATTGTTTTTTTTGCTTGAGTAACTCTCTTTTTTTAGCTGCTAAAGCTGCTTTTTCTTTTTTAATTCTTGCTAATTCTTTTTTTCTTGCCAACGCTTTTGCTTTTTTGATTCGTAACTCTTCAGCTTTGATCTCTTTTTTCTTCAAAATATTTAAACTACCTAATAAGTCTGTAATTTTATTTTGTTTTTCAATAAGCTTTTTCAAATTATTCTGATATTTTTTATGTTTATTTTTTAAAGATGCAAGTGTTTTTTCTTGTACTTTTTCTAAACCAGTATATTGTTTTTTAACATCATTTTGTTCTTGAATATATTTATTTAAAGCTTTGATTTTTTTCTCATTATCTCTGATCGAACTATTAACCTTCAGATATTTAATATTTAGATTTATTATCTCTTGACGCGTATTATCAAAAACTAATGTATAAAGTTCCTTGTTTATAATATCATTAATATTTTTTTTATTAATTTGCTCTACACCCATACTCATAGAGTACTTCTCAACAACAAAATCAATAACATCCTTTTCCATTTTTTCTTTCATCTGCTTTAATTGTTCAGACCTATTGGTAAGCTGTTTTACTTTTGAGATAGCACTTGATAACTTCATTCGATTGAGTAAGAGTTTTGTATTTGTAGATTCTAAAATAGAAACAACTTTTTTGTATGCTTCTTCCTCTTTATTAATAGTATTTGCAAGTTTATTGATATTTTTATTGATACTGCTTTTTTTTTGCTGAACAGATTTAATTTGCTTTTTATTTTTATTAATTTTGTTATTTATATCATTTATTGATCCATATGATATAGAAAAAAGTAGTAAAAATGCTAAAAAAAGTTTCATTGTAATTTATATTTTACCAATAAACCAAAAAAAGTAATAAGAGGAATAATTATAGACAAAGAAAATATTTGTAAAATCTCCATCTCCATACTTAAAACTGATGGGATAAGAGTCATCACTTCTGGTTCTAGTATAAGATGAATATTATTAATAATTACAAATAACATACCGCTTGCTAATATACTTGAAACTAAAGCACTTAATAATATAGTTTTAATAATAGGTATAGAGCTATATATTAAAGACCCCCCATGTAATTGAATAATACTAATACGATCATTATGTTCAAAAAACCATATTTTAATTTGTTTAGATAATAATAATATGGATAATAATAATACAGCACTAAATAAAATAAATATTATATCTTGAACAAGAACTAACAATGAATACAATTTATTATGATTATTTGAAAAAGTTTCTATTTTACTGATATTGGAAATAGTCATTAACTCTTTTCTAATTTGTTCCAATTTTAAAGAAGTAGGAAATTCTTCTAAATATATTTTATAAAAATAAGGTAATTTTTTTTGCAATAAATCAATTGAAGTATCTGATAAATTATCTTTTACCCCTTTAATGATTTTTTCTCTGCTTAATGGTTCAATCTCTTTTACTTTAATCTCTGCAAGTGAATCAATAGATGATATAGGAGTATTTGCAATTATTAAAATTGCATAATCATTAGTAATATTTTGTTTATAATTATCAACAACTTTTGTTACTATTAAATAGATAGAAAACATAAATAGCATAACAACTAAAGGAAAAGTAACAGACAAAAAAGACTTAAGAAGCTTCATATACAACACCCTCTTCTATATTAAATCTTCTATACTTTATACCCATATCCGTTGGTATTCTGTGTGTAACGACAACAATGGTAATACCTAAATGTTCATTTGCATTTTTTAATAATGTCCAAATCATATCAGAAGAATAATCATCAAGATTTCCTGTAGGTTCATCTGCTAATATAATACTTGGATTATGCGCTAATGCTCTTGCTACTGCAACTCTTTGCTGTTCACCACCACTTAATTCAGCTGGATATGCCCCAACTTTATGACTAAGCTTTACATGTTTCAAAAGCTTTTTTACTTGGGCTTTTGATACATCATCTGAATATTTATGAACTTTTAAGGGGAGCATAATGTTTTCTTCAATAGTATAATCTTGGATTAGTTTATAATCTTGAAAAACTATCCCTAAATCTTTTCTTAATGATAATAACTTAGAATAATTCTTTTTTAAAAGGTCATGTTTATTTACAAAAAGATTTCCTTTATAAACTGGAAGTTCACCATATAATGACTTTAGCAGAGTTGATTTTCCACAACCACTCGAACCACTTATAAAAATAAATTCTTTCTCTTTGATTTTAAAATTTACATTTTCTATAATATTTTTTTTATTATCATAAGACAATGTAAGATTTTTGGCTAAAATCATTTTAAAAGCTCCAAAATATTTTGATGTGCTTCTAAATTTACTCGTGTAGTGATTGGTTCACCTTGAAAGTATCTACTATTTCCATTTTCAATATACAGATATTTTGTAACTGGTCTATTAAAACTTCCAAAAGTAACTTTTACTAACAATGCATTATTTCCATCTTTTGTCTTAACATCATACCAATCTTCAAAATTAATCAAATATTCTTTTGATACAATTGCTTTTTTAGGTAAATTATTTTTAATTTTTTCTATGTCATAAATATCAGAAAACGAAAAATCAGTTAAAAATTCTACTTGTTCAGACTCTTCTATGGCACTTATAGTTATATCCCAAATATCTTTTTCTTGACGCTTCCATCTTGCTTCATACTTACTAGTAACATCTAAATCTTTATTTTTAAGTATCTTGTGTGGATACGCTTTAAAGTGTTCCAATAAGGAACTAGAATATTCAAAGTAGTTTGGAGAATCTGTTCGAAGTTCTAATGTACCTGTCACTTTTAATACACGCATACACTCTTCTATAAAACCTATGCTCATAACTCTTCTATGGGGTTTTTTATCCCATGGTACAGGGAAATGAACAAAAACTCTTCCAACAGCATTAGAATCTAAAAACTCCAAAAATAATCGTGCATCATAATTTACAATCAATACATTAGTAATATTTTGTATTTTTAACTGTTTTAAAACTTGTTCTATAGAGGGATAATGAATCTCTAGTCCTATTATCAGTTTATCTGGATTTTGCATTGCTTGATGAAGCAAATGAACCCCACTCCCAAATCCAACTTCAACCCAAATCTCTTTATCTGTTGTAAAATCATTTGCAAAATAATCAATAGTTTTTATATAAGTTTCTTCTGGTTTCATTTTATTATAACTAGAGTTTGTATTTGTAAAAAGTAATTCGCTCTTTGATTCTTTTTCATATTCATTAAGCGCTGTTTTCATAAGACTTACAGGAGTAAGCCTTGTAGCATTATCAAGTTTTATAAGATCATTTCCATTTTTTTCTACTTTTGTTAATAAAAACTCTTTATTCTCAAAGTTGGCACATATTTTCTGATCATATTTTCCTTTAGCAATAAAGCTAAAATTTGAACTATTTTTTATATCTATGTCATTATGCTGTTTTAGTAAAATATGTGGCATTATTTATTTTGACCTTTTAGTTTCACAATTTTTGGTAACATAAGTGTACTTTTATCTGTTGTTTCTGATAATAAACCATGTTTATCTATAGCCTGTAATCTATATTCATATTCGACACCTCTAACTACATCTGGATCTTCAAATCTAATTCCTGTAACATTTGGAATTAATATCTCTTTTGAATTTGTCCAACTTTCTGATGACTTTTTATAAATATTGTATGATACAGTTCTATCATCAGTTGACACCCAATTTAAAATCATTTTATTTCCCTCAATCATCGCTAAAGTCATTTGAGGCATTCTTGGTTTTGCTAAAGTTGACCCCATAACTGGTGTTACTTCATCAATTTTACTTTCTAGGTTATCTTTATCAACTGTTGTTATTTTATAAAAATATATTTTTCCATCCGTACTAATTACATCATCAAATCTATTATCACTTACTGGTGCTGTATATATTTTACTGTAACTTCCCGTTGCACTTGCAGCTCTGTAAATATTGTATGCGATAACATCTTTTGTAAGAGATTTTCCCCATGCTAACTGTATCTTTTTTGGAAGTGTTGTGGTTGCTTCTAGTTTTTTAATTTGTCCTGGCAATGATTTTGTAGTCGCACTTGCAATTGCACTAATATTTGAAATAATCCCATCAAATGTTACTGCTTTAATTCGATACATAAAAATTTGATTATCACCTAAATCATCATCAATATATTCTACATCTAATCGGTTTTTCATAACAGCAATCTCTTCCCATTTTGCCTTTGTAGGAGATGTTCTTTCTATAATATATTGGGCTACTCGAGGATTTGAATGTGGTCTCCATAAGATTTTAATTTGTCTTGGTAAATTACTAATTGATTCTATTAAACTTACTGATTCAAAATTTGGTAAAGTAGATACTATAAGTGCATCACTTGCTCTTGATTCAAAACCTCTTTTTGTAAATAATGCAATTTTATAACCATATTTACTATTCGCGTTTAAATCTTTATCCAAATAATGTGTTACAAACTTATTATCAATTTTTGCAACTCTTTTAAACTTGCCGTCTTCTTGCATATCAGCTCTAATGATATAATAACCAGCAGCTTGTGCAATATCTATTTTTTTCCACTCTAAAGCAATAGCATTAATATCAGAGATATTTTTCATCGAACTAGCATCAATTACTGGAAGAGTAACATCTATTTTTGGTTTTGCTGGTGTTGATATTGTTTGTTGACAACCACTAAATAATACTATTAAACCTAGCGACAATATACTCGTTATTGATTTTTTCATTATCATCTTCCTCGTTAAAATTATTTTTATAAAAATTATCCATATCATCTGGCAATGGAACATTAAAATTCATCTCATCATTTGTTATTGGATGCTTTAAATATAAGCTAAATGCATGTAAATAAACTCTTTTTATTTTATCAGTATTCCCCTTAAATCCATATAACACATCACCCAAGATATGTCTTTGAAGTGATTCTAAATGTACTCTGATTTGATGCGTTCGTCCTGTGTATAATTTTGCAGCAATTAGTTCATATTTTTCATTATTACTCAATGCTAATTTTACAAAAGATGTTTTTGCACTTTTCCCTGATGAAACTAATCCCATTTTTAATCTATTTGATGGATTTCTTCCAATTGCAGCATTTATAGTAGTATCATCTTTTAAAGGAAGATCAGTCAAAGCTACATAAAATCTTCCCATTGTTTTATCTTCTAGTTGTTTTGAAAGTGCTACATGTGCTTCATTTGTTTTTGCAATACACAATAAACCACTAGTCCCCTTATCGATTCTATGGACTATACCATGTCTCTCTTCACCACTAATTGTTGATAAAGAGATATTTTTTTTCTTTAACCAATCAACCAATGTTGCTTCTTTTACTGATGGTGCACCATGAACAATCACTCCTGATGGTTTATTGATAACCATAAAATCATTATCTTCATAAACTATTTCGATATCAAAATCTACATCTAAAGCTTTTTCTTTTACGATTTCTGGTAATTCTACAAAAACTTCTTGTCCTATAGTTAATTTAAGTCCACTCTTTGCTTTTTTCTTATTTGAAACACTTACAAAACCTTTTGTTATCAAATGATCAATTTGATTTCTTGTTTCATTTAGTTGTTCTGTTAAAAACATATCTAATCGCATCTCTTTATGGGCTGTAAACTTTTTATTATTCATATTTGGGTATCATTCTTTCATGGTATATTTTTTTGACAAGCGTATAATTTCACATTTTAATTTTGAATTAGTTATTCTTATATTGCCATTAGCATTTCTTTCACATTTTTTAATTTATGAAACAAATGAAATACTAGCACAAAAACAACTCGTTTATTTTTTTCTGTCATTATTAGCTTTTATGTTTGTATTCATTATACCCTTTAGAAGTTTAAAACAATTTATACCTTTTGTATATTGGTTTGGAATTTTTCTACTTTTGTTAGTAGAGTTTTTTGGTGTAACTAAGTTGGGTGCTGCTAGATGGCTTGAGATACCCCTTATAAATATGACAATACAACCCTCAGAATTATTTAAACCTGCTTTTTTACTTATGATAGGTTTTTTAGTTTCAAATAAACCACCGCCTAAAAGTGGTTATAATATTAAAGACTTTAGCTATTTTTCTTTTTATATTTTGCTTCCTTTTATTTTAATAGCAAAAGAACCTGATTTAGGTACAGCTTTAGTTTTACTACTTATGGGGTATGGAATATTATTTTTAATTGGGATAAACTGGAAAATTATTGTATCTATTTTTTTAGTTTTAGCTATTTCATCACCTTTACTTTATACTTATATGATTAAAGACTATCAAAAAAAGCGTATTCATGATTTTATTAGTGAAGAACCTAGTTATCATGTAAAACAGTCTTTAATAGCAATTGGTTCTGGTGGTATATTAGGTAAAGATAAAGAGAAAGCAACTCAAACAAATTTAAAATTTCTCCCTATCGCAACAAGTGATTTTATTTTTGCATCTTTTGTGGAAAGATATGGTTTCATTGGTTCAATAGGATTAATATTTTTATATCTTCTGCTAATTGTCCATCTTTTGTTGTTGCATAATCATTTTCAAAAAGATTATATGATTAGTGTTTTTGCTAGTGGTTTAGCCCTTTTATTATTTTTGAATATGAGTGTCAATATTTTGATGGTGATTGGTTTTGCACCAGTTGTAGGTCTTCCTTTGCCATTATTTAGCTACGGTGGGAGTTCTTTTATTAATTTTATTATACTGTTTGCTATTTTAGAAAATTTAATTGCATTTCGTTTTATGGATGGATATAGTTTTAATAGAAAATTATAATTTTAGATACATCATTCAGTAAGTTTTAGCTAAAATTGGAACTATGAATACAATAGATATACTAAAAAATAAACTTAATCAACTTTCAAAAGATTTTCAGTTTTTAATAGATGAAAATAAACGATTAAAAACAGAATTAGAAAATCTAAAAGATAAAAATGATCTCTTTACTAGAAATAGTGAAGATCTAATATTAACAATTCACAACAAACTCAAAAGCGAGGATAAAAGTTGAATAAAAATATTACATTCCATATAAATAATGAAGCATATACAATAGATATAGGGGAAGACCCTCACAATCACTTAAGAGATGGTCTAAAAAAATTTTTAACAACAGAAAAAAATCTTAGCACTGCAGAATTACTTTTGGCTTATTTAAGAAAATCTCAAGAGCTTGTAAATCTTCAAGAACAGATTGAAATTGAACTTGAAAATGTACCCTCTCTAGAAAAGCTTACTCTTTAAAGTTATCTCTACTTTTTTATAATCAGGCATATATAAAGAAACCAAATTCCAAAACTTTTTAGAATGATTTTTTTCTTGAATATGGCATAATTCATGAATCACAACATACTCAATGGCTTTTTTTTCAAATTGTAAAAGTTTATAATTTATTGATATATTATTAATATGGCTACAACTTCCCCATCTCCCTTTGGAATAACGATACCCAATTTTATTTGGAAATAATTGTGTTTTGTATGTCCACTCATCAAATATAGGATCAATAACTCTCTGGGCATGAAACTTATAGAATAATTTTAAACCCTCTATAAAATCTTCATAATTAGAGCACTTTGAGTTATATTCAACAATAAAAACCTCATCATTTAATGAAAATTTTACATTTTCCATATTTTCATTTATCTGTAACTTCATAGGATAGTTTACACCTAAAAAAGGAACTACTCCTCCAGAAACAAAATCAAAGCTATTTTTTGCAGGTACTTTTTGTAATGATTTTAATATCCATTCTTGATATTCATAAACAATCTCTTTAAGTTTATGTGATTTAAACTTCAATGGCGTTTTTATGATAATCTCATTTTGATTTTCTAAAGCTAAACTTATTCTTTTTATTTTTTTATTTGTTCTATGAATAAGGGTAAATGAATGGTTACCTAAAGTAATCTGCTGCGACATTTTTTAACTTTTTATAGATTTCGTCCATATCACTACTATAAACTCGTGTTTCGCCAATAGTAGTGATAAAGTTTGTATCTCCTTGCCATCTTGGTACAAGATGTAAGTGTATATGCTCGGCTATCCCAGCTCCTGCTGATTTTCCTAGGTTCATCCCTATATTTACCCCTTGTGCATTCAATACCTCTTTTAACATCTTTACACCTTTTTGCGCAAATATTGACATTTTTGTAAAAACTTTTGGATCTAAATCTTCTAAATTAGCAGTATGATAATTAGGGATAATCATAAAATGTCCAGGACTATAAGGGTATTTATTCATCACAATAAAAAAGTTTTCATCTCTATGTAAAACACCTAAATTTTCATCATCATCTAAAGTTTTTGCAATATGACAAAATACACATCCTGTAATTTGTTTCTTATTACTTGTGATATATTGTGTTCTCCATGGTGCATATAATCTTTCCATTTTTTTCCTTTATCTTATTTTTCGATTTTTTGACTTAATCGTATATGATAGTTGTTTTTTGTTGCAATATTCAGATAATATATTGAACTATTATTTTCATCTACTATTATATCCATTGTGTAGGTAGCATCATTCCAGTCTTGTTTATACTGTTCAATCTCCATCTGATTATGAGTTAAAATATACGACTCTATAGTGTCTTTATATATAATTGCTTGAAGATGTAAGTATTTTAATCTATTAAGATTGGAACTTAAAAGATTTACTTCAATAAAACGAATACTCAAAACACTAAATAACAAAACCAATAAAAGTGTGGTCAAAAGAGCAAAAGAATTTTTCAAAACTTTATCTTCCATTTTTGACAAATTCTGTCACTATATAAACAGATATCAATACTTATAATATCCTGATTGATTATAGTATCATATTTAGAAATATGATCTAATAATAGATTATTATTAAAATACAATTTATTATTTTGATAATTAACTTTTGTTAAATCATATTGTTTACTTAAAAATAATCGTGTTGTTTCTAGCTTTAAATTATTTTCTAAAACAAAATGTTTCTCTTTATTTTGTTCTATTAAAGTATATATCAATTTTGAAGAACCAATTGCAATTATAGAAAATAATAATAAACTCACTATTACTTCTAAAAGTACAATTGACCTTTTCAAAATGCTACTTTATAATATATCGTGTAAACTATTTGCTTTATCCATCCATATACTTAAACTTTCATAATCTTCATCTTGAAGCATCTTCTGCATATCTTGCATTTGTGATGCATAAAGATCTAAAGACTTTAAAAGATTTTCTCTATTTTGTCTAAATATATCTGTCCACATATGGGATGAAGATTGAGCAATACGACTCATGTCACGGAAACCTCCAGCTGCTAGTGTTATTATATTTTCTGGATCTTCATGTGACATAACCGTATTTGCTAAACCATAAGAGATAGCATGAGGAAGATGAGAGATATAACAGGCATGTTTATCATGTGTTGTAGAATCCATCTCTACTATTCTCATTGCTATTGCATTAAATATATTCAGTACTCTTTCTTTGTGAAGATTATCACATATATCTAAATCACACAATACAACAGTTTTCCCTTCATACAAACCATCAATAGCAGCACTAGGACCAAACTTTTCTGTTCCTGTCATAGGGTGTGCAGCAATAAAATTCTTTCGTATACTCTTTGGAATGTTATCAACAATAAGTTTTTTTGTACTCCCAAAATCCATAATAGTAGTATTTGCAGAGATCCCTTCTAAAGTAGGCATAAACTTTATAATGGCATCAACAGGGATACATAGCACTATCACATCACACTGAAGTAATTCATCAAGTTCAACTATTCGTTCTACAAGGTTTAACACTAAGGCTTGTTTTTGATGTTCCTTATTATGATCATATCCAACAACACTAGAAGAGAGATTGTATTTTTTTACAACTTTAGCAAATGATCCACCCATAAGCCCTAAACCTACTATACCAAATTTAAGTTGTTCTATTTTATTATTCATATATAACCTTATTTTTATCTGTTATATTCTTTGAGAACTCTTTGTGTTTCTCTTTTCATACTTTTTGCTTTTAAATCTTCTCTTTTATCATAGTCTTTTTTACCCTTAGCAATACCAATATTTACTTTGAACATATTTTTATCATTAAAATACATTTTAGTAGCTACTATTGTATAACCATCTTTCGTTACTTTTTCAAAAAGTTTATTTATCTGTTTACGATGCATTAAAAGCTTTCTATCTCTGCCCTCTTCTGGACGATATGAGACATGAGTAGTATCTAAATGGGAAATATTCATATTTAATATAAATACTTCATTTTTAATAATTCGTACAAATGATTCTTTAAAGTTCATTCTTCCAGCTCGTATTGCTTTTACTTCACTTCCATGTAAAACAATACCAACTTCAAATATATCTTCTATTATGTAATCATGAAAAGCTTTTTTATTTAAAAACTCTCTAACACTCGTTTTCTTTTTATCTTTTTTTGCCAATGTCGTTCCTTATATATTCGCAATTATATCAAGATATATTTAAACCTTCAAGCTTTTTTATCTTAAATGTTCTTCTATGTATATCACAGTACCCATGCTCTATTATTGCATCTGTATGTACTTTTGTTCCATAGCCTTTATGTTTGTCAAAACTATACTCTGGATACTCTTTAGCTATTTCACACATATATCTATCACGACTCACTTTTGCTAAAATAGAAGCAGCACTCACCTCTTGTATACTAGCATCGGCTTTGATTAAAAAATCTAGATTTTCTATACCAAAAGAGGTATTTCCATCCATTAGGTATTGTTGTGCTTCTATATTTTTCATTATCTCTTTTATGGAGTTTTGCAAACAAAGGCTCAGACCTAGTTCATCTATCTCTTTTGCACTTGTAAATACTATATGATAAATACTATTTTCTTTTATGATATCAAAAAGCTTTTCTCTTTTTTTCTCACTCAATTTTTTAGAATCATCTAACTCTTTTATATCATTTTTTAAAACAACTCCAGCTACACACATAGGTCCTGCAAACGGTCCTCTGCCTGCTTCATCTATACCACATAGATTTGTATGATAATTTTCTCTCATTTGCTATTTTGTGATAAACATATAAAAAGGTTTA
>Ga0193962_1000720_pt1 | contig 15375 bp, 15 predicted proteins | sample FB_5_MG_FD_140335 | JGI IMG/M metagenome (GOLD analysis project Ga0193962, IMG submission 140335) | Microbial mat bacterial communities from the Broadkill River, Lewes, Delaware, United States - FB_5_MG | ecosystem: Environmental > Aquatic > Freshwater > River > Microbial mats | place: USA...
ATCACCGGCTATTGCAATTTTTTCGGGAGTTTCCCAAATGGATGACTTAACCGCTCTAGGGTTGCCCGCGAGTAACAGCTTAAAAGCTAAGGGGATATCGTAATTCCATTCCGAAATGCTATGCAAATCCTTTACTTCTTGCCACTCTGGTGACTCAGGAAGATGATTTGTCGTATATAAATAACTTCTATTTGCCATGTCCTCTCCTTGAATGCACGCCGCAATTATTTAGATGCTGCCGTGCCTATGATTGTTACATTTACATGGTTTTATATATTTGCACGCTTTATAGCAAGCAGTTGCTCAATAGCATGAGGAATTTTTTGAAAAGCATTATTCCCATACGCAATGACAAAATACTCTCCCCTCATTTGACTACATCCTAAAATTTTGTTTGCTCTGACTTCATTGTAAAAATGTGAATCAATTTCATTTTGAGTGATTTTTAACTCAATTGAGACTCCATATGCATTACCATAAACCTTTTCCCTTTTTATATTACCGACATCCTTCCATGCAACATCAAGGAATACGGGATCATCACTTTGAGATGATGAAGATGGAAAATGCAACCCATAATCATCAGCTGCAAAATAAACCCAACCTTTCCGGTTTTTTGGTTTAAGCGATACCAGCAAAAAAAACAAACCTAAAACCAGAAAGAAGTACTTTAGAAACCATGGAGAGTTACTAGCCCAACTTTCATAAGTCCAATAGCTTATAAAAAATATAACGGACACGAGAAAATATGCTAAACATATTAACCTAGCTCCCCATACGGGTGTTTCATATTTATACACTCGGTTCATTTATAAATAACACCCATAGTAGAGAAACTTACACCTCTGTACACAGCAGATAGTGCAAACGCGAGCGAGGCTTTATCTACTGATATAACCCGTTATACTTGTTTATTTGCATCTGGAAATGATACATTTTTTATGATGACATTAAAGTCATGTTTATATTCATAATCACCAACATAGGCTTGAGCAATTTTACCCACCCAGGTTATTTTAAAGTTTAGTGATTCATCAATTCTTTCGAATTTAATGGTATGTTTGGCAGCCGAGTCATGACCGAGTAGGTAAATATGGAATGCCAAATCGTCCCAATCTTCTATATTTTCCGGATTAGGGTCTACTTCCAACTCAAGACCATCTAAAAACTCAGGTGAGTAATCCGACAAAGCACAAACCTTAAAACCACCCTCATGCCAGTAATTTGTAGAGAGTGTGCATGCATGATAATTACCCCACACTATTGGAGCGGCCCAATCAGAAGGATATTCAGTATCTTCTTCATCTTCAATATCACGTTCTGAATAGTAATCCTTTGTTTCTAAATGGAAATCAAACCAAACAAAGCCATCACGAACCGAAGCCGACCAGTTAAACTCTTTAACGGGGTGCCCCTCAGGCCACGGATTATTTTTAAAGTAAATTCTATCTAGCCCCAAAGTGAGATTCCCCTGACTTGCACAGACTGCTCGGGCCGTACTGAGCTTTCGCCCTCTAAACGGTCTAGTTCACACTCAAAATAACTGTTCGGCTTTTTAGGCATATTGCATCTATTACAATGAATTGGATAGCGCATTTATTTATCTAACTTCTCTGGCAACATGCGTGTCAGCGTATCGTCTTTTTGCACAAAGTGATGAAATAGCGCAGCGCCAGCATGCATAGCAATTAGCATCCAAAGCACCCAAGCTCCGCTAATGTCTTTATGAAAAAAGTCCCATTTCTTTTCCCAAATATCCCATTCAGTATTGAACAACTCTAAAATCCACTGCCCAAGCCCAGTTTCACGAAATGTGGGGATCTGAAAAATGCCATAGTCTACCGAACCCCCAAAGCCAAACCATCCAGAAATCGGCATTGCAAACATAAAAAAATAAAGAACCCAATGCATCCAGTGGGCAGTGTAATGTTGCCATTTTGGCATTACTGGCATTTTTGGCTGGGTATTCATCAATCTCCACACAATACGGAAAGAAGCCCAAAGAATTACGCTAAAGCCTATGGCTACATGTATGCTCAGACTAGGACGAAATAGCGAATCATCTTTATCTAAAAACCAAATTTTATAATAGATGACCACATAAGCAGCCAGAAAACAAAAAGCTACCAACCAGTGAAACCATTTAGCGATACTGCCATAAGCGCTTTCGGTATTTTTAATCATGCATTCTCACCCCATATGAAAATTATAAAGCATTGATCTTTCATCAAAGCTAAAACCCGAATATCACAATAATGCATCACTAAATTATCTCCCAAACTCTTAACGCCCTGCTCAGCGGAAAAATACGAGCCAGAGCGAGTAGTTTTTCCGCTGATGTGACTTGTTAACTATTGAGCGTCCCAAGTAATTAACTTTTTATCTGTAATGTCACAAGGTTGTAGACTTGCGACTCTCCACAAATGACTTGGCCCAGAAGCTTCTAAGCTCGTGGTTCCTGCCGCCAGACATAGATTCGAATTATTCAGCATTATTTGCCCAGATGAGAGAATTTTAAAGTTTTGCATTATGCGACCATCGCACTCACGTATCATAAGAGCAGTTCCAGGCTGTGCCGTATTTCCAGACGCACTTACTGTTAAACACCTATTGTACTCTGGCATTTTTAACGTACTTCCTTCAACAACAAATTCCTGATCAGGTGAGTCGGGTTTACATGTATGCACCTGGAGTGGGTCTTCTATCTTTAAGTGGTCTCCCCAGCCAGCAACATCGAGACAGTAAAATTCCGGCTCATCAAGGGGCTCAACTAGCTTGATCACAAAAGTATCGGCACTGTAAGCCGAAGTGGTTATGAATACATTCATTAATACCGCATAAAATATTTTATTCACAAAGTTCTCCTATATGAATTTCAAGAATATCTAGCGCTGCGTTAAGCGGCGAACAACGTGATTACAAAACCTAATTCATTGTGCCGTAAACACTAAAACTGATTCAAACTAATAATGTCAAGCGTTGCTAATCCGTATTAAACGCCTTGTTAAGCGCTACGCGCTGACTTGATTATTTGAGACCAACTTCGTGCAGGCATCTCGTGTAAAAATTGCGTCTAAAATTGGGTGCCTTGCGATTAAAATGAGTCGTATCTTCACTAAATTTTGCCATGAGCTTATCCGTAACACACTGACATACGTTGTCTTTTTGCTCAGAAGAATAGCGCATCAGACCTTTTCTGTTGAGACATTGCTGGTATTCCCACTCTTCCATGCCATTAACATCAAAACATGCGTCTAAGGCATTCTTTGATACTTCCTGTATGTGTGCTTTTGGGTTTTCTACCAGATAATCAGCTGCTTTTGTTGCATAGCATGTGCAATCATGAAGCGCCTTAATATCATCACGTGTATCACAATATATGAACTGATATTCATATGAGCGCGGATTGCTTGCGTCCTCAGCATAAGTTGTCACGGGGCATGTGAAAACAACAATAGCGAGTATCGTTAGGGATATTAGTTTGGATAAAATCATTCTTATCTCCTTATTTTATACTAAGCGGCAATGTTCTTATGCCCGCCGGCTCAGCACGTAAAATGCCAGTTCTTTCAACACCTCAGATTCCTGCATTCTTTCTCGACCGCATAACGCCCCGCACAGGGGCAGACAAATAAGCGCTGCGTTTTGGCTGTCCCTGCGACCAACGGGAGCGATTTTTGAGGCTTGTTTTGTGTTTTATTATGCACTCTTAGTTTTAACCACACTTTTATACAAGACCAATAAAACAAGCAACACTAGAAACCAAGCTAAAGTAAGCACTATGGCAACAAAAAGCACTGAAAGCATGCCGCCTTCTAGCTCCATGTATAGAAGATAGGCACTTAAAAGAGATAAAAGAACAGAAATAGAAGTTAGGATTTTTGGCTTAACGCTAAATCGGGAAGGGAGCAGTTTTGCAGCAACAAGACAAACAAGCAGACACGGTAACGATGCAATAGAAATTAAGATTACGTATATTGAAATGATTAATAGTACATCCATGTCTGCGGGACTTTTTTAATGCATAACGCCCAGCTATGGCGTCGGAGTGCAGTTAGAATTTTTTGTGGTAGCTGCCACAAAAAAAAGCCGACGCAACGGAGGTCGCTCATGAGCTATTTGTTAGGCCCTGCTTCTACTTCCAGCAGGAATATTCAAATATGTCATCCTCCGTATGCACTGATATATAACAGTTTATACCTCCAAACCTCCATGAAAAATCCGTTTGCCCGAACTCTTCCTCCAACGTTAAAGAAGGGAAGCTACCTATAACTCTTTTAAGTTTCTCCTGGTTGATTCCAGTTCCCAGTTTGGAGAATTGGAGCGTTACTTGTGAAGAACCTCCAGTGTATGATGTTTTAGAGTCAAAGTGCTGGACCGCTACGCCTAGAACTTGTTTCGGAAGCGAGGCTTCATTCGACAAGAGATTAACTACCTTATACCCACCAATCGAATCGTACTTCAAGGTGTCCATTATTTCATCGAAAGTAGCAGCCATTGCTTCTCCCCACAATATTTGGCTTAGTAACAGAACCACAAACATTTTTTTATTTCGTTTCATGCGTTGAAACCTTTTTGGGCCTAACGGCCTGCTTAGGGGCGGAAATACCTAGGCTAAAATTAAGCAACGAAGCGACGCAGCCATGTGTTTGCGTCCCCGCGAGCGGCTATAGTAGATTGTTAGATGCCTAAGTCCAAATAGTACCTGAACGATGATTTGATAAAACCACTGCGCTCGTAATATGCCTTAGTTGCTTCGCGAGTCAAAGATGTAGTTACTTCCAACTGCGCGCAAGAAAGACTCTTAGCTTTTTCTAGTGCATGGTCGATTAGCCTTTTTCCGACTCCAGTGCCTCTAGCATATTCATCTACAACGAGCGAAGTTATACGACAATTCTGCTTTTGAAGAGGAAAATAGAAAAAGTAAATAAGTGACATAAAGCCAATTAGCATTGAAAAGAAGACAAATGGTTTTTGCAGGTTCTTAAACTGCAATCCTAATAAAATAGCTTCGATTAATCCCACACCGCGTCCCTAGGCATATAACGCTCGCGCAATAGGCGCGCGTTAGCGCGTCCAAGCGAAGCGATTGAATTGACTTGTCAGGTATTTAATTCCCCAAGAATCCAATGCTTTTTTCTGCACCAGACATAAGCACACTATAGAATTCGGTTTTGCCGCAATAGTTACATACAACGGCATGGTACTTATTTCTTTCCCAGCCTAGAAAGCTTTCAAAAAAACCACCTGAAACACGCATTTCTCTTTCGTGATAATGTTTCTTCCCGCAACGTACGCAGCTCCAATTGTTTCTTGGATCCCTACGGTCAAGCTCATCTTGCGCTCTCTTCTGAAGCTCATCGAGTCCATTAGCCCGACGTTTATTCCTAATTCTTTGCAATTCTTGTAGAGGAAGTGATTCTAACTGTTCATCAGTAAGCTTTTTTAAATCCCAATCTCGATCATTTTTATTAAACATACTAATACCTAACGCCCCGCTAAACGGCGAGCGTTAGCGAGTCCGGTGGAGGCCACGCCTTTTGTGGCCGGAACGAATTTAAGCGGCTTGTTACGTTGCACTAGCACGGGCCTGATGATTAAAAAATAGCACCAAGTTTCGTGCCGTTGTTACCTTGCCGTAGTAAGGGTTACTTTCGTAGTCCTCTAGACTTCGACTGGTTCGTTGTGCAATTTCCTCAATCAAATCCAGATCGAGATCATCTTCGTCAAGCATCAATGTGTCAAACAGACTATCAGAAGCCTTTATAGGAACATTTTGCTTAGTTGGAAGCGCTGTTTGAAGCTGCTCATAGACTGCTCGGATAATCCAAGTATCTACAACCTTCGGATCAAAGTCCTTGGCAAACTCACAGATAGATAAACCACTACGCTCTTTGCACAAATTTTGGAAATATCTCTCTACTTTAGGCTGATCTATAGCGCTCCAAACTATTACTACTAAGGCTATTCCTGCGATCACTAGCAGATACCACGGCTGATAAATAACGATTGCCACCACTATGGCAGACAAAGCAATTAGCGCAGGTTTGCTTGCCTTTCTTGGCTCGTACTTTGGCATAAACCGTGATGCTTGCTTCATACTTCACCTTGCAACGTAACGCCTCAATGCAGCCGACGCGTTAGCGGTCGGCTGCATTGATTTGTTAAGTGTGTCTAATGATAAATTCAAGACAACGAAACCATTTTTTTCTGGGTAGCTAACAAAAACCTCGTTGTCAAATAGCTCAATATCTCTTGGGCCGTTCGGGGCTTCTCCCAAATAATACGACTTTACTGTCTTATAGTCGTTCTTATTTATAACTAACAGCTCGCAATTATTCCTATTTAACGATATTAGCCATTCACCAAAAATCTTTACTGAAAGTGGGTCCACCCACTCAAAGTGCTTATTATATTCATTTTTCTCAAATCTTATATCGTTAACTATTTCATTGCTAATAGCGTCAATAACGCATATCCCCCTTTTTGACTGAAGCATTCCGACATATATTTTCTCTCCTTCGGAATCAACTTCAATACAAGCGGGAGTGGCATCATCTGAACGTCCATTATAGATTTCTGCTAGATAGATCGTTGTCACATATGAATTGCTATTTAAATCATAAACAGCGAGGAAGCAATTTCCTCCAAAATACGACTTACCATTTAGTAAACCTCCTCGCTGAACACCTATATAGAGACGACTTCCATCTGGATGCACCGATATTGACATACAGCCTCGCCCAACGGATGGATATTGGACAGCATGATATTTGTAGGTAGCGCTATCAATTAGATAAAACTGATTTTCTTTATTGCTAGCAAAGAATATTATTTTCTCATCAGGAGAGGCAGCTATTTCCCCTTCGCCACCACCTGGGATATGGAGCCTCTTAACTATAGATTGAGTCTCGACATCTATGACTAGAAGAAACTCGGAAAATACCTGACCCACAAATAATCGCCCTTCTGCAATAGCCATGCTTCCAGGTGGATATTTTCGAATTACCCGATCACCAGTTACCGGTGATTTTGCTTCATAGTTATCTAATTCGATAGTACGAACAACAGCGCGACTTATCGGGTTAATAATCGATATAGTCCCACTGCCCCAATTTGCTGAGATTAAATAGTCCTTATATCTAAGCAAGTGTTGAGGTTTTGAGTCATCTGGGAATTTATATATAGGGACTTCACTATCAGCATAGACAAGCTGCTGCTCACTCGAACTAGACGAGGTAGTTCGTTCGAACTCTTCCAGCGATGTAACCAGAGTTATATTTGAATCTCGAACTGCATCTAGGGCACCAGACTGGAAGCCCAATTCACTAACGATAATACCCCTGTCTGCGCCTACATCTTCGACTATAGACCGAAGCGCCATAACTTTTTCTTTAGGGACTCTTGTTTTCCATAGCTTACATTCAACAATCCAAGTGCACTTGATGCCAGAGCGAAAAAAAGTCACATAGACATCAATCTCGTGTTTTGCCCTCACGCCTTGAACCTTTTTCTCAACCTCTGCGTCACAACCTTGTCGCCTGAAGAAAGACGCAACTTCATCTTGATATTCACGCCAGTTTGAAAAGTTCAACGAAGTCTCCCAGACACTTAACGCCTTGCTCACCGGTAAATTAGGAGCGCAGCGAGTTATTTATCCGTGTGCAGCAACTTGTTAGTGCGCCTTTAATCGGATTATGTCTGTTTATATATGTGTACATCATAATTTTCCCAAACTGCCTAAGCTCTTTCTCTGATCTCCATCATGAAACTCAGACAAATATCCATTTAACGAATGAGCAACCGAACTAATAACCCCTTTATCAGTTGATATAAAACCGATAGGCACAGGCACACGATAACTCTCAGGTAAGCTCAAGTAATATGTTACAGCCACAAGCCTCTCTTCAAGCAACACAACCTCTACATCACCGTTTAGGTAACCCTCCACATATCCATGCAGGTTATTTTTAATATCCGCTAAATTATGTAGCCAATCATTCTTTTCTCTACGGTTATCTTCGTCTGATAGAGGTACTATGACTTTAAAATCGTACACTCTTTTAGATTTCTTACCGCTTGTCTTACTCCCAGTCACAAGCTCAGTAAGGCAAGAATTGATACGATCACTTTTACCCCAGAACGGGTTACTTGGGACTAACCATTTCATATCCACTACACCATCTTGATGCTGTGCGATAATAGCTTTCTTCTCTATTTCAAATAATTCAGAGAATTTTGGCCAATTTTCAGAACTATATAAACTTCCAATAAATGGAATATACCTTCCTTTATTGGCATCCTCTCCGGTTTTTAACTGAATAAATTCATCCACTTTAAAAGCACTGGCATTAAATAGCTTTTGTGTATTCCTATCTTTTAATGCTTCTATGGCACCTAGAATCTCTATATGGTTATTTCTTCTAGATTGAGCATTAATCTCAGATGCGATTAACTCCAAAGCTTCAGAAGAGTCCTTAAGGCCCTCGATATCATCTGTTTCAACCGCTTTACCCTCAACATCAATTTCAAATGCTAATTTTATGCGATAGGGCTCACTTCCAATTTGATTTAGCGACTCCACTTTATAGATATTTGGCTTACCACCTTCTTTATCTTTTACATGATCCATGTAGCCATCTTCAATGAGGTTTTGAAAATGCCTTTGAAAGGCTTTGGAGACCAATCTATCTCTATTTGCAATTTTGCTACTGGCCACATTTAGCCTAAAAGCTTGAGTCCAAAGCCTGCCTAAACGTTTATTCTGAGTTGAGACACATGTTAAGGACGTTAATTCGAATCCTAATGTCGCACCTGTAGAACGCAATTCACTTACATTTAGAGTACTTCCAAGTGTTTCAAAATATCCTTCACTTTTTTCAGTTAATTGAATTTGATTAAGATCATTGTACTTAAGCTCTTCTCGCTTAATGAGGTCAGAGATTGCTTCTTTAGTTTCCCGCTCATTCAATCCAAAATAGCTAGCAATATGATTCGGAAATATAGCGCCTAATTGAACAAGCCTAAGAATGTATTCTCTTATAAATGGCAGCCCCTGCTTGGTGGCGTATGAGAACTTAATATTGTAGCGATAGCTTGGTAATATAAAGTCAATTTCATTAAAGGTGATTTTTAAGTTCTCCATTTTACTTTCCCACCTCTTTGAAATTCTCCGCGTTAATCAGACTGTAATAGCTTGGTTTTTCGTGCCTTCTCTGTTCTATATAGTCAAACACCTTCCCTAGTGGAAGCTCGTGATTTTTGCCTTTCCACATTTCACTATTGCCCACTATTACCAGTCTATCCATCGCACGCGAAAGCCCAACATTAATACGATTTGGAGAGCGTAAAAAACCTGGGCTTTGTTTTGAATCACTACGGGTGATCGACAAAATAACTATACGATTTTCTTTGCCTTGATAGCTATCAACAGTATCTATACGTATCAATGATTTAAACTGCTCACTCCAGGTCTGTTCCGCTACTTTCCGGCGCAAACGTTTCTTTTGCTCGGCATACATACAAATAATACCAATTGGCAATTCGCCTTTATCTTTATTCATTTGTAAAGCTAAAGACTCAACTTGATCATCTTTCTGAGCAATTCCAGATAATAGCTTAATAATCACATTAACTTCCGTGGCATTAGCGATACTGCTGCCTTTACTATCTTTATCATGATTAGCGCTTTTACCAAACGCAGCTGTATCTAACCAGGTTGTATAAGCTTTTATACCATTAGGCAGAGACTGGTAAACATCTGGTATTTCCCTAAACCCTGTTACAAGCTCACCTTGATAAAAGCAATTAGATACCATGTTACCGATGGGCTCAACCATTCGATACTGGGTAAGTAATTTTGCACCAGCCAATTTGCCATAATGTGATTCAAAAGCTCTTTCAAAATCAGATTGTAATAACTCGTCTAGATCGACTTCATCTGAATATACGCCCAGTTTTTTTGCCAAAGCCTTTTTATGAGGTGTGGTATACAAAGGCGGTAATTGATGGTGATCTCCCACTAGCAGTATTCGCTTACCGGCTTGCATGGCGATGGCTAGCTCACTAGAGATGGATCGGGCTGCTTCATCAATAATAACCCAGTCATATTGATTTTCAGCAATGCCAATATGTCGCTGACCGATACCTACGCAAGTACCTGTTACTAGCTGTCTAGAACGTGCAAAAAACTCATCGTAATTAACACGTTCACTTTCCAATACTTCAAGCATGTCTCTTGAAATTTTACAAAGAACTTTTGCACGCTTACTTTCTTTAGGTTGTATGGCATAGGCTGACTCTAATGCAGCCCATAATGTAGATGGCATTGCGACCAACGTATCCGCTTTAAGCTGAATATCAAATTGACTTTGTATCTTATTTTTTAAGTTAGAGAACAACTCCTTAAATTGTTTATTCAATCCATCAACATCATCCTTGTGAGTATCTTCAGCATCAATGGTTTTTTGTAAACCTAGAAGCGTATCTATTTGTCTAATGATCAGCAGCTCTAGCTCACATGCCTCACTCAAAAATTTTTCATCAAGACCTAACGACTTACTTACAGAAGAAACACGCTCTTTAGACTCAGCGACAAATAGAGCCCGACGCTCATCCACTAAAGCCTGCGAATAAACATCCTTTAGCGCATCTGAAACAGAGCTTTCCTTATTGCTAAACCTCACAACGTCTAACGGGGTGTCTAGTCGCAAGCAATGCTTACGAATTCGTCCAGCTGCCGTATTAACAGCCTCATGTGATTGGCTCACCAACAGAATTCTTTCAGCCCCTTGCTTTTCAATCAAATAATGAACAAAAGCTGCAATAAATTCAGTTTTACCCGTACCTGGAGGGCCTTGTAACAAAGATAACGGACCAGTGCTCAGTAATTGCTTAAATGCCAGCCGTTGTTGCTCATTTAAACTGATCACGTTGCCTTTATCGTCTTCACGGTCATAGCGTTCAAAATCACTGTCTGTCACTGTAATATCGTACGAGGTAGGGGCTCTATCAGAAGAAGGTTCGAAATAATCAACCAAATCAGGGATGGTGGATTCACTGGCTAGAATTTGTTCTAACGCACCTTTTCGCTTTTCATAAGACGCTTTATCTTGCTTAGTTCTGAAAAACACCTCAGTCGATTCTTTAAGGCTTTTTGCAGAACTTCGTACTTTAACTAAGCGCACCTCTGTTAAATCTGACTTTTTAAGATTAACAACCCCTAATACTTTTTCATCCTCTTTCTGACGGTGAACCGCTTCAATTACATCATTTTTATTAAATTTTGATAGTGGATCATGTTCAGACTCATGATTTAATATTACTTCATCATCATGATCAGGGACGGCTTCAGCCTCTGTAGCCAGCTCGATATATGGATATGACTCGGTTTCTGTTTTTAAAATATTCCGCCATAAATCACGGGTTGATATATCGACAGGCTTAATGATTGGATCATTCATTGATGCTGTTTCAGACTCTGGGCTAGCTTCTACCTGAGAATTTTCTGCTACAACCGATTCAAAAAGAGAAATGGCACGACTAAACTCAGCACGTTGGCGTAAATCTCTATTCAAATAGTCAAGATTCAAAGATGATGAACAATGAACTCTTAAACCATAAGGTAGATCTAGTTTGCTTTTTTCTCTGAACTTAGGACTAACATCCGCCCTAGGATTAGGTTTAAACCCAAGCCTAAGATGTTTTTCATATTTATCATAAATAAAACGAATACTGCCTCCGATCCCGTAAATATCGACAACCAGTTCATCTAAGCTCTTCTTACTGTTTTGTATATCTAAATATAAGCATCCGTTCTCTGGAAATATTTCCAAATCATCAAAAGGACCACTGATACCATCTGAAATGTAAACGTCAATGAATTCAACTTCAGACTCATTATCATCCAAGGCTTCTTTAAAGCGCTCTAAGCTCTTAAATCCATGCTCAGGATCTGTGAGCTCAACTTGAATAACATCGCTTATATCCTGCATGTCAGTGCTTGGCTCGCTCCATTCTAGGCCAAGCAACTCAGCACTCATTCGCATCACTGCAAAATTGTCTCTTTCGTATGCGGTACAGGTGTCAATATTCTCTGGACTATAAATGTGGTTTTTTACTTCTCTTCCATTAAGGCAGAAGTCAGGAATATCAATCAATGTAACGGTTTCAGTTTCGGTATTAACAATCACATTGTCAGGGTGAAGGTCTCCATGAGGGATATGCAGAGTATGCAAATGCTCAACCGCTTGAATCAGTTTTTGAACCAAAGGTAAATTTTGTACACCTGGTTCAATATCACCCCAGGCAGGGCCTTCGATGTAGTCTGATACAATGAATAACTCAGAGCTTTTTGTAGCCAAACCAAATTCGAATATAGTAGGTAAATAAGGCGGTGCTATTGATTTTAACTTTTCGACCCGCTGTAAAAAGTGCATTAGGTCATAACCTAATTTAGGCCCGCAATCCATTACCGATACATTCAGCCAAGCCTTAACCAATAAACCATTAGATAGATATACTTCTTTTTCGTCGGTTTCTTTCAAAAAACCATCTTCATCCTCGGTATATTGCCTAGACAGCTTGATCGGGCGCTTATACGAGTCTAACTCAGACTCATCGAAGTCTAGATTAACCTCTGTTTTCGGCTCGGCTTGCTTAAAAGCATCAAACATCTCTACAGCGTTACGGAAGCCTTGATTCAACCCCTGCTTAATAACATCGGAATACCAATGGCTCTCGTTTTGAACCTTCCCACTAAAAGTTTCTAACCCTTTAGGAGATATTTGTTTTGCATTGATGATATGCCACGCCATAACCGCGAGTGAGTACACATCAATTTGATAGGGGGTTGTTCTGTTATCAACTGGCATACCATAAGGCGCACTGCCAGATACTGACAATAGATCCCTGAAATCCCCAACCGTGCCTTGTGGCTGATGATAGGCTGAAAGAAAACTTGATATGGCCACATCTTTACTGGGTGATAGCCATATACTGTGATTGCCTAAATCACGGTGGGCTACCTTGGTTTCATGCAGGCTAGCAAACTTACTAATCAACAGTGTGACTAACTTAATTCGATCTACTTCAGAAAAGCCGCCCATGAACTTACCGACAAACTCATTAAAACGAGCATGATTGGGTTTCAACTCATACAGTTCTGAATACTGAGCAGACACCTGTTCTTTTTGAATCGCAACCAGTGAGTTCAAACAGTGGTTATATAAATCAAGGTTATTATTTTTTATATAGCTTAAAACTTCTCGCTCTCGGGATACGATTTCGTGTCGACCGTCTTGGGTCTTAGCTTTACTACCAGGAATCTTATTAAAGTTCCATAGGCGCATAAGTGCCGTATCTTTGCTAGTTGCCTCAGATACGGCTTCGAATTCTTGATAAATTTCATCAGGATGATTAAAAATTAATTCTTTTGATGTGTAGCCGTTTACTGATATTTGTTTTGGCGGAGTAGAATTTCGATCAAACAGCTGATCGAAAATATAAAAATCTTTATTTAATACCCTAGTGTCAGGGTGGGGTTTAAATCGCTTATTGAACGAGTGTTCATTTTTAAGGTTTAAGAAATCATTCAGCGACAAAGTATGCTTAGCCTGATCTTCTTTTAAGCTACTAAAATCGGCATCACCAGTCATCACCACTAAAAAGTGAACAAAAGGTATACGGCCTTCATTGGTAAATTTACCTTTAAACCTATTTAGTTTTCGATCAAGCAGGTATTTCTTATTCCGCGTTACTTCGACAGGGGATTTCCCCATATCTTTATTATTTAAAAACCACTTATTCCCTCTACTTGTGATCTTTCCATGATTCCAGTCTTTAAGCTCTACAATGATGACATTGCAGTGAGTTACAATAACTAAATCAAATTCACCTTCTTTACCATTTTCAACCAAACGAAAGCCAGCATATCCCTTCCAAGGGAATATGCTGTCATTTACTGGTTCTTTTTTTGGGCCGTTAGGTTTAAAGCCACTTAACTGATCAGCAAGCGGTCCACCTTTCATGGTTTTCTTTGATTCTAATTTCGAAGGTTGCACAGATCCTTTTTTGACAGTCTTTGCTTCAAAGTGCTTTTCAATTTTTTCAATGGCTTCTACTTCGTGGGATAGAAGCCCGCCTTCCCATAGCTCAATTTTCATATATCTCTACTTTAATTTATTCTTTAATCTAGCTTTGTTAGTGAGACCAAGTTGGCATAATTTGCTTTCTGCATACCCACTACGGGAACTATAAAAATTGTACTGGTGTTTTAGAATCCGACGAATCACTACATCTCACCTAGCAACTAACGCTCAGCTAAGGGGCGAAGTGCGCTGCACTTTATCCTGCTTGAGCGTCTTGTTATGTTTTTGTACACGCTAAGTCCTGCGCCACTGCCAGCCTAACTTGATTCATTTTGCTTAACCCATGTAGATAAGGCTTTAATTCATTCCTTTTTACAATTGGTGGTTTGGAGTTGTCGTACTTATCGATTTCTACGTCAACTAGATAAGAGCCACCAATTAGTACGGTGTATAAGTCTTCGATCTGCTCAGGAGTACAGTGGAGGACATAAGCATTTTTAGCGTCGTGGCCTTCAGCCTCTAGTGCCTCTCGCAACTTCGAGCCAGGATCTTGGAGGGCATCGTTGGAGCGCAACAACTCTTTGCGAAAGTCATTCTCCATTTTACTTCCAATGAGTTTCATTTACTCGATGCCTCGTAGAACATAACGCCGCCTTCTTGGGTTTATCCCAAGCAAGGCTTTGTTATAGCTCTCTATAATCTAAGCGGATCTTCAATAGATCAGCTGTTTCATTAAGATGCTTTGATATCTCGATACAGTTTGGCTTCCCAGGGGTTGATGCTGTATCTTTATTCATCTCATACTCAACAAAGTTTAAATTACGACAGCCTTCTAGCAATCTTTTTTCGGAAGGCAGTCCTAAGATAAAACCAAAAAATCGGTAAAATGGAATAGCTTCTTTCTTAGAGATCACAGTCGAAACTAGTATCCTTAAGTCATGCTGTAATTCAGAATTAGCATTGCCATTAGTTATTTTTGCATTGTAACGTAGAAAAAATCCGCTAATACTACCTAGAGACTCTTTAAAAGAGACAATTGGCTCCAGCACTAGCTTCAATATAAATTGACTCACCACGAATACCGAAACCCCCGCCATAACTGTTAAAAAAATAGAATCTTTCAAGATGACCTCAAAATGCTATAACAGTTTTATTCATGCGCATGCGCGTTTACACCCCTGACTGTAAAGTCAGAAATGATATCTAATATATTGTTAAATAATAATTTAATTGGATTTTTCAAAAGACACAGCTCCCTGTAAACGCGCATGCGCATTATCATTCTTGA
>Ga0193962_1000721_pt1 | contig 15354 bp, 30 predicted proteins | sample FB_5_MG_FD_140335 | JGI IMG/M metagenome (GOLD analysis project Ga0193962, IMG submission 140335) | Microbial mat bacterial communities from the Broadkill River, Lewes, Delaware, United States - FB_5_MG | ecosystem: Environmental > Aquatic > Freshwater > River > Microbial mats | place: USA...
CCCTTTTATATAAAAAAATAACTCTTTCAACTATAATTAATTTTAATTTAAATATAGTTTCATATTAAATTTAATATAGGAGAAAATATGTCATTCAATAGACAAGACCATACTACACTAAAATCAACTGTTTCTCTTTTTAAACTCTGGCTCTAGCCATACTCTTTAAACATTAATCACAATTAACTAATCACAACTTGAGTTTAAAATAAAAATATTACAAGGGATAACTATGTCTTTAGAGTTAGAGAATATCCTCATTACAGGGCGTACATTTGAGGAGTATGAGGCGTTTTTCAATCTTAATATTGAAGAGCTAAAAGATAAAAAGGTGCTTGATTGTCCAAGTGGAGCAAGTTCATTTGTCGCAGAGGCTAAAAAATATAGAATAGATGCAAAAGGTACTGATATACTATATCGGTTTAATAGTGATGAGATTGAAAAACAAGGGCTAAAAAGTATAGATAAAATCTATGAAGATATATCATGGATGGATAGTTTTAACTTTGATTTTTATAAATCAATCCAAAACCATAAAAAGCATAGAGTTGAAGCTTTAAAAAAGTTTTGTGAAGATTATAATAGTAACGACTATAGCTATAATGAACTTCCAAATTTAGATTTTAAAGATAATGAGTTTGATTTACTACTATCGAGTCATCTACTGTTTGTTTATGATGATAGATTTGATTATGAGTTTCATAAAGAATCTATTTTAGAGATGCTTAGAGTCTCTAAAGAGGTGAGGATATTTTCACTTGTGGATTTTAAAAACTCACGAGTAGATGAAAAAGAGAACCTCTCACCTTATCTCTATAGAGTTATAGAAGAGTTAAAAGAGTATAGATGTGAAATTCAAAAAGTTGATTTTGAGTTTCAACCTCGTGCAGGATATATGTTAAGGGTAACAAAATAAAATAAAGATATGAATATCTATAGAGAAGGAAAAATAGTATGAAAACAACATCAACATATTGGAACCCATTAGATTTAAAAAATATAGATAAATGGGAAGAGATAGCAGGGAGTGATGGTAATTTATTTTGGTCTTTACAGTTGTGCTAGTGGTAAACCTAGCTTAGTGACTAAAACCATGTATGGTGATTACTTATTTATCTGTTTTAAAATTTGTATAAATTATAATAGAATGTAGTTTAAATCTGTGCTATAATAATCCAAAAAGTGAGTTAAAGATGTGCCAAGTATCAAAATATATAAACCCATTTACAGACTTTGGATTCAAGAAAATCTTTGGAGACCCAAATAGCACGGAGCTACTAAAGAGTCTTCTCAATGATATTTTGAAATTTGAGGGTAGAGATAAAATCAAAGATATAACATTTAAAAATGGTGAACTCCTACCTGAAAGCCCCGAAGAGCGAAAAGCTATCATAGATATGATGTGCGAAGATGAAAAAGGCAATCAATTTATAGTAGAACTCCAAAAAGTCTCACAAGAGCATTTTCAAAGTAGGGCTTTGTACTATACATCCTTTCCTATACAACAGCAAGGGATAAAAGGAGGATGGAACTTTGAACTTACCCCTGTATATTTCGTAGGACTGCTAAACTTTGAGATAGATAGATTTAAAGATACTCCCCAGTACCTACATCACGGCAAAATCATAGATATTTATACCGATGAGATAATGTATGATAAGCTAAATATGGTCTATCTCGAAATACCCAAACTCAAAAAGACCAAAGAGGAGCTATCAAGCCACCTAGAGTGGTGGATATATGTATTTCAAAATCTAAACCTCATGAGTGATATTCCAAGCGAACTCCAAAATGATGTGATTAAAAATGCCTTTGATAAAGCTGAGTTCGCCTCAATGCCCAAAAACCAACAAGAGAACTATCATAAAAACCTAAAAGTCTATAGAGATTTGGTCAATAGCTTAGATTTTGCTATCAAGAGTGGACATGAGGAGGGTATGAAAGAGGGAGTTAAAAAAGGATTAAAAGATAAAAGTATAGAGATAGCCAAAAATCTTCTAAAATCCAATATGGATTTAGATTTTATCGCTCAAACAACTGGTTTAAGCATAGATGAGATAGAGAAGATTTAACCCTCTATCAACTCTTTGAGTGGTTGCATTTGTGGGAGATATTTTAGTGTAAATTTGGTTAGAGTGGTATCAATTTATTGCACCTTTAAGACAATATTTACTTTAATTAAGGTGCGAGAAAGGAATTACTCCTCCTCACTAATGATACTCCACTCATCAAATGGCAATGCTTCAAAGTGTAGTTTCTCTATATCATACTCGTAGTGGTTGGCTATTGTTACTATCGTGACTTTTGATATTTTGTGTTTTTTATATATTGAAAATTTGTTTTGGGATTTTGCCCATAGGCTATCTTGACTCTCAAATGGAGCTGGGATTATTAGCTCGTTTTGGTCTGTTATATAGCCGTGTATTCCAAGAGTTTGGACTTCTATATGGTGCTTTATTAGAGCCAAGGCTATCATAGTGTCAAACTGCATTATAAATGGTTGTCCTATGGTTAGGTACTTAGCAAATGCAAAATCAAATAGGAGCATCTTCTTGCCTGATTTTTGGTATCTATCATCTATAAAAAATATTAGCTTCTCTGATTTGAATGCTTTGATTGTCTTATATAGCCAATCTTTGGATACTTTGAACTTCTCTTTGGCAAATGTGTATATCTGATGGGTTGTTAGGTGTTTGGTGTGGTGTTGGGCTAGTATGATTAGGAGTTTTTGTTCGTTCTCATCAAATGAGCTTTGCAAAAATCTCTTCATCGTCTCTATGTGTGTTTTTTGAGATTTGGCTAAGTAGGGTAGAGTACCAGAACGCAAGAAGTGGTTGAAGCCTACCTTTTGTGATAGTGTCGTCTCAAATGCCAAAAACTCCTCATAGTCTAGTGGGAATAGCTCTATAGGTGTGAGAGTTTTTTCTTCTAAGAAGATACGAGATATGATGATAAGTCTATCAACATTAGGTAACTCTCTAAAGTAGCCTTGTGTGTAGTGGTCTAGTATGAGTAGGGTAATCTTTTTTTCTTTAATATAGCTATTGATAGTCTCCAAAGATATACTCTCTAAAATTAGCTTCGCATCATCTAGGTCTATATATAGTATGCTACCTAACACTTCTTGTTTAATAGAGTCTAAAATTAAAGAGGTCTTGCCAGAACCTCTTACACCGTAGAGATTTATATTTTTTTCTAAGTGAAGTTGGCACTTACGAAATACAAAGTTTTCTACTTGTGGAGTTTGATTTTGGTAATACTCTAGTAGTTGCATTGATAACTAACTTAAGGACTCAAAAAGGATTTATAATTTTGAGTCTATCTTTTATGATTAATCCATCTTGCATATCTTCTGAGTAGAGTAGGTCACAACTACTCTCTAAAGCAGAAGCAACTACTAGTGAGTCCCAATATGAGATATTGTACTCTTGTCTAATCTCAAAAGCAATGGTATATGTTTGATGGTTTAGACTCTCAACAGAAGCAATGGCTAAAATATTATCTTCTATAATTTTAAAAGTTAGACTATCATCTATTTTAAATTTTTTAACCATATTGATATGTAGTTCATTGATAATTTGTACAGATACAAAAATATAGCTCTGATTGATAAGTTTCTCTAAAAGATTTATAGCCCTCTCTCTTTTTTGAATATCATCTTTATTCTTAGGTTGTGTTAAGGCATAGATAAAGATATTGGTATCAAGAAATACATTATCTCTCATAGAGTTCATCTCTAGTAGCAATATCTTTATAACTATCTATTGTTATGGGGTTCAAAAAGCCTGATGGAAGGCTACTTTTTTTATCTACTTCTACTGAACCCTCTTTTTTTATACTAACTAAGTTTTTGGGGATACTTTCAAGAAAAAACATAATATAGTCATATATAGAGTTATTGATTTCTAGGGTAACTTTCTGCATAGATTATACTCCTTTTTATATAATTATATCATAATAGTAATTATGCTGTACTCTTTATAATATTTTTGATTAAAGCATATTATTTCCTCCTAAAAAGGAAACAATTTTTCAAATTATACCCATTTTTGAGCCAAAACCATTGTATTATCATAATCCTTTGGGTATAATTCGCGTTCCTAAATTTATGTTAGAGGGTTTTATCCCTGTGTTTAGGCACCCGAGCAATGTCTTTGGCTAACGAGTTCTTTAAAGGGTAAATATGGAAAAGATTAGATTAAAGCTTAAAGCTTATGATCACAGAGTGTTAGACAGGTCAGTTGCTGCTATTATAGATGCAGTTAAACGAACAGGTGCAGAGATTAGAGGGCCAATTCCAATGCCAACTAAGATGAAGCGTTATACTGTTCTCAAATCTCCTCATGTCAATAAAGACGCTAGAGAGCAATTTGAGATTAGAATTCACGGAAGAATGATTGACATCGTTTCAGCTACTTCAGATACTATTGATTCACTTATGAAGTTGGATTTAGCACCTGAAATTGAAGTTGAAATTCGTTCAATGGACAAGTAAGGAGTAGGGTATGGAATTTATTATAGAAAAAATTGGTATGAGCAGAACTGTTGATGTACCAAGTGTTCCTGTTACACTTCTGAAAGTTATTGAAACAAAAGTATGTGAAGTCAGAGAAGACGGAAAAGCACTTGTATCATATAACTCAAGCAAAAAACTAAATAAGAGCATTGAGGGTCAGCAGACTAAATTCAATGTATCTAAAGAGTTTAACAAATTTATGACTATTGAAGTAGCAGAGGGTACTGAGGCTGGTGATTTAAGCACAGAAGTATTATCTAATACAGAGCTTGTAAAAACATCTCTCAACACAAAGGGTAGAGGTTTTGCTGGTGGTATGAAGAGACATAATTTTGGTGGAGGACCTGGTTCACATGGTCATAGATTTGGTAGAAGAATAGGTTCAATCGGTAACGCCGAGTGGCCTGGTCGTGTAATGAGAGGTAAGAAGATGCCTGGTCATTATGGTAATACCAAAACAACAGTAAAAAATGAGGTAGTCTCATTTGATGCCACAAATGGTATCTTAGTATTAAAAGGTTCAATCCCTGGGCATAATGGGGCTAGAGGATTAGTAAGGATTGTTAAATGAGTAACACAACAGTAATAAAAACAACAGATTTGCCACAAGCATTTTTGGAAGTTCACCCACACAACCTTTACTTATATTGTAAAGCGTATGCAGCTGGACTTAGAGCAAATACAGCACAAACTAAGACTCGTTCTCAGGTTCGTGGTGGTGGTAAAAAGCCATGGGCTCAAAAGGGTGGTGGTCGTGCGAGAGCTGGTTCACTTCGTTCACCTATATTTGTAGGTGGTGGTGTAGCATTTGGTCCTAGTACAAACAAGAATTATGACCAAAAAGTGAACAAAAAACAGAAAAAATTGGCTCTTTATCATGCACTAGCTGAACTTTCAGCTAATGAGAGACTTTTTGTTGTTGATGATATCACTATCGAATCAGGTAAGACAAAAGATGCTTTGGCATTTGTAAATGGTTTGGAACAAAGAGATGTACTTGTAGTAAAAGAGATGATAGATGATAAGAGCTTCTTAGCATTTAGAAATCTTCAAAATGCATACCTTATCGAATCAAATGAGCTTAATGCTTATCTCGCATCAGCGTATCACTCAATCGTGATTGAAAAAGCTGTATTTGACAAATTGACTAAGGAGGCTTAATATGGCTGATATTACAGATATTAAAGCAATTATGTACACAGAGAAGAGTTTAGCTCTTCAAGAGTCTGGTGTAATAGTAGTACAAACAACTCCAAGAATGACCAAAAATGGTCTCAAAGAAGTATTTAGAGAGTTCTTCGGGATTAATCCACTTAGAGTAAACTCAATGAGAGTAAATGGAAAAGTGAAGAGATTTAAGGGTATCGAGGGGAAAAGACCAGACACTAAAAAGTTCTATGTTCAACTTCCAGAAGATGCACAAATCGAAAGCTTAGCGGTATAAGGAGCGTAGATGGCAATTAAAACATATAAACCAACCACACCGAGCCGTCGTTATATGACTAACCTTGACAGTGGTGATATCACTGCCAAAGCAAGTGTTAGAGCATTACTTGTAAATCTTCCTAGAAGTGCAGGTAGAAACAGTAACGGTAGAATTACTTCTCGTCACAGAGAAGCAGGTGCTAAAAAACTATACAGAATTATCGACTTTAAGAGAAACAAGTTTAATGTTGAGGGTACAGTAGCTACTGTAGAGTATGACCCATATAGAAACTGTAGAATTTGTCTAGTTAAATATACAGATGGAGATAGAAGATATATCATTCAACCAAAAGGTCTAAAAGTAGGTGATAAAATTATCTCTGCTGATACTGGACTTGATATCAAGACTGGTAACACGATGAAATTAAAAGCTATTCCTGTTGGAACACTTGTACACAATATCGAAATGAGTCCAGGTCATGGTGGTCAAATCGCAAGAAGTGCTGGTGGTTATGCTCAGATAATGGGTAGAGATGGCAAATATGTATCTCTTAGATTACCATCAGGTGAGATGAGATATATCTTAGGTGAGTGTTTAGCTACTATCGGTACTGTAGGAAATGAAGATTTCTCAAATATCGTAATTGGTAAAGCAGGTAGAAGTCGTCACTTAGGTATCAGACCTCAGACTCGTGGTAGTGCGATGAACCCAATTGACCACCCACACGGTGGTGGTGAGGGTAAGACAAACTCAGGAAGACACCCTGTATCTCCATGGGGTACTCCAGCTAAAGGGTTTAAGACTCGTAAGAAAAAAGCGAGTGATAAACTCATCATTTCCAAGAAGAAAAAATAAGGGGCTAAGATATGGCAAGATCGACGAAAAAAGGTCCATTTATCGATGGTCACTTAATGAAAAAAGTGCTTAAGGCAAAAGAAGAGGGTTCTAACAAACCTATCAAAACATGGTCAAGACGCTCTGTGATTTTCCCAGAGTTTATCGGATTGACTATCAATGTTCATAACGGAAGACAATTTATTCCTGTATTTATAACTGAAAATCATGTTGGTTATAAATTGGGTGAGTTCTCACCAACTAGAACATTCAAGGGTCACAAAGGCTCAGTTCAGAAGAAGGTAGGTTAATATGAGTAGAGCATTATTAAAATTTGTAAGAGTATCTCCTACAAAAGCTAGACTTATTGCTAGAGAAGTACAAGGTATGAATGCTGAATTAGCACTCGCTTCACTTGAGTTTATGCCAAATAAAGCAGCAGGGATTATCTCAAAAGTAATCGCTTCTGCTGTGGCAAATGGTGATTATGAATCAGAAGAGGTAGTTATTACTTCTTGTAGAGTTGATAAAGCAGCTGTTATGAAGAGATGGAGACCACGAGCTAGAGGAACAGCGAGTAGAATTATCAAACCAACGGCACACATCTTAGTAGAAGTTGGCGTAGCTGAAAAAACTGGGGAGGACGCATAATATGGGTCAAAAAGTAAATCCTATAGGTCTTAGACTTGGAATTAACAGAAACTGGGAGTCAAGATGGTTTCCAGCAAAAGCGAGAACTGCTGACTTTATAGCTGAAGATTATAAAATCCGTAAATTTCTTAAAAAAGAGCTTTTTTATGCTGGTGTTTCTAACATCATCATCGAAAGAACTGTAAAGAAATTAAGAGTAAACATAGTGACAGCTAGACCGGGAATTATCATTGGTAAAAAGGGTGCTGATATTGAAAAATTGAAAGCAACACTTATCAAGATGCTTGGTAAAGATGTAGCTATAAATATCAAAGAAGAGAAACGCCCACAAGCTTCAGGTCAATTGGCTGCTGAGAATGTTGCTACTCAACTTGAGAGAAGAACAGCATTTAGAAGAGCTATGAAAAAAGTTATTCAAGGTGCATTAAAATCAGGTGCTAAGGGTATCAAAATTTCAGTTTCAGGAAGACTTGGTGGTGCTGAGATGGCAAGAACTGAGTGGTACTTAGAGGGTCGTGTGCCTCTTCATACACTTAGAGCGAAGATAGATTATGGTTTTGCAGAAGCTCATACAACTTATGGGATTATCGGTATCAAAGTTTGGATTTTCAAAGGTGAAGTACTTGCTAAAGGTATCCAAGCAGAACCAGCAGAAGAGAAAAAAGGTGGAAGAAAACCATCTAATAGAAAAAGAGGTGAATAGTTATGTTGATGCCTAAGAGAACAAAATGGCGAAAGCAGATGAAAGGTCGTAACCGTGGTAAAGCGTTTAGAGGTTACAGCATTGAGTTTGGTGATATCGCAATAAAAGCAGTTGAAGCTGGAAGAATAGACTCTCGTCAGATAGAAGCTGCTAGGATTACAATGACTAGAAAAATCGCTAGAACTGGTAAGACTTGGATTAGAGTATTCCCAGATAAGCCTTTGACTGCTAAACCACTAGAGACTAGAATGGGTAAAGGTAAAGGTGCAGTTGATAGATGGGTTATGAATATTAAGCCAGGTAGAATTATCTTTGAGATGGCTGGTGTTGAAGAGACTCTAGCTAGAGCTGCCTTGACACTTGCTATTCACAAAATGCCATTTAAGTGCAAAATCGTTGCTTTGAAGGACACAAATGAATTATATTGATTTGAAAGATAAAACAGAAGCAGAACTAGTAGCGATGCTTAAAGAGAAAAAACTTGAATTGTTTACATTGAATGCAAAACAGAGAACTATGCAACTAACAAACACTGCAGAGTTGAGAGTAGCGAAAAAAGATATCGCTAAAATCCAAACAGCTTTAACTGCTGTTAGAGCTAAGTAGAAGGGTAAAACATGCCAAAAAGACAAATAACTGGTACTGTGATTAAAAAGGCTGGAGACAAAACTGCAACTCTATTAGTTGAGAGAAGAGTTCTTCACCCTAGATACCACAAGACCGTAAAGAGATTTAAAAAATATCTTATTCATGATGAGAAGAATGTTATTAATGTTGGAGATACTGTAAGTGCTATTGAGTGCAGACCTTTATCAAAAACAAAGAGCTTCAGACTTCTTGAAATCTTGAAGAAGGGAGAGCTGTAATGATTCAAGGTTTTACAAGATTGAATGTAGCAGACAACTCTGGTGCAAAAGAGATTATGTGTATCAAGGTTCTTGGAGGTTCTAAGAGAAGATATGCATCTGTAGGTGATGTTATCGTAGCTTCTGTAAAGAAGGCTCTTCCAACAGGAAAAGTAAAAAAAGGTAAAGTTGTTAAAGCAGTTGTTGTTAGAACTAGAAAAGAGCTACAAAGAGAGAATGGTTCACTTATTAGATTTGATGACAATGCAGCAGTAATTATCGACGACAAAAGAGAGCCTATTGGTACTCGTATCTTTGGCCCTGTTAGTCGTGAGACAAGATATGCAGGTTTTATGAAAATTGTATCACTTGCACCGGAGGTATGGTAATGGCTAAAAAATTCAAAATCAAAAAAGGTGACCAAGTTATGGTTATCGCTGGTGATGATAAAGGTACAGTAGCAGAAGTTCTTAAAGTTCTTACAAAAAAAGATGCTGTAATCGTTGAGGGTTGTAAGTTGGCTAAAAAAGCTATCAAACCAACTGATGAGAATAAAGATGGTGGATTTGCAAACAAAGAGATGCCAATACACATATCAAATGTAAAAAAAGTAGAGGAGTAGTCTTATGAGTAGAATGAAACAGAAATACTTAGATATAGTTCCTGCTTTACAAGAAGAGTGTGGTATCAAAAATGTAATGCAACTGCCTAAATTAGAGAAGATAGTTATCTCTGTAGGTGCTGGTGAAGAGGGTAAAGACAATAAGCTTATAGCTAATATGACTGATACTATATCTCTAATCGCTGGACAAAAAGCTGTTGTTGTTAATGCCAAAAAATCTGTTGCTGGATTTAAAGCTAGAGAGGGAGCACCATCTGGGATTAGAGTTACTCTTAGAGGTGCAAATATGTATAACTTCTTTGACAAACTTGTATCTATCGCTCTTCCTAGAGTAAAAGACTTTAGAGGAACACCTAGAAAAGGTTTTGATGGTCGTGGTAACTATAACTTCGGTCTTCAAGAGCAACTTATGTTCCCTGAAGTTGAGTTTGATAAAATAATCAAAACTCACGGTATGAACATCACTATAGTTACAAGTACAGAAGATGACAAAGAAGGGTTTATGCTTTTAGAAAAGCTTGGTATGCCTTTTGCTAAAGGGAGAAAATAATGGCTAAAAAATCAATGATTGCAAAGCAACAGAGAAAAGCGAAATTCTCATCTCAAGCTTATACAAGATGTAACATTTGTGGAAGACCTCACTCTGTATATAGAGATTTTGGACTTTGTCGTATATGTTTAAGAAAAATGGCAAACGAGGGTCTAATCCCTGGTATGCGTAAAGCTAGTTGGTAAGGAGAATAGACAGATGATGACAGATATAATCGCAGATTCTCTTACTCGTATAAGAAATGCTGCACAAAGAAGACTAGATGTAACGACACTTCTTCACTCTAACACAATCGAAGCTACTGTATCTATATTGGTAGATAAAGGTTACTTAGAGAGTTTTAAAGTAAAAGAAGATGGCAACAAAAAGACAATTAAAGTAGTTCTCAAATATGATGAGAATGAAAGAAGTGTTATCAACGAAATTAAAAAAATCTCAAAACCAGGGCGAAGAGTTCACCAAGGCAAAGATGAGATTAGAACATTCAAAAATGGTTATGGTACTTTGGTAGTTTCGACTAGCCAAGGTGTTATCGCAAACGATGAAGCGTATAAGCGTGGTATCGGTGGCGAAGTAATCTGTAGTATTTGGTAAGGAAAAAAGATGTCAAGAATAGGAAAAAGAATAGTAACTATCGCAAGTGGTATTGAAGTATCACAAGATGGTACGACTCTCGTGGCTAAAAAGGGCAATCTTGAAAAGAGACTTGAGACTTACGGTAGAGTAGTTGTAAAGATTGAGGGCAATGAAGTGACATTCCAAAGAGTTGGAGATGAGAAGCAAGACGCAGCGTTTTGGGGAACATATAGAGCTCTTTTTGATAACATTATCATTGGATTGGACAAAGGTTACTCAAAATCTTTGGAAATCAATGGTGTTGGTTATAGAGCAGCCGTTCAAGGCAAAGTTCTTAACCTTCAACTAGGTCACTCTCACGATATCAACTATGATATTCCAGAAGGAATAGAGATTAAAGTTGAGAAAAACATTATCTCTATCAATGGTACTGACAAACAAGTAGTTGGTCAAGTAGCAGCAGAGATTAGAGACTTCAGACCACCAGAGCCATACAAAGGTAAGGGTGTTAAATATACAGATGAAGTTATCATCAGAAAAGCTGGTAAAGCAGCTGGTAAGTAAAGGAGCAGGTAGATGTTAAAAAGTATTCAGAAAAGAAAAAATAAACTTCGTGCTCAAAGAAAAGCTAGAGTAAGAGGAAAAGTATTTGGTACAGTTGAACTTCCAAGATTAACTATATTTAAATCAAATAAACACTTCTATGCACAAGCTATCAATGATACTACTGGGACTACACTTGCTTCTGTTGATGGAAGAAAAATGGGACTCAAAGTTAATCAAGAAGATGTCAAGAAAGTAGCACAAGCTATGGGTGAAGCATTGAAATCAGCCAACATAGAGAGTGTTGTATTTGATAGAAATGGTTACCTCTACCACGGTGTTGTTGCATCTTTTGCAGATGCTCTTAGAGAATCTGGTATTAAGTTTTAAGGACTGATGATGCAAAATAATAATAATGAAGAGATAGAAAAAGAGTTTGAAGAGGTAATCGTTAATATCGGTCGTGTTACTAAAGTTGTCAAAGGTGGTAGAAGATTTAGATTTACAGCCCTTGTAGTTATTGGTGACAAAAAAGGTACAGTAGGATATGGATTTGGTAAAGCCAAAGAAGTTCCTGATGCGATTAAAAAAGCTGTTGATGATGCACACAAAAACCTTGTGAAAGTAAACATCAAAGGTACAACAATTGCTCATGACATTGAACATAAATTCAACGCAAGTAGAATTGTTCTTCGTCCTGCATCAGAGGGTACAGGTGTTATTGCTGGTGGTGCTGCTAGACCAGTACTAGAACTTGCTGGAATTCAAGATGTTCTTAGCAAATCAATCGGCTCAAATAACCCAAACAACCTAGTAAGAGCGACAATCCAAGCACTTACTAGAATTAAAGCGTAAGGGGTAGTTATGGGTTTACATAATTTACAACCTGCTCCTGGTTCAACTAAAAATAGAAAAAGAGTTGGACGAGGACAGGGTTCAGGAACAGGTAAGACAGCTGGTCGTGGTAACAAAGGTCAAAAGTCAAGAACTGGATATAGTAGAAAAAGAGGTTTTGAGGGTGGACAACAACCACTTTACAAAAGATTACCTAAGATAGGATTTACATCTTCACTAGTAAAACCTTATGTTATAAATGTAGAGAAAATCAAGGCTATCGCTGAACTCTCTGAAATTACACTAGAGAGTATCAAATCAGTTCATAAGCTTGGTAAATCAGTAACAAAAGTCAAATTGATTGGTGCTAGTGCAAAAGATTTAGCATCTAAAATCAAAGACGAAGCTGTTACAACAAGTGGAAAATAGTTATGGGTAACGCTTTAACTCAAAAAATACTAATTACATTAGGGTTTCTTTTTGCGTACAGAGTTTTAGCCTATATTCCAACTCCTGGTGTTGATTTGGGTGTCATCAAAGAGTTCTTTGATGACAACACCAACAACGCTATAGGACTTATGAATATGTTCTCTGGTAATGCCGTAGAACGACTGAGTATCATCTCACTAGGGATTATGCCCTACATCACTGCCTCCATCGTTATGGAACTTCTATCAGCCACTTTCCCAGCATTAGGTCAAATGAAAAAAGAGAGAGATGGTATGCAACAATATATGCAAATTATCCGTTACTTCACTATTTTTATTACTGTTATCCAAGCTATTGGTGTCTCTATGGGACTTCAGAGTATGACAGGTCGTGCAGGTCAAAGTGCTGTGATGATTGACCCAGTGATGTTTACGGTGCTTACTACATTCTCTATGCTAACAGGAACTATGTTACTTATGTGGATAGGTGAGCAGATTACTCAAAAAGGTATCGGTAACGGTATATCATTGATTATCTTTGCAGGTATCGTCTCTGGTCTTCCATCTGGTATAGGAAACACTATTAGAGCAGTAAATGCAGGTGAGATGAACTTTATCGTACTTATTGGAATACTAGCAATTATGTTGATTACTATATTGGCTATTATCTATATAGAACTAGGTGAGAGAAGAGTACCAATATCATACTCAAGAAAAACAATTATGCAAAATCAAACAAAGAGAGTGATGAACTACATCCCTGTCAAAGTAAACCTTTCTGGTGTTATTCCTCCTATCTTTGCAAGTGCTATATTGATGTTCCCTCTGACTATGCTACAATCTAGTACCAATCCATGGCTAACTGCTGTAGCAGACTCACTAGCCCCTGGTGGCATTACATTTAATGTAGTGACATTCTTGCTTGTTATGTTCTTTGCATTCTTCTACGCTTCAATCGCGTTTAATGCCAAAGATATTTCAGACAACCTCAAAAAGCAGGGTGGATTTATCCCCGGTGTAAGACCAGGGGAGCATACAAAGGAGTTTCTAAATGAAGTGGCAAGTAGGCTTACAGGTAGTGGTGCGATTTATCTAGCTATTATCTCTACTATACCATTTATGATTATCTCTGGTATGGGTGCGTCATTCTACTTTGGTGGTGTGGCTGTACTTATTATCGTTCAAGTTGCTCTTGATACAATGAGAAAAATCGAGGCACAAAGAACAATGAATAACTATAATACTCTAGGTAATGTAGGTCTATAATGGCTATTGCTCTTAGAAAAACTGACGAAATCGCCAAGCTCAAACGAGCTGGTGAAATCGTCGCTAAAACTCTCCAATACCTTCAAAAAACTATTAAATCAGGTATGACTCTTAAAGAGATAGATGCCCTTGGTGAAGCCTATGTTCATAAGTTAGGTGCTGTACCATCATTTAAAGGACTCTATGGATTTACAGGCTCTGTATGTACATCTCTAAACGAGGTGTGTATCCATGGTGTCCCATCTGATATAGTAGTCCAAGATGGTGATATACTAGGTCTTGATATTGGAACAAAGCTCGATGGTTATTATGGTGATGGAGCTATTACTATGGCTGTGGGTGAGATTACTCCAGCAGATAAAGCTCTAATAGAGTGTTCAAAAGGTGCGTTATATCACGCCATTGACTCCATTAGAGTAGGTATGCGATTTAAAGAGCTTACAAAAATTCTTGAAGATTATATTACCAATGCTGGATTTGTCCCTCTGCGTGACTATTGTGGACACGGTATAGGAACTACACCTCACGCAGAACCAAACATCCCAAACTACCTAGAGGGCAAACCCAACCAAGGACCAAAAATCAAAAATGGTATGGTATTTTGTCTCGAACCAATGGTATGTCAAAAGAGTGGTAAACCTCTACTATTAGATGATAAGTGGTCAGTAGTTAGTGAAGATAGTCTAAGAACTGCTCACTACGAACACCAAGTAGCAATAGTAGATGGCAAAGCTATGATTTTGACACAAGTAGAAAATTGTTAAAGGAAAAAAATGGCAAAAGATGATGTAATAGAGATAGATGGTAAAGTAGTTGAAGCGTTGCCAAATGCTACTTTTAGAGTAGAGTTAGACAATAAACATATAGTTCTTTGTCATATCGCAGGAAAGATGAGAATGCACTACATCAAAATCCTCCCCGGAGACACTGTAAAGGTGGAACTTACTCCATATAGCCTAGACAAAGGTCGTATCACTTTCAGATACAAATAGACAAAACGGATTTTTTCCGTTTTAGTCATCTTCTTAGTTCTTTATATCTTTTAATGTAGATTTTCGTGGATACTTTTATTTTATATCTCAGGGAGTGAGATTTGCTTTTTGGATAAATCAAGGTATAATATTCCTACAAATCGTAGTAAAAGGTCTAATATGCAAACTGTAGCTATAAGAGATTTAAAAAATAATCCATCATCTATGACAAAATACCTTGATGAGGGAACTTCTGTTTTTGTAACAAGACACGGTAAACCTATCGGAATTACCCTTCCTCTTAATGATGATATTTTCTCTATTGGTGTTAAAAAAACTGTTGCTATTGAACTATATAAGATGGATATAATCTCTCTTGGTAAAATGGCTGAAATGTTAGAAATACCCAAACAAGAAGCGATGAGCCTACTCAATAGTCTCAATGTCACATGGATAGAAGATGATATTGAAAATATCAAGGCAGAGGCTAGTAAATGGCTCTAAACTCTATTGTTATTTCAGATAGTACAACGCTTATCTCTTTACTTAATATAGAAAGGTTGGAGCTTCTTTTTAAATTTTCAGATAC
>Ga0193962_1000725_pt1 | contig 15337 bp, 11 predicted proteins | sample FB_5_MG_FD_140335 | JGI IMG/M metagenome (GOLD analysis project Ga0193962, IMG submission 140335) | Microbial mat bacterial communities from the Broadkill River, Lewes, Delaware, United States - FB_5_MG | ecosystem: Environmental > Aquatic > Freshwater > River > Microbial mats | place: USA...
AGATTTCCGGCTTCATTTTCTTGTACGCCTAATAAAGTTAACATAGTGTCATAAGGTTCTCCAGTGACAGAAATAATTTCATCACCTGATTTTACCATAGCTGACATAGTTAAATATAATGCATGAGTACCTGAAGCTATAGAAGGTCTAACTAAAGCATCTTCAGTTTCAAAATAAGTAGCAAATATTGATTCAGTTTTTTCGCGGCCAATATCACCATAACCGTAACCTGAATTCCAATAAAAATGTGTATAATCCAGTCTGTTTTCCTGAAAGGCTGCAATTACCTTATATTGATTGATTTCTCTAATTCTTTCAATTTCATTAAAAAATTTGGAGTTCATATTTTTCTCAATGTTGTTTACAAATTCATAAACATCATTACTAACTCCAAATCTTTCAGAAACTATATTACTTGTGTTATACATTAATCCTTTTTTTCATCTTCCTTTGTAAATAATCTGATATGCTTGCTAGGTGATATAGAAGCAATAGAGCTTTTGTATATTAAATGCTCTCCTTTTTCAGTTTCAAAGAATATTACATAGTTATCAAAGCCTAGGACTTTTCCCCCAAGTTTATAACCGCTGTTTAAGAATATTGTAATTTTCATTTTGTCTAAACGGCATTTATTTAAAAACGCATCTTGTAAATTCATATAATTTCCTCCTATTTCTTTATATATTATAATATAAATCTAGTGTTTTGTCTATTAATAAATCAATATTTCCGGATTTAATTGATTCAGTTGTATCTAACCAATGAATATTTTTATCAGCATTAAACCATGTGAATTGTCTTTTCGCAAACCTTCTAGAATTTAACTTAATTGTATCGATAGCTTCTTCTAATGAAATATCATTGTCTAAAAATGGAACTAATTCTTTATATCCAATGGCTCTCATACTTGTTAATTCAGGTCCATATCCCATATCAAGCAATGTGTTAACTTCTTTGATTAAACCGTCATTTATCATTATATCTACTCGTTTATTTATGCGTTCATATAGTAAGTCTCTATTTGTAGTTAATCCTATGCAAAAACAATCATATTCTTTGCTAGGTGTTCTTATATTAGTTCCAAAATCAGAAAATTTTTGCCCAGTTAACTTACATACTTCTAAAGCTCTAACGACTCTTTTCACATTGTTTTTATGTATTTTATCTGCTGATATAGGATCTAGCTCTCTCAATAAATCATGTAATGCATCAGTACCATTTTCTTTATGATAATCATAAAAGTATTTCCTTATTTTATCATCAGATTTTACAGTTCCAAAATTTAAATCATACATTATAGAATTGATAAATAATCCACTTCCTCCAATAACTATAGGAATTTTATTTTCTTCATTTAATCTAATTATTTCTTTTCTAGCTAGTTCTTGAAATTGTGATACACTGCAATCTTCATCTGGATTTACAATGTCCAAAAGATGATGCTTTATACCATCCATTTCATTTTTAGTTACTTTTGCAGTTCCTATATCCATGTATTTATGCACTTGGCATGAATCTGCGGAAATAATTTCAGTATTAAGTTTCTTAGCCAACTCAACTGAAAATTTTGTCTTTCCAACAGCAGTTGGTCCAACTATTACAATTACTTTATACATAATTAAAGCTCCTGATTAAATTTGTATTCTTTCGAACATTCTTTCTATTTCATATTTAGATAGTTTTATTATTATAGGTCGTCCATGTGGGCAAGTATAAGGTTTTTCGCATTTTGATAAAGAATTTAGTAATGCTCTGATCTCTATATCTTTTAAATCATCATGTGCTTTCACAGCATTCACGCATGATTTTTTTATTACCTTTCTTATTTCTTCATCTTTAAATGTTTTTGCATCTAAAGATTTAATACTATCTAAAATTTCTAAAAAAATCATTTTTACATTTTTATCACATAAAATTAGCGGAATACTGCTGATTTTATAAGAATTATTCCCGAATGGTTCTATGTTAAATCCTAAATTTTTAAAAACATTAGCATTTTCAGAATAGATGTTATTATCATCAAAACTAAGTTCTATTAGCTCAGGTATTAACATTTCTTGTTGTATGATATGTCTATTTAAATATTGATTCATATAATTTTCGTAATTAACTCTTTCGTGTGCTGCGTGCTGATCTATCATATAGAATTCACTAAAATTAATATCTTCACACAATATATATGTTTTAAATAAAACACCTATAGGTTTTAAATTAGCAATTTCATCATGAATAGATAGATTTACTGTGTTTTCTTTGCTTGAGTTCACAGAATCCACATAAGTAGTGGCTTTCTCTGTATCCATTTCGAAGATATCATCAATGCGTATATTCTCATTTATTTCATTGGAATTTACAGTATCATTGATTATAGTTGGTATATTAGAATTATGTATTGTTTCACCAAACAACATTTTATCAACTGATATATCGTTTATATTTTTATCTACAGAATAGTCAGTAGATGATTTTTCTTCACATACATTTTCTACTTCTATTATTTCAATATTATTTAAATTATCAAGTTTTTCTTTAAAATTTTCTTTGGAAGTATCATGCCTTTTATTTGAAGTAAGTGTATCGGCATTAACCTGTTTTACAAGGTTCTTTTTACTTAAAGCATGACTAACTCCAACTTTAAGTATGCCTAAAACCTTATCTTCATCAAATATTCTGACTTCAGTTTTGGCTGGATGAACATTTACATCTAATATTGAAGGATCAATAGTTAAATTTAAGAAACAAGCAGGATGTTTATTTATTGGTAGATATGTGCTATAAGCACTTTCTATGAAGTAATGAGCTCTAACATGTTTTACTAATCTGTCATTAATAAATAAGAGCTGATTTTTTTTATTGCCTCTGTAATAAGATAAATTTGAAGTATATCCGTTTACTTTCATTCCTCCATATTCATAAGAAACTGGAATCATTGAAGATACTAAATCATTATCATATAGACAAGACAACACATTTATCATATCATTAGTCTTAGGTGTTTTAAAAATAATTTTACCATTATTAATATATTTAAATGATATATTTTCTTTTACTAGTGCTAGAGAAGTTACCGCAGTATTTATTGCAGAAGCTTCAGCACTTGAACTTTTTAGAAATTTCAATCTAGCAGGTACATTGTAAAATAAGTCTCTTATAATAAAAGTTGTACCATTTTGGCAGCCATATTCTTCTTTGGAAATAATACTTCCACCTTCATAAATCATGCGAACACCTGTGATTTCATCTTTTGTTTTAGTATATACTTCAACTCTAGAAACTTGTGAAATACTAGCTAAAGCCTCGCCTCTAAAACCTAGCGTTTGTATAGTATGTAAATCTTCAGCACTAGAAATTTTACTTGTATAGTGGCGTTTAAATGCATCATCTATTTGATTATAGTTCATACCATGACCATTATCAGATATGCGTATATAATCTTTACCACCATTTTTTATTTCAATAACTATTTCATCACTATTTGCATCTATAGAATTTTCAACTAATTCCTTTACTACAGACATAGGTCTTTCTATAACCTCACCAGCAGCAATTTTATTTATAGTATCATTATCAAGTCTATTAATTTTAATCATACAATCACCTACTTAATTAATTTTCTTGCTTTCTTTTGTAAATCATTAAGCGCTACCATTGCTTCTACCGGTGTCATAGAGTTAACATCTAATTTTTCTATATGATTTTGTAAAAATTCTTGGTATTTGCTTAATTCTTTTGATTCATTTATATTTTGATAGTCCTTTTTTTCTTCCTTACATTCATCCATTGTGAATAAAGAAAGTTGTAAATTTTCACTAGAAGTCTTGCTTAGATTAATATCACTGTCTTTATTATCAATTGAAGATAAAATAATTTTAGCTCTATCAATTACTTCATTTGGTATACCTGCCAATTTTGCAACTTGAATACCATATGACTTATCTATATTTCCTTCAGCTATGGTTCTAAGAAAAGTTATCTTATCGTCAGATTCATTAACTAAAATCCTATAATTCTTTATACCCTCAATTTTATCTTCTAATAATGATAATTCATGATAATGGGTAGCAAACAATGTTTTACATCGTATTGTATTTGTAATATACTCAACTACAGCCCAAGCAATACTTAAACCATCATACGTACTAGTACCTCTACCTATTTCATCTAGTATAACTAGAGATTTTTCAGTAGCATTTCTTATGATATTTGAAACTTCAGACATTTCCACCATAAAAGTACTTTTTCCTTGTGCTAAATCATCGGACGCTCCAACTCTAGTGAAGATTTTATCTACAATAGATATTTTAGCGCTTCTAGCAGGTACAAAGCTACCTAGGTGTGCCATAAGTGTAATAAGTGCAATTTGACGCATGTAAGTTGATTTACCAGCCATGTTTGGACCTGTAATAATACTCATTCTTAATTCATCAGTATTTACAGTAGTATTGTTAGGTACAAAGTTACTATCAATCATTATTTTTTCTATAACTGGGTGTCTACCAGCCTCTATAACTATAGAATTTCCATCATTCATTTCGGGTCTGATATAATCATTGTTTATAGCAACAATAGCTAAAGAATTTAAAACATCAATTACAGCTATATCATTTGCAGTTTTTTGAATTCTTTTAACATTTTTATTAATGGCTTCTCGTATATTGCAGAACAACTCATATTCTAATTTAACTAACTGTTCATCTGCATTTAGAATTTTAGCTTCCATTTCCTTCAAATCAGGAGTAACAAATCTTTCAGCATTTGCCAATGTTTGTTTTCTGATATAATTATCAGGAGTATTAGCTAAATTTGATTTAGTTATTTCAAGATAGTAACCAAATATTTTATTATAACCTATTTTAAGGTTTTTGATTCCAGTTCTATCTCTTTCACTTGCTTGAAGATTTGTAATCCAACTTTTAGCTCCTCCAGAAATATCTAGAATTTGATCCAACTCTGAATTATAGCCTTTTTTAATCAATCCACCTTCTTTGATGGATGTAGGTGGATTATCTATTATAGCTGTATCTATTAACTTATAGATATCTTCTAATATATCAAATTCACTATATATTGAATGGATTAGATTAGCATTTGTAAAACTGATAGTATCTCTGAAAGAAGGTAAACCTTCTATAGATTGCTTTAATGAAATTAGATCTTTTGCATTACAAGTTCCGTATGCAATTTTCGATACTAATCGTTCTATGTCATATACTCTTTTTAATATATCCTTGATGTTATTTGATACAAGCATATTATCATAAAGTGCTTCAACGCTATCTAATCTATTATTAATCGTATTTAATTTTCTGAGTGGTTGTTCTATCCATTTTTTTAATAATCTTCCACCCATTGCTGTATTTGTATAATCTAAAATATGATAAAGTGTACCTTTACCTTTTTTTCCTCTTATTGTTTCTGTTAGTTCAAGATTTCTTCTAGAACTAATATCTAATTGTACAAAATCGCCTACATCATATAGATCAATTTTGTTTATATGACTTAAAGAGCGTTTTTGTGTTAAAACTAAGTAATCTAAAGTCATAGCTAGCGCTAAAGTTGCATTTTTATCATTTGCATCTATATTCAAATCAGATAAATCATTAACCTTGAATTGATTTGCAATTCTAGATACATTTGCATCCATATCATCGAGTTGATCATTGAATATATACATTTTACTATCTAAAAAACTATTGGTTTGAATGTTACATATAATTTCTGATGCTCTTATTTTTTGTAACTCTTCATCTATTACAGATAGAGTATCTATTTTATTATAGCCAGTATAACTAGTTAAATTTATTTCGCCAGTAGATATATCTACATAACATAAACCAAAACTATTGTGTTTTATATAGATACAAGCTAAATAATTATTAGATTTATCTTCTAACATGTTTTGTTCTATTACTGTTCCCGGTGTAATTACTCTAACTACATCACGTTTAACTATTCCTTTTGCTACTTTTGGATCTTCCATTTGTTCGCAAATTGCAACTTTATATCCTGCTTCTATTAGTTTAGGAATATAACTATTTACAGCATGGTGAGGGACTCCGCACATGGGAGCCCTTTCTTCTAATCCACAATCTCTACCAGTGAGAGCAATTTCTAAAACTTTAGAAGCCTTAATTGCATCCTCAAAGAACATTTCATAGAAATCACCTAATCTATAGAGGATTATACAATCTTTATAATTGTTTTTTAGTTCAGTATATTGTTGCATCATTGGAGTAAGTTTTTTTGCCATGGTATACCTCCAAATATTATTCTACTATTGTCCCTTCAAGTGAAAATGTTTTAGCCGAAGTAACTTTTACATTTACTATAGTTCCTATTAAACTTTTATCTGCTTTGAAATGAACAAGTCTAAAATGTTCTGTTCTACCTGTTAAACAGCTATCATCATTTTTACTAAATCCATCTACTAAAATTTTATAAGTTTTACCTATACACTCTAGATTCTTCTTTAATTGAATAGGATATATAACTTCTAATAATCTATTAAATCTTTCGTGTTTAACATCGTTAGGAATTTGATTTTCCATAACTGCAGCTTTTGTACCTTCTCTAATAGAATAAAGAAATGTGAAGGCTGATTCATATTCAGCTAGTTCACATAAAGATATAGTTTCTGCAAAATCTTCTTCAGTTTCTCCTGGGAAACCAACTATAATATCAGTAGTTATAGAAATATCAGGTATTCTGTTTCTTAATTTTTTAACTAATCCTACATATCTTTCTCTATCATAATGTCTGTTCATTTCTTTAAGTACTTTAGAACTTCCAGATTGTACTGGTAAGTGAAAGTGCTTACATATTTTTTCTTCTTTAGCTATAACATCTATTAAATCATCAGATAAATCTTTTGGATGAGATGTCATGAATCTGACGAACTCAATACCTTCAATTTTACATACATCTTCTAATAAATTAGCAAAACTATATTTATCTTCAAATGTTTTTCCATAAGAGTTTACATTTTGACCTAATAAAGTTACTTCTTTGTATCCCTCTTTAGCTAATTGATTGATTTCGCATAATATATCTTTTGGTAATCTGCTTTTTTCTCTACCCCTAGTATATGGTACTACGCAATAAGTGCAAAAATTATTACATCCATAAGTAACATTGATTAAAGCCTTATGGTTAAATCTTCTTGTTTTAGGCATTTCTTCATGTATCTCAGTAGTAGAATCAATAATGTTTACAGCTCTTTTTTTATGTTTAGCTTCGTCTATAAGAAGTGGTAACTCATGTATGTTATTTGTTCCAAATACAAGATTAACATAAGGACATCTTCTTATTGTTTCTTTACGTACGTCTTCCTTTTGCATCATGCATCCGCATACACCAATAAGCATATCAGGGTGGTTTTTCTTTAAACTTTTTAATTGTCCTAGTTTACCATAAACTTTTTGTGCTGCATTTTCTCTAATTAAACATGTATTTAATAGAACTAAATCAGCATCTAATTTGTCAGTTTCCTCATATCCAATTGAATGTAACATACCGGCGATTTTTTCAGAATCGTGCTCATTCATTTGGCATCCGTAAGTTAATATATGATAAGTTTTATTCATAGTTCCTCCTAATTATCTGTTCATATCATTGTATTATACCATATTGAATATTTGAATTCAAACTGAAATTCAATATTCAATATAGATAAAAAATTATAATAAAAAAAAGGCTCCAGATTAACTGGAGCCATATATTAATCTATTTAGTTTTCTTAGTTTTTGTTTCTGGAGCAGTAGCTACTTTCTTAGAATCTTTTTCTTTTTCTTCTACTGTGTCTTCTAAATTAGCGAATTCTCCTAGTTTATAATGTTTCCTAACTAATAAATCAATTTCATTAAGCATATCTGGATTTTCTTGTAGATAATTTTTAACATTATCTCTACCTTGTCCTATTCTATCTTCTTTGAAAGAATACCAAGAGCCAGCTTTTTTAACAATGTCAGCTTCAACTGCTATGTCAAGGGTACATCCTGTTTTTGAAATACCTTTACCATAAATTATATCAAACTCACATTTTTTAAATGGTGGTGCAACTTTATTTTTAGCTACTTTAACTCTTACTCTGTTTCCGTAGAAATCATCACCTTTTTTTAATGTTTCAATTCTACGAACATCTAAACGTAATGAAGAATAAAATTTAAGAGCTCTACCACCGGTAGTTACTTCGGGACTTCCATACATAACACCAACTTTTTCTCTTAATTGGTTGATGAATACAATAACACAATTTGATTTGTTTACTACACCAGTAAGTTTTCTCAAAGCTTGAGACATAAGTCTAGCTTGTAAACCTACATGACTATCTCCCATTTCACCTTCGATTTCAGCTTTTGGAACTAATGCAGCAACTGAGTCAATTACTATAATATCTATAGCACCACTTCTAACTAGTGCTTCTGTTATGTCTAAAGCTTGCTCACCAGTATCTGGTTGTGATACGATAAGGTTATCTGTATCGACACCTAAATTTTTAGAATATGCTGGATCTAATGCATGCTCTGCATCTATAAATGCAGCTATACCACCAGCTTTTTGTGCTTCGGCTACGCAGTGAAGAGCTACAGTTGTTTTACCAGATGATTCTGGTCCATATATTTCTACGATTCTACCTTTAGGTAATCCACCTATACCAATTGCAAGGTCAAGTGGTAATGCACCTGTTGATATTGATTCGATATTCATCTTAGCCTTAGAGCCAAGTTTCATTATTGAACCTTTTCCAAAATGTTTTTCTATATCGGCTATCGCCAGTTCTAACGCTTTATCTTTTTCCATTATCTTCCTCCCGAACGTATGTTCTGTTAACATTATACTTTTTATAGGTTAAAAAGTCAAGAGTTTTTTACATAGTTTCTATAACTTTTTTATTAGCATATATATACGTTACAGCTGAAACTATTGTAAGTACAACTACTATGACTATTAATGGAGTTATCAAAACTTCTGTAAAATTCATAATATTTGCATAACTTAACAACATTATAATAACTAATGCCATTTGAGATACAGTTTTTAATTTGCCCCAAATGTTCGCGGCAATAGTAATACCTTTTTTAGCAGCTAACATTCTAAATCCTGAAATAATGAATTCTCTCGCTATAATTACAATTACAATCCATGCAGCTAACATTTTTAATTCTATAAAGCAAATTAATGCAGAATTAACTAAAATTTTATCAGCTAAAGGATCCATGAATTTACCAAAATCTGTGATTAAATTATCTCTTCTCGCTATATATCCATCTAGTAGATCTGTAAATGAAGCAAAAGCAAAAACAATTAATGGTAAAATTTTAAGAATGGTACTCTCAGAATTTTGAAATCCCATAAGTAATAAAATAAATACAGGTACTAATAAAATTCTAAGTAAAGTAAGTTTATTTGGTAGGTTTAGTTTCTTCATAATAATCTCCTATTAAATCATATTCTAAGGCGTCCACAATGTCAGCTTTATATATATTTCCGATTTCTAGTTCTTTAGTTGATTTAACATAAACAACACCATCGACATCTACTGCATCTAATTGTGTTCTACCTACGTATTCAGTTTCTTCCATTTTTTCATCTATTATAACATCTAAAGTTTGTCCAATTTTATTAGCACCGATTTGCCATGACACTTGTTTTTGGATCTCCATAAGTTCATTCCAACGTCTGTCCATAACTTCTTCATCTATTTGATTATCCATATCATAGGCAGCAGTATTTTCCTCTTTTGAGTATTTGAAAATTCCTACTCTATCTAACTTGAATTCTTTTAAGAAATCCATAAGTTCTTTATGATCTTCTTCAGTTTCTCCTGGGAATCCTGTTATTAAAGAAGTTCTAATAGCATTATTAGGCACTTTTTCTCTGATTTTCTGGATAAGAGCCTTGATTTGCTGACTATTAGTAGATCTTTTCATGTTTTTCAATACTTCATCACTGATATGTTGAAGTGGAATATCAAAATAATTTAAAAGTTTACTATTATTAGCAAATTCATCTATTAACTCATCATAGAAATCTTCTGGATATAAATAGTGAATTCTAATCCATTCTATACCTTCAATTTTAGATAGTTCTTGAATAAGTACATGTAATTTTCTTTCACCATACAAATCCAATCCATATTTACTAGTATCCTGAGCTATTAATATTAACTCTTTTACACCATCTTTTGCTAATGCAGTAGATTCCATTACAATTTCTTCGATTTTTTTGCTGCGATATTTACCTCTTAGTGAAGGTATAATACAAAATGCACAATGGTTGTTACAACCTTCGGCTATTTTTTCATATGCATAATAGCTAGGAGTCAATCTTCCTCTTTTTGTAGTAGCAACTAGGGGTTTATTTATAGTTTCATAATATGCATGTTCATTTGTCTTTTCAAACTCATCTACCATGTTTTCTATAACATCTAAAGATTCAGTGCCTATTAATAAATCTACTTCAGGCATTTCTTTTTCTAAAACTTCTCTAAATCTTTGTGATAAACAACCAGTTACAATAATTTTACATCCAAATTCCTTCTTTAAATCGATTGCGCATAAAACAGCATCAATAGATTCTTTTATAGCATCTCCAATAAATGAGCAAGTATTAATCAATATATAATCTGCTTTATCAGCAAACTCAACAATTTCATAACCCTTATTCAATAAAATACCTAAAATGTTTTCAGAATCTACAAGGTTTTTAGAACATCCTAATGATTCAATATAAATTTTTTTCATTTTTCTCCTTTAAATCTGTATACTTATTTTTTATTTTTTTATTATTTATTCCCGAGTTAATTCTCAATTCCCAATTCTTCTTTTGTTACTAGTACTTTTCTAGGTTTATAACCATTTGGTCCAGATATAACTCCTCTTTCTTCCATAGAATCTAATAGTTTAGCTGCTCTATTAAATCCAATTGGTAGACTTCTTTGCAACATAGATGCAGATATGGTTTCTCTTTCCACGGCCATAAGGATAGCACTTTCCAAATATTCATCAACATTTGTAGCTTTTTCAGGTTCTTTAGTAACTTCCGCCTTAGGTAGAACATTAGTTTGAACCTTCTGAGATGAAATAAAATCTACTACTCTTTTTATCTCATCATCTGATACAAATGAACACTGAATTCTAGTAGCCTTAGAATCACCCATTGGATGATAGAACATATCTCCCTTGCCTAACAATTTTTCTGCTCCACTAGCATCTAAAATTGTTCTAGAATCTATATAAGAAGATACTGCAAAAGCAATCCTAGAAGGAATATTAGCTTTTATAGTACCAGTAATAACATCAACAGAAGGTCTCTGTGTTGCTATAACAAGATGAATACCACAAGCTCTCGCTAATTGAGCGATTCTAGTAATACTATCTTCAACTTCTTTAGATGCAACCTGCATTAAATCAGCAAGCTCATCTATGATAATAACTATTTGAGACATTTTCTCTCTTTCATTATTTTCTTTTATCATTTTTTTATTAAATGTGTGGATATCTCTTACACTATTTTGAGCAAACAATTTATATCTATTATCCATCTCATTTACAGCCCAACTCAAAGCATTTGAAGCCTTTCTAGGATCAGTAACTACAGGGATAAGTAGATGAGGTATTCCATTATATACACTTAATTCTACGACTTTAGGATCAATTAAAATTAATTTAACATCTACAGGATGAGCCTTATATAATATACTCATAATCAAAGTGTTTATACATACACTTTTACCTGAACCAGTAGCACCAGCAATTAATAGATGAGGCATTTTAGCTATATCAGCAACAATGTTTTTACCAGAAATATCTTGTCCTATAGCAAATGGTACATTTGATGAACTATCATCATATTCCTTAGAAGTAAGCAACGATTTTAAAACAACAGGACTTTTAACCTTATTGGGAATTTCAATACCTACAGCTGATTTGCCTGGAATAGGCGCTTCAATTCTAACATCTTGTGCTGCTAGACTTAGGGCGATATCATCACATAAACTAGTGATTTTACTAACTTTAATACCTGGTGCAGGTGCTAGCTCATATCTAGTTATAGTAGGTCCTCTACTGATTTGTAATAACTTGCTATCAACTCCAAAAGTTTTAAGTGTTTGAATCAATTTTTCGGCATCATGTCTTAAATCTTCTTTGATATTAACTGTATTAGCCTTAGGATTATCAAGTAAATTTACCTTTGGAAAAATATATTCTGGTGGTTGATCATCTAATTGTATATCTGAATTATTTGAATCGACCTTTTTTGAACATATATTATCAGTATTATCATTATTATTTCTTTTGAATTTAGAAATATTTGGTATATCTTTAGGCATATTTTTTTGCTCAGTAATTGCTTTATTATGGATTATTGAATCTGACACGGTTTTATCTTTATCAATATTATTATTGTCTTCAACATTAGTATTATCAATTTTTCCACCAAAGAAATTTATATTACTATCTTGATATGAAGTTTGGTAATCTTTTATAATTATATCTTCATTTACAGGATGTTTTTTTAAAATTTTATCATTAATATATGGGGAATTATTATCATTATCAATAAAATCCATTCTTTTCTTAGATTTTTTAGATTCATTAATTAAATCATCATCTATTTCTAATTGAGTAATTTCTTTAGCTTTTTTTTCTTTGTTTTTTTCTTTTAAATCTACTTTCACACCTTCAAATTCAAATAAATCTATATCATTTGCAGTGTTTATTGCAGTATTAACTGTATTAATGGTATTTTTTTTCTTGGCATTTGCAGATAATTTATCTTGTTTTGATTTTTTAGATTTATGTATATTTTTTTTATTATCTTCTATGTGTTGACTGCTTTTTTCATTGTTTATTTCTATTTCATCTTCCTCATCATCTTCTACATCTTCTTCAATAAAAATAAAATTACTAACCGCATTTATAATCTTTAAAATAAATCTCCAGATCATTTTAAAAAAACCAATTAGACTTTGATTAGTAAATATAATAATAAAAACAAGCATCAATGATGAAAATATTATATAAGTTCCAATATTTCCAAACAGTTTAATGTTTCCCCATGATAATATATTACCTAAAATACCGCCACCAAATACATTTTTCGATGTATAGTTTATTGAAAAATCAATTACAGTTTTGAACTCGGAATTTGCAGTAAATATAGCCTTATTTGTTATATCATGCATACATATAAAAATTAAACAACATAAAAAAATCCCCGCAACTGCTAAATTCTGCTTTTTCTCACTATAATAAACATAGTTTATCAAATGAAGAACTCCCACAAGAAGAAATACAAAACTTACAATATACATTCCTCTACCTAAAAGAATATATGAAAAAGTTCTTATAGCATCTCCAAAAATCCCCATAGAATCATCTAAATTTAATGAAAAAATTAAAAATATAGAAAATGCAATAGTTAAAACACCTATAACTTCTTTTCTAAGTGTAGAAGTAACTTTCTTTTGTTTAGTATCTGAAATAGCAGTTTTATTTTTACTGCTAGTACTTTTTTTATCTGATGATTTCTTTTTACTAGCAGGTTTGTTACTTGCGTTCTTGCTGGTAGTTTTACCTGTTTTGCTAGTAGATTCTTTCTTTTTAGCAGTGGTTTTTTTCTTATTTGAATCACTTGTGCTTGCTGTTTTAGCAGCAGTTGGCTTTTTTTGGTTTGCTTTAATAGTGCTTTTTTTATTACTGCTAGTTTTGCTCTTAGCAGTAGTATTTTTCTTTTTATCGTTATTTTCTTTCATGATTCACCTTCATAAATTAATTATTAATATTATATCATAACCATTCTTAGAAATAAAGAAATAAAGATAAACTTAATGTAAAACACTTTACATAATAAATATTATGTAAAGTGTTAATCTTTATTTGATTAAATTCTCAATTAACTTCATATCGAATTCACCTTCAATGGTATAATAATTTTCTTTATTAGCAAATATTCTTTGTGAAGATTCGATTACAAATGTTTGGAAGGCACCTTTTATGTCGCTGCCACTTCTTGATATAATAGTCATTTTTATATTTGTTTTAGCATAATCCTCAGAAGGATTATAACGTTTAACTTTAATAGTATTCAAATTTTTAGTAATTAAACTTATAGTGTTTTGGTCAGTGATCTCTATAGACATACCAGAGTCTTGATTTTCTATATAAATACTTTTAATATCTTCAGCATTCATATTGAGTATATCATATTTTTTATTAGAAAGTAAAAATACACATACAGCTATTATCAATATAGCCACCATTACACTCTTAAGTGATATTTTTTTATTCATGTTACCTCCTATAATTACAATATCTGCCTCTAATTATATCATTTTTTTTCTGATATATCAATGATTAAAGTAATATTGTATATTGCAAAATAAAAGAACCTCCAAATTCATAATAAATTTGGAGGAATTATTTTATATCTTTTCTTGCTTAATTTTTTCTCTTAACCAACATTTCATACACATGGATATATAGCGATCATTTCCGCCTAGACATATTTGATTACCTTCGAATACTACAGCACCTTTTTCATCAATTCTAGCGTTTACCGTAGCTTTAGCACCACATGAGCATATAGATTTGATTTCAGATATAGAATCTGCTAATTCAAATAATCTTTTACTGCCTGTAAACATGTGTGTTAAAAAGTCAGTTCTAAGACCAAAACATAATACTGGAACATTGAATTCAATAACTATTCTATCAAGTTCATCAACTTGTTTTTCAGTTAAGAATTGACATTCATCGACTATGATTACATCATGTTCATTTTTAATATTTTTAAAATAATCATAAATATTCATATCAGTAGAACACACTACAGCTTCAGCTTCAAGTCCTATTCTTGATTTAACTTTTGTTAGACCATCTCTAGTATCTACACTTGGTTTTAATAGAAGAACATTCATATCACGTTCTTCATAATTAAATTTCGTAATTAATGCTTGTGCAGTTTTACTTGAACCCATAGATCCGTATTTAAAATATAGTTTAGCCATTATCTTGCACCCTTATCATATGGAATACCTTCAGCTTTTGGAGCTCTAGAATTTTTAGAAGTCAAAGCTAAAACTATCATAGTTGCAATATATGGTAACATTTTATAATAAGTATTATCTATATGTAAATTGTTAAGGAATGGTATTAACGGAACTGAGTAAGCTAAAGTTCTTAGGAATGCAAAGAATAAAGCTGCTCCTAAAATCTTTAAAGGTTTCCATTGACCAAATATCATTACTGCTAAGGCTAAGAAACCAAATCCAGCAACACCAGTATGACCATTACAGTTTCCACTCATGATACCTACGGCATAGAAAAATCCGCCG